>JACKQG010000154.1_pt1 | contig 99696 bp, 73 predicted proteins | sample 8237621 | NCBI WGS metagenome assembly JACKQG01 (sample SAMN15677084, study PRJNA649215) | marine metagenome | biome: marine; feature: Black Sea; material: saline water; isolation source: suspended particulate matter (SPM) from the Black Sea western gyre | collected 2013-06-09/2013-06-10 | depth... | reverse complement strand
TCCGTCCAGGATGCGCGTCGTGTAACCAGGCACCTCATGCTGAGCGACTCCGCCCAGTTCGCCAAGACTTCAGCGTGATCCGTCGAAACTCTTGGTAAGTTTCGCTACCGTATATCGTCGGCTGCCAACCTCCTTAAACCGTGATCTCATATCCTTTGCGTTGAGAGCGGGATTGGTGGGCGTTGGCTTCGTCGTCGCCGATCATCTGTTCGGTTGCAAGATCCCACGTGAGACCACGATTTAGCAGTAGACATAGATTGGCCAAATGCAATACGGTGACGCTTCGGTGATGACTCATTGAGAAATTCCCGAGGGTGAGGGAAGAACGCGTAGTATCCGCGAAATGTTGATTCGACTATTGGGGACTCGCGCATCATAAGCGATTTTAAGAAAATCGAATGCTACCGGCTTATTTCGATGCGCGTCGATTCCTATACTCGTCTCACCTGACAACCGACCGGTTCGAATGTGCCGCTACGAGCATAGATCAATCGCCCGCTCACTGCATTCCATTTGCCTTATCGATGAACGATTCCATCAGAGAGGGGCTCTCCCGGACTGCGCGGCACGACTGATTGTGACCGAAGCAGGAGAGTATCGGTCGCGTGATTCATGATTCTGTTTGCGGTGGTCCTGCCACTTCCTCCTTGTCCTATTAACTGAGCTTCATCCATGAAAATCGAACACATCGCGTACAATGTCGAAGACCCGCTGGCGATGGGTCGTTGGTACGTCGAGCATCTGGGGCTGAAAGTAAAGCGCCGCACGGTCGACGAACCCTACGCACACTTTCTGGCGGACGACAGCGGCACGGTGATGATTGAGATCTACGGCAACAGGTCCGTTCCTCTACCCGACTATCGAAACATGAATCCCGGCGAATTGCATTTGGCGTTCGTCTCGAAGGACATTGAATCGGACGTTCGTCGTTTGATCGCGGCCGGCTCGACGCAAGTCGGCGAAATCGACACAGCTCCCAACGGCGATCAACTCGCCATGCTCCGTGACCCGTGGGGGTTCGCGATTCAACTCGTCAAGCGAGCAACGCCCATGATTTGAGACCGAGGGCCGGGGCCATTCGCCGTTCAGACTTGAGCTGTGATGAACTTGGCGATGCTAATTCCAGCCCAAACCGCCACGAGACCCAACGCCACATTCAACAAGACGTTCGTCGCGGCATGCCGCCACAGTGAATTTTGTAGTTGGTGATGCGTTTCGTAACCAAAAGTTGAAAACGTCGTCAGACCACCGAGGAAGCCGACACCAAGACCGTGGCGCCATTCGCTGGGGATCAGCGCGGTCGTTTCGGTCACCGCGTAGAGTAATCCCAGCAGAAAACAGCCGACAACATTGACGAGGAGTGTTCCTATCGGGAACCCAGTTCCGAACCAATGCACGCTCCAACTGCTGATAAGGTATCGCAGAATAGCGCCTGCGCCACCGAATGCGCCGATTAAGAGAATCTTCCACATGGCATTACGTTATCAAGCTGCTTAACCCACCGCAATTGGCTGCCCGAATGCTGTAAAGTAACTTGCTGCTGGGGGTTGCGTCTTACAAACTTGCCGCTCTCGACTCGCCACACGCTTGAATGTCTGCTCATCGCGTGAGACAATCGCGACTTCGCTTTTTTCGCTTGCCCTGACGAAACGTGTGATCCACGGCTCGCGGCGAGTTATGTTTGAACAGGAGTTCGGTTGGATGAAAGTAGTGCCTTTAGGCGACAAAGTGGTAGTGAAGCGATTAGAAGCCGAAGAAACCACTGCGGGTGGAATCGTCCTCCCGGACTCGGCACAAGAGAAACCACAGCAGGGTCGCGTGCTGTCCGTCGGCGATGGCAAGTTGCTGCCAGATGGCGAACGAGCCGAACACCAAGTGTCCGAAGGCGATCGTGTGTTATTTTCTGCATGGTCCGGCACTGAAGTCGAAGTAGACGGTGTCGATCTGCTTATCATGAGTGAAGAAGACATCCTCGCGGTACTCGACTGACCCGTTTCGTCGAGCCCAGCGAAGTGCATCGAATCGTTGAAATTGGAGAAGAGACAAGATGCGTCAGCTCAAGCAATCATGCCTCGCTGGGCTGGTCCTTAGCGGCGCAGTTTTAACCGCTTCGGTTCTGCCAGCAGCTGAACCGTCGGCTGGGGAGTTGCGGTCGCAACACGAAGCAATCGCCGCCAAGGCAATCAGCTTTCTGTTGAACAAGGGCCGCGCCAGCGATGGCTCGTACAGTTCTTTCTCAGGGCCGGGCGTCACATCGCTGGTGACGACCGCGCTGTTGCGGAATGGCGTTTCGCCTTCCGATCCGCGCATCGCGGAAAGTCTGGCGTATATCCGCGAGCGGATTCAGCCGGATGGCGGCATTTACCAGACGGGTTCGCTCTACCGCAACTATGAAACTTGTCTGGCAGTTCTTTGCTTCACCGAAGTTAACCGTGATGGGAAGTATGACGAGACCCTTAAGCACGCCGACGCATTCCTGAAGGGAATACAGTGGGACGAGAGCGAAGGGAAGGAAGAGTCGGACCTTGGCTATGGCGGAGCTGGTTATGGCAAGCACAAACGTCCGGATCTGTCGAACACCACTTTCCTGATCGAAGCGCTCAAGTCGACTGGCAATGGAGCCGACAGCGAAGCGATGCAACGCGCTTTGGCCTTCGTGTCGCGATGTCAGAATCTAGAGAGCGAACACAATACAACCGCGTTCGCCACAAAGAATCCCGACGGCGGCTTCTATTACACGGCGGCGGCGGGCGGCAGCAGCCAAGCTGGCACGACCGACTCCGGTGGACTTCGCAGCTACGCCTCGATGACGTATGCCGGTTTGAAGAGCATGATCTACGCTGGCGTTGGCCCTGAGGATCAACGCGTGAAAGCCGCCTACACCTGGATCGGTAAAAATTACGACTTGGCGTCGAACCCAGGCATGGGAAGCTCGGGGCTCTACTACTACTACCACACGTTCGCCAAAGCGCTCGACGCAATGCGTGTTGAGCAAGTCGAGGACGAAGCGGGCGCGAAGCATAATTGGCGTGCTGAGTTGATTCGCGAACTCGCCAAGCGGCAGCAGCCGGACGGATCGTGGCTTAACGAGAATGATCGTTGGCTCGAAGGCGATCCGAATCTTGTTACGGGTTACGCGCTGCTCGCACTTTCGTACTGCAAGCCAAAGTGACACAAACTCTTTCTGGCGGGCGTCTGCGGTCGAGTCTTCGAGTCCCCTGACGCATCGCGTGAAGGAGAGTGCTGCTTTGCCGGGGATCATCACTTCGAGCTGGTTGTGATGATTGAGAAACATCGATCCCAACAAACAGCGCGGCAACACCCATCCGCTCCGCAATTACGATGCGGCCTTCCGCTGGTGCCGGCCTCTTGCAACAGGCCACGAAGGGTTGGACATGATGGCGTTCAGATGGTGTACCAACGCGGTTCTCGCCCACTTGGCCGTGGGGGCCGTTGCGCGCCGAGGTCGAGTCGTCCGCAATCGCAATTCCGTGAACCGTTATAACTGCGCGCAACCGATGTCGTTTGGCGCTGTCGTTGCGCGCTCCTGGCGAAAACTCCGCATGTCCTCGGTCTTCGTGGCCACGGTCGTTTTGACCTTTGTACTTCCCGAAGTCGCGAATGGATCGCCTTGATCATGCTCGCTCAGGGGTCATTGAAACGCTCGACAATCAGGATGCCTACGCGCGTTAACTGCTTTCGGTTTGTTTCCCCGAAGCGCGCAAGCGCAGGTCGCGCAACTGCTTCGGCGTGCCAATCCGACGCAGTTTTAGCGCAATCAAAAACTGCGAATAATGGGCGCAGTTTCTTGGCTTATGAGCCGCTGCCACTACCTTGATTCATCGTGGGATCGGCTATAGTAGTCTGATCTGGACCCGAATACTTCTCTGGCTGGCCGGAGCGGAAATGCCGACTCAGCAAAGTTCAAGCTCGACATCGCCGACGCTGCTGGATCGCGTCCGAGAGTTTGATGCGGATGCATGGGATCGGTTGACAAAGCTTTATGGTCCGATTGTATACCGCTGGTGCAGGCAGGCAGGACTACAAGACAATGATGCCGCCGACGTGTCCCAAGAGGTATTCCGAGCGGTGGCAGCCGGCATTGGCGGCTTTCGTCGCGATCAGACGGGTGGCGGCTTTCGCGCCTGGCTTTGGACCATTACGCGGAACAAGATTCGCGACTATTATCGTTGGCTTGCTTCACGTCCGGGTGCGGTTGGTGGTTCCGACGCTCATCTGCGGCTGCAGAGTATTCCGGACGATCTGCCCGATGACCAAGCGGCACCGGGCGAATTTGATGCGACGAGCAGCGTCGCCCACCGAGCATTGGAACTGGTCCGAGCCGAATTCGAAGAGCGGACCTTTCAGTCCTTTCTCCGAGTGGCCATCGGCGGGCAGCGACCGGCCGATGTCGCCGCGGATCTGGGGATTAGCGTTGGCGCGGTTTGCACCGCAAAGTGGCGAGTGCTCCGGCGGCTTCGCGAAGAGCTCGACGATCTCATCTGAATCACGATTTCCCGCTCGGGAGATGGCGAAAACCATTGTCTGCCTTCAACTTGCGACCGCTCGCCGTGTCTGGCAAAGAAATCTCAGAAAAAACGTGTGAAGTAGTTTCGTTGAACTAGGTAGAGCGAAACCGAGACGCCAACTCACACCTTTCACTTGGAACGCAGCTGATGAGAAAACAGGATTGCCCCACAAGTCGTGAGCTGACAGCACTTCTGCAGGGACAGATTGCCGAAGACCAGGTCGGCCCCCTGGCAGTACACCTGGACAGTTGTGACGACTGTCGAGCGCTGATCGACACGATTGGTGATAGCGGCGACACGCTTGCTTCCGCACTAGCTCGGCCCGCGCCCCAGAATGAATACGCCGAGGAGTCCGCCTTTGCGCGAGCCGAATCACTGATCCGCGCCGTTGGCCGCGAGCCCTCGTTCGCGGGCGCTCCCGGTAACGAAGCAGCGGACGAAGACATCTCGCAAGTGCTTGGCACCATCGGCCAGTACGAACTGGCGGCCAAGCTCGGCGAGGGAGGCATGGGCACCGTCTACAAGGCGCTGCATACCAAGTTGGAAAAGATCGTGGCGCTTAAGGTGCTCCCCGCCGACCGCATGAAAGACACCAATGCCGTCGAGCGGTTCGAGCGGGAAATGCGGGCAGTTGGCAAGTTGGATCATCCCAATATCGTGCGTGCCATGGATGCCGGGGAGGCGGCTGAGATGCATTACCTCGTCATGGAGTATGTGGACGGTCTCGATCTCTCGGCGCTCGTTCGACGGGTTGGCCCACTACAGGCCGCCGACGCCTGCGAGATCGCTCGCCAAGCGGCGATTGGGCTGCAAGAGGCTCATGAACACAACATGGTTCACCGCGACATCAAGCCGTCGAACTTGATGCTGGCCAATGTGGGGCGAGGAAATCAACCTCCGGTGGTCAAGGTTCTCGATCTTGGCCTGGCGCTCTTGGACGAAAGCAAGGCTGAGCGACGTGAATTGACTTCCACGGGCCAGATGATGGGGACGCTGGACTACATGGCTCCCGAGCAAGGCGGCGACAGCCATGAAGTTGATATCCGGGCCGACATCTACTCGCTGGGCGCTACGCTATACAAGCTGTTATGCGGTGAAGCACCGTTTTCCAGCGAGAGATACAACACACCGATCAAACTGCTAACCGCACTGGCCACCGCCGACATCCCCTCGATTGCAACGAAGCGCGACGATCTACCTGGCGGATTGGTCAGCATTGTCGATCGCATGTTGGCCAAGCAGCCCTCCGATCGTTTCGCGACGCCTCAAGAATTGGCAGCTGCGCTTGCTCCGTTCGCCCATGACGCTGATCTTTCTTCATTGCTGGATCGTGGCGAGCGCAAAGAAGACGAAACGCCGGTCGACCAATCGGCAGTCGGCACGCGCGAGCACATCACGTCGGAATCGAAGGACACCGAACCGACTCTCGATCGAACCTTGCAGTCTGAGCCCTTGGCGGAACAGCCAGTCGCAGAATCCTCGACCGTCGAATGGGAGAACGCGAGCCCAGCAGGCGAGGAAGTCGGCGTAGGCGTAGGGTGTGGCGATAGCCGCACCGGTGCAATTGATTCCGAAGGGCAGGTACGGCTCGCAGGCTCGCCACACCCTACAGGATCGACGCAGCCATCTGGTGTCTGGAATCGCACCACCAAGATCGTTGCCGCGGTTGCGGGAATGGCGGCGTTGTTTGCCGCTTTGACTGTGGTCACGATTCAGACGGACAAGGGAACTATCAAAGTTGTCTCCCACGTTCCCGACATCGAAGTCACGATCCGGCGCAACAGCAAAGTCGTCGACGGTTTTCAAGTCAAGCAGCGTGACGGGGCGACATCCTACTTCTCCGGCGATTACGAAATCAAGATCAAGGGCGGTATGCCGGATGGAGTCTCAATCACAAACGAAGAGTTCAAGCTGACTCGCGGCAAGGACGTGCTCGTCGAGATCACTCGCGAGCGCCAAGTAGCTTCGGCCGAACCCGTTCCAGCACCACAGGTCGCAAAGTGGCAGCCTGGTCCCGCCGAAGACGTACTGCCGGGCATCGTTCCGCGACCGGCCACGCTGCCCGGCGTCAAACGCTGGCAGATTGAAACTCGCAACTTAAGGGCTCGGGCGTTGTCGATGGATTGGCATCCCGATGGAAAACTGATCGCGTGCGCAACCTCCGTTGGAAACGTGCGACTATACGATCCGGCAACTCTTGAGTTGGTGCGTATTCTTCCCGGGCATTCCCATGCCAAGTGGAATCCCAGCGGTTCTCTCTTGGCTACCTGCGATCGTGACGGCGAAGTCCACTTAGAAGATTCTAATGGCAACTTGGTCTCGCAGTTTTCTACAGGTGCGAGTTCGTGTGGCATTGAGTGGAACAAGGGCGGAGACCGACTGGCGTGCTTTCGTCCTGGTGAGGTGACAATCCGGCGTGTTCCAGACGGGAAAGTTGCGGCAACTATTGCAAGGCCCGGCCCTCCATACATCAACGTTGCCTGGAGTCCTGACGGGAATAGACTAGTTGTGGGAAGTGGTTCGAATGTTCTCATCTACTCGATTGATGGAGAACTCCAGGCGACGATCAAGTTTAGTGACACAAATGTAGTGCAATCGGTCTCGTGGAGCCCGGATGGTGAGCGGCTGCTTGCGGTTGGAGGCCGTCAGGCCGTTATATACACATCGGACGGCGACCAAATCAAAGAACTTCCTTTGTCTGGCGGCCATTTTGTATTAGCCGAGTGGAGTCCCGATGGGCGGAGCTTTGCGGTCAGTGGCTACCCTTTTCTCGATGTTTTCACAGCCGATGGAACACGGATTCACGAGATCAAACAGAACGCGGTTTCTTTCTCATGGAGCCCCGATTCACAGCGAATTGTGGCAGCCATCGATTGGTATGCAAACTTCGGGATCGAAATGTTTGATGTCGACGGCGCGTCGATTCGGCGCGCCAAAGGATTCGAGGCCAACGTTATTTGGGGACGGTATGCGTCGAACGCCGGTGACTTTTTCGTCGGGGGTCAAAGTCTGCGTTGGAGGCTTTCGGCTAATGGGGCGCCGTTGTCGGTTCGTGACTTTAACGGCTCTACAACATGCTCGGCGAATGGCGAGTTTTTCGTTGGCAGGAGTGAAAACGCCTCTGTGATTGTCGATACAGAGGGCAAGGAACTGGAACAGTTTCAAGGGCAAGCCGTGCAACTTGTGGATGTGGCGTGGAGTCGAGACGGAACGAAAGTCGCCACCGCCTCCAACCAAGACAAGACCGCTCGCATCTGGACTCGCGGCGAACCGCAGAGCATCTTGTTGCGACACGATCATCCCGTCAATGCAGTCGCCTGGCATCCCAAGGGCGAGCTTTTGGCAACTGCCGGTCAGGGCGCTATGCTCCGCTTCTGGACCGACAAGGGTCAACCCACGATCGAACTGCAAGGAACTCAGGGATCCTCGACGTTCTATAGCCTTGATTGGCATCCTGGCGGCGAATGGCTCGCCAGCTCAGACGACGAACTCGTTCGCCTCTGGCGGCCGGATGGGTCACCCGGTCCAGTCTTCAAGGGACATCAACATCGCGTCACATCCGTTTCCTGGAGTCCCGATGGCGAGTGGCTGGCTTCAGCCAGTTCGGACGCAACCGTTCGACTCTGGCGCACCGACGGCACCGCCGGACCGGTATTCTCGTCACCAGACAATTGGCGGAGTTACAACGCCTTCGTCACTTGGTCCGCTGGCGGTCGCCATGTCGTGTCTAACGGATCCTCTGGCGTCATCGCGTGGGACGTTCAAACGCAGCAGCCGGCGTGGGCTTCCGTCTTCCTGCCCGACCAACAAGTCGCCACTTTCAGCGGCGCAGGTCAACTGTTGCATTCCACTGGCGATGAGGTCCAGGACCAAATCGTCTACATCGTCGAAAACGAAGACGGCTCGCTGGAACTGCTTAAACCAAGTGAGTTCCAGAAGCGGATCGGCCAGTCGTTGCGGCTTCAGCCGTACAACACGCCGGCACAACATCGTGAACTGGCTGAGTGGGTCTTGTCGAAAGGAGGCTATGTTTTGATCGCCAAGCCAGAAGGAGGGATTGTCGAGATTGATGACCAGGATGTACTTCCGGACGGCGAACTGACGGTTTTCGGCGCCGGCTGGGCCAACAAGCACGTCAGCGCAGACGACCTGCGCGAACTCGCAAATCGCGTCCCACCGTCGTTTCAACAGCTGCAATTCAGAGAAACAATGGTCACTGACGAAGAAATGTCGATCGTCAGTCAGATCCTTGCCAGTAGCAAGCTGCAGGCAGATCTGTTTCTTGTCGAAGAGCCCCGAATCACCGGCTCTGGCCTACGGTACTTGGCGAATCTCCACATGAACTGGCTCATTCTCACGTCAACGAGTGTGACCGACGAACACCTTGCAGTATTGCCGAAACTGAAGTTCAACAGCCTGCAATTGGAACATACGGAGATCACCGATGAATGTCTCGTCTACCTCCGGGATCGCCCCTGGATGCACCAGCTCTCACTGGATAGCACACGAGTTGGAGACGAGGGATTGCGACATCTGACTGGATATCGAATTGACCACCTGGGTCTCTCGGATACTGTGGTCAGCGATGCGGGTCTGATGCACTTGAGTAATTCGAAAGGAATCGGCTCTCTATATATAGGAAAGACCAACGTCACCGAAGCCGGCGTCACCGCTCTGAGCAAAGCCCTGCCCAACTGCCGCATCGAATGGGACGGCGGCGTTATTGAACCGACCAGCGACATTCACCAGCAGGTGGCTGAATGGGTGTTGAAGGTTGGTGGCTGGTTGACCGCCACGAACGGTGATAATCAGAGCACGGAAGCCCGCAAGATGGATGACCTGCCCGATGGCAAGTTCAAGATCACGCAGGTCATCCTGGGTGGTGGCGATATCGAAATCGACTCGGCGGGACTTGAACTGCTTAACCAACTTGAATCGCTTGAAATGCTTGGAATCGGCGAGAATCCCAACGTCTCGGATGCGACACTCGCAGGAATCTCATCCTTGGCGTTAGGCGGCTTGTACGCCAAGGACACCATCCTCACCGACGAAGGGATCAAGCAGTTAAATCTGCGTGACTTGGGAACGCTTTACGTGCCAAACACGGCCATCGGTGATGAGGGCTTCAAGTATGTCAGTGCAGCACCGAAGCTTCATACGATCAACGCCTCGAATACCTCCGTCACGGATGAAGGGATCTCGGCACTTGCTGATCGCCCACTTAGGTCGCTGCACCTCAACGACTGCTCCGGGATCACGGATGATGCGCTGCAGCACCTAAAAGACTGGCCGGACGTGGTCAGCCTGCAACTTGCAAATACACAAGTTACCGACGCTGGGCTCACCCAGCTGACCAAGATCTATGGACAGCTTGTTTTAGCAGGGACGCTGGTCTCGAAAGAAGGCATTCGGAAACTACATCAAGCGAACCCCAACGTGGCTGTCTTGACGGACTGGAATCGTGAACCGAATCGACGAACAGCAGACTGGGCGTTGGCTTGCGGTGGCACCGTGATTGCCCAATTCAGATTCGATACGGGATACGCCTATTCCCGGACGCTGCAAAAGCTTGATGACATTCCCGACGAGGAATTCCGCATCACAGGGATCGCTCTTAACAGCGCGCAACTCGACCACGGCGGACAATCCAACTTCGGCGGACTGGCTGGTCTACGTCGCTTGGATCTTTCTGGCACTCGTGTGGCTCCGCGTCACGTTACCGACGCTTTCTCCACGCTGAATGCTCTCTCGCTCAACGACAACCCAGTGGTAAATGATGCGTCGCTTGCCAGCCTCGCGAAGCACCAGAACCTGTCGCTCCTCGAACTCCGGAACACAACCATCGGCAAGAATGGAGTCGAAGCCCTCAAGAAGCTCAACAACCTTCGCTACCTTGACCTCACCGGCACGAAGATTCCCCCAACCTTCATCAAGTCGCTGCAAGAGGCGTTGCCGAATTGTTTGGTCGTCAGCAGGTTCAATCCCGCCTCCAAAGACGCAGACCGCCGCGCAGCCCACTGGCTGATCGCTGTAGGTGGAGGCGCCGACATTGCCAGCTTTGATGAGAACGGAAAAGTTTCGGACGATTCCGAATTTCGCCGACTCGACCGGGATCGCGAACACTTTCGGGGCGGTCAGTCCGAAGTTTTCAAAGAACCGTTCGCTCTTGTAGAAGCACACATGCAGTCCTTTCCGTTGTTTGACTCCGATTGGCAGCAATTTGAAGGCAACTATCTTTGGGAGATTTACCTGGACAGCGCGCCCGTGACAGCGGAGGCCATCAAGCAAATTGGGCGGTTTCCTCTCGGGGAACTCGTGATTTCCAATACCGTGGTAGACGATGATGGCTTAAAGTCCGTGGCCGAGTTAGAGAATCTGGTACTTCTCAGCCTACGGAACTGCCCGAACATTACCGACGCTGGACTCAAGCACCTCACAGGCTTAGGGCTGAAGAACCTGTCTTTGGATGGCACAAACATTAGCAACTCGGGCCTCAAGCATCTGAGTCAAATGCCTTCGTTGGAGCACTTGGGAATCGGCGGTACGAAGATAACCGACGACGGAATCCAACAACTTGGTGGTCTGAACAAACTTTGGTCACTCGGACTTGGCAATACGCAAGTCACAGATGCCGGGTTAGAGCATCTGCACGGATTCAAGAACCTTCGTGCCTTGAACCTCCACGGCACGAAAGTAACGGAAGCCGGAGTCACTGCCCTGAGCAGAGCCCTACCACAGTGCGAGATCGACTGGGACGGCGGGACCATCAAGCCAGAGGCGAAGTCAGACGGAGCCAAGCCGGAGAAGGCCGACAGCGAGAAGCAAGAGTAGCTCTCGGCCGACGCGGACCACTTCTTGAGCCGCTTGCGGCTGGTCATTCGGTACTTTCCGTCCCCGCCAAGGAGCCTGAGAAAGCAAGATTCGAACTGCCTCCCTTCCCACGCGGCGGTGTCCACGACCGAGAGCAGTTTTGGCTGGACCGGTGCCGGGCGATAGTTTATCAGCATGGTGGCGCGCCGAGCATATTCTCCGACCAGACCGGCGCGCGTCTGAAACAACCAATGGCGACAACTCATGCGCATCGAAGTCACGCGAAACCAAGCCCAGCAAATGTTCGTCTGCAGCCACCTTCAGGATCTATCACCAAACAAAGCTGGATTGACACTCTGTGTCTGCTTGTTCGAAGGGATGAAACTGGTTCGACCGGAAACTTGAGTTGCAGAGGCAACAAAGGAGGTAGACGGAGGTTGCAGTTGTGTCTCGGAGCGATAGCAGAGGGAGCAGGCCGCTTCTGCGATGTACCCGGCGTCGGTCGAGTGCTCTGCGGCACCACGCGAGCGAACTGGAGAGTGTTGATTTGTCCGCAGGTTGCCCTTAGCGAAGACCGTTAAATCAGTTTTCGGAAGGCCACGCAGGTCACTATTGCGGCAAGATCAACGGCACGATGATCCGGGAGGCATGCTGCGAATTGTGGTGAACGATGTTGTTTGCAACGATGGCGTTGTCCGGAAACTCAATCGTTAGCGGCTCGCCCGTGTTTGGATTCGGCTCGTAGAACGGCGCGCCAGTGCTTGCTACGGTCACTCGAATACGATGGCCACGATTGAAAATCTGGCTCAACCAGCCAACGTGAAAGCCGACCTTGTAGACCTCGCCCGGCTCCATGAACACTTCCTTTTCAAAACCGTCGCGATAGCGAGCCCGCCGGATATAGTCCACGATCAAAATCGAACGACCATCCGGATAGACGTCGCTGACTCGCACGATGAAGTCGGTGTCTTTTGCACTGGAAGAAACGAACAGCTCGGCATGGACTTCACCCGTCCATTCGATGGGCTCGCTAAGCGGTTCCGTGGTGAACGTGCGAACCTCCTTTTGCTCTTCGACGACCCGAGCGTCTCGTGCTCCCGGAAACGAGCGACCAGCAATTTCGGCGGGTTTCAGCGGATCAGCAAGGAACGCAGTACGTCCCACTTTGGTCGTCGGCGGCTTCTTGTCGAGTTTGCCTTCAGATTGCAGGTAGTAGCCAGTCGACTTGCCAGCGATCGGCCAGTCGTCGGTCGTTCGCCAGACGTTCCCCGGTGCATCGGCTTCGCCGACCGCGCCCATGGTGTAATAGCTCACGGCCGCATCTTGATCGATCTCGTTCTTGACGCCTTTGAGGTGATGATCAAACCAACGAACCATGTGACCGAGCATGTCGAACGTGGCGTTTTCGGGATACTCAAGATCGCCGACTTTATTCTGCTTGTTAAAGCGCCCGTGCAACCATGGACCAACGAGCAACTGCTGCTTTCCGCGCGAGTTCGAGCCGCCATGGTGCTGTCGGCCGATGAAACTCTCAACGGAACCTTGACACATGAAGTCATACCAGCTGCCCACGGTGAAACACGGAACGTTCATCTTGTCGAAGTGCAGCGCACAGTTCTCGTCGGCCCAGTAGTCATCATAGTTCGGATGTTCAAACCACTCGGCCAACATGCGATCGTTGTCCGCTGGGTCGCGACAGACGGCGGCCATCCCCTTGAATCGTTCAGGCCGCGCCGCGCCGCCAATTCGATAGCCCTCATGGAACAGGCTCAGCCCAGTATCGATCATGTACTGGCAAACGAGATGTGGAGGTTGGGTGACGGCGAGGAAATTTTGAGCATAGCCCGCCTGCGAGCTGCCAAACGTGCCAACCTTTCCATCACACCACGACTGAGTTGCTAGCCACTCGACGGTGTCGTAGCCGTCCTGCTTCTCTCCCCAACCAAGCGCTCGATAGCCGACGTAGCGTCCTTCCGACAGCTGCGTACCGCGAAAATTCTGCAGCGCTACAACGTATCCGTGAGACGCTAGCTTCGCCAACTCTTGTTGTGTTCTCGTTGCGCGAGCATTCGCATAGCGCTGCTCTAACAACGCAGGCCAAGGACCGTTGCCTTTCGGCATGTACAAGTAGACCGAGAGCTTAACACCATCTCGCATCGGAACCATGACGTGCTTTTCTGTGATATCTCCCAGATCGATTTCAGGCTCGGCGGCTTGCAAATGGCAGCTCAACAACAAAACCCAAATGGCGTGACACGACTTTGCTGAATTCTTCATCAGGTGCTCCGACAATTAAGAACATTCGCTCTACGTTGACTCAATCCGTAAAGTGTAACGGATTTACCGGACGTAGCGATTAGGAAACCTTTGAGGATTGTGTGCCCGGCGATCGCCTGTCCCCTACTTGAACATTCGACTTGACCGGACGTTATAATCGGAAGTACGCGGCCAAGTAGATTTCCCGGTAACTGAAGGTAGATGCAATGAACAAAGATCCTCAGGTCAGTCCTCGCGAGTTTTCTGAAGCGATTCAGGATTTGAGAGACGAAATACGACGTGATGTCCGTGGGCTCGCGGGAACGATCGAGCGCCGCCCGAGGCCGAAACCAGGTATCTCGCCACTAACTGCGGTAGCCAGCGCCATCGGCTCGTTACTGATCGGCGCAGCCGGCATGTCTGTGTACGACTCGGAGACAGTAACCACTCCAGACGCCGCGGCGACACCGGTCGATGTGCGTGCTGATCTCGAAGCCGCGATGGTGCCTTATACTCAGCAGCTCGATCAAGTGACACAAGCATTAGCCGCATCCCAGCAAACCGCGACAGACGATTCGAAAGCTCACGGCTTGTTACTCGATCAACTCGCGGAGACGGTGATTGCACTTCAGAGGTCGGCGGAAGTACAAAACGTGGCTTTCCACGAACGCGTTGATTTACTCGCGGACGAACTCGCCGCGAAACTAGCCCGCGACACGGGGGCCGACAACGCACCGACGATCGCTGCTCGCCCGCAAATTCCCGAGCGCGAAGCTTCTCCGGTACAGCCCGCGAACGTCGAAACAGATGTCGTCGATGCGATGCAAGAATCTGATCCCTCCGAAGAAAAGCCAGCTCCTCCAGCCGTGAACGAGCCGGAACGTGGCGAACTGGTTATCAACAACCCAAGTGACTACGACTTGAAGCTACAAATTAATGGCGAGCCGTTAGACATCAAAGCGCGGGGCGTGACGACAATTGATGTCACGGTCGGCACTGTGAACACACAGATCGCTAATTTTCCGGAGACGGTCAAGAGTTGGGACCAGTGGAAGACAGTCGAAGGTGTGAAGCGATTGACGATCAACGTCGAGTCGGGCAACGGTTACTACAAGCTGCAGTAGTGGTGAAAAAGACGCGAAGAAGATGAAGAGACGCGAAACGAAGACAGTCAGACTGGCACGTCTTCTTTTGGTGTCTTTTTGTGTTTCTTGTGGCCAATTCTGACGGCATTGCCGTTTCACTCACTCGACAGGTGGCAAGTGCCGCTTCGGTCAATGATAATGGTGATCGAACAACTTCCACCGACGCATTCACGAGGGACCCATCATGCCACTTCGATCCTTAGCCGAACGTCTCGCCATCGCCTTTATCGCGCTGGCGTATTTTGCTAACACCGCCTTCGCCGAAACGCAGAATAAACCGCCCGAGGGCTTTGATGCATTGTTCAACGGCAAGGACCTTAGCGGCTGGAAAGGCCTAGTCGGCAGTCCGCCTTCGCGAGCAAAGATGTCGGAAAGCGAGTTGGCCGAAGCTCAAAAGAAAGCCGACGACCAGATGCGAGAACACTGGTCGGTCGCTGATGGTGCTTTGGTTTTTGATGGTAAGGGCCAGAGTCTTTGCACAGGAAAGGATTACGGCAACTTCGAGATGTATGTGGATTGGAAGATCAAAGACAAAGGTGACAGCGGCATCTATCTGCGCGGTTCGCCGCAGGTGCAGATCTGGGATCCAGCCATCAGCAAAGACATCGGTTCCGGTGGCTTGTACAACAACCAGAAGAACCCCAGCAAGCCGCTAGTGAAGGCCGACAAGCCAATCGGCCAGTGGAACACGTTCTATATCAAGATGATCGGCGAGCGAGTGACGATCAAGCTGAACGGCAAGCTCGTTGTCGACAACGTCGTACTCGAAAACTACTGGGAGCGTGACAAGCCGATCTACGAAACGGGCCAGATCGAATTGCAGAATCACGGCAACACGCTTTACTTTCGTAGTGTCTTCTTACGTGAGTTGCCTGACGACTCGAACTAATTCGCTGCGGCCCGTCAGTTCTTCGGTTCAACCACGCCCAATGGGACGATGTAGACTGGCGCACCGTTGAACTCCCCTTTGCTCCAATACTTCGGCTCCGTTGGCGAAGGCGACGTCGGTCGAGGAAGCGCGCGCGTCGTGCGTGTAAGTTGTCCCTCCAGCATGGCGACGCGTGCTTCGAGCGTTTCGATGCGTGCCAGCAAGTCAGCGGGTTCTTCGGCGGCAAAGGCCGAATTGCGTTGTTCCGTCACGAGGTTCACGCAGATCGTGACAACAGCGACAACGCCCAGTAGCCCGACAAACCATCTTAACTTGGTCATGATCACCTCTGCTGTGGTTGTAATGCGCTCGCTTTGCGGACAAGATCGAGGAACTCAGTGCGATGACCTTGCGGATCACTTCCAATAGACGAGCTGGCGACTTCTTCGACACCAGCAAGCGTCGCGTCGCCTCGGAACTCGGAATTGCGAAGCACCATGCCGAAAGAAGCGACCGCCGAAGCAAATCTAAAGTCCATTGAGGCGTCGTCGAACGCTCGTTGTTTGTTCTCGACGGTAAATTCGCTAAGCGTACTCTCGTTGGCATCCGGCTGTTTGTAACGCAGGAACACCGTCAGCAACTCGCCTGTCTCGGCCGCCGCAGTCAGCTCTTTCGGAGGTTCCGCTGACCTAACCGTTTGTTGATACTTCAACGATGGGGCCGTTGAAGCAAGCTGTTCGGGAATCTTCGTCGGGGCGATCTCGTACAGGGCGGTGACCGTATGCCCGGAGCCGATCTCGCCAGCGTCTTTTGCATCGTTGTCAAAGTCAGGGGCTGCCATCAACCGGTTTTCGTAGCCCAGCAGCCGATACCCAGAGACTTCGGCGGGATTGAACTCGACTTTGATCTTCACGTCCTTGGCGATCGTCACCAAGCTGCCTGCAATCTGCTCGACGAGGACTTTACGAGCTTCGCGGAGTGAATCGACGTAGGCATACATTCCGTTCCCGTGGTCGGCCAGCTTTTCGAGCTTTCCGTCCTGCAAGTTGCCTTCACCGAAACCAAGCACGGTTAGGAACACGCCGCTCCCGGCCTTCTCTTTGATCAATTCGACCAACGCATCGTCACCGGTAACTCCTACGTTCAGATCGCCGTCCGTCGCGAGAATGACGCGGTTTGCTCCGTCTTTGATGAACGACTCGGTAGCCTTTTCATAAGCCAGCTGAATGCCGGCGTTTCCGTTCGTCGAACCGTTTGCATTCAGGGCGTCGATGGAGTCGCGAATCGTCTGCTTGCTTTCGCCGTTGGTTGTATCGAGTGCCAAGCCGGCGTTGCCTGCGTACGTGACAATCGAAACTCGATCGCTCTCAGTCAGTTGATCGGTCAGCAGCTTCATCGCCTGTTTCAGCAGCGGCAGTTTATTCGCATCCTGCATCGAGCCAGAAACATCCAGCAGGAACACGACGTTCGACGCGGGACGGTCCTTTTGCGGAATCTCTTTCCCTTTCAATCCAATGCGCACCAGCTGATGTGCCGGCTGCCACGGACATTCGGCGACTTCCAGATTCACCGAGAAGGGCTCGCCCTCCTGTGGCGCAGGATAGTCGTAGCTGAAGTAGTTGATGAACTCTTCGATCCGAATCGCGTTGATCGGAGGCATCTGATTCTGCGTGAGAAATCGTCGAGCATTAGCGTACGAAGCCGTATCGACATCGATCGAGAACGTCGAGAGCGGCTCGTCGCTGACGGCTACAAAGCGGTTTTCGACGATCTGCGAATACTGTTCGTTGCCTTCACCTTCCGCCACGGTACTAAACCAATCGACTCGATATTGCAACTCGGCTAATTCGTGCAACTCTTTGGCGCGACGTCCACGCATGGGTGGGATCGGCTCACTCCAAGTTGTGGGCGGCGGCACGGTGTCTCCCCAAGTGACAACGGCGGCCCTTCCACCTCGTGCATTCGGTCCAGACGCGAGCTGATTCGACGGGGGAACACCCTCCACCACACTGAGCCCCCGCGCAACTTGTTTTCGCTCAGAAGTCTTACTCAACTGGGAAGGTGACGGCGTCGTGTAGTTCGGGGTCGTACCCGGTGCTGTCGTCGGATGAGCAACGGTTGTTGACGGCAACTGTTGTCCTGCGACGTAACTTTGAGCAAGAGCTTCTGATGTCTTTTCGGATGTGGGGGCAGCTTCCTTATACGCAGCCTTCGCTCGCTCGCTATCGCTCGCAACCAGCATCGCGCCAAACTTTAGATCTCGCTCGCCTGGAGCCACTCGCACTTCTTGGCGAGCGTGTTCGACGCCTTCAGGTGTAACCTTGGTGGTCACAAGGCCATTCTCAACCATCAAACCGAAATCGCGGGCCTCTTCGCCCTCATGCTGGAGATCCGTGACCACAATCGACCGCGGAGCTTGCACCCTTGCAAGCTCCTCGCCCATCCGTTGGGCTCCCGCTCGAAGGTCCGCGTTTTGCTGCCTCAATTGAGCGATTCTAACTTTCGACGAAGGAGACCGAACGAGGTTATACCTCAGCAAACTCGGCACAGCGATCACGACCAACAACAGCGACAAGCCGGTTGCCCAAGCGGCCCACGATTGCCCACGCATATTGCCTGCGGGTGCCGACTTGTTCAACTCAACCGTTGCTGCGTCGTTCGCCAACTTCGATTCAACAGCTTCTACTAGTGTTGCTGATGGTTTAGGAAGCGATTCAGCCCGATCGGCCTTCAACGCTGCAACGGCCAATCGCTCGAGCTCGTCACACTCCTCGCGCACACTTTCGCTCAGCTCGCTCTCGACCTGCGTTTGCTCTTCTTCGCTCAATTCGCCTAATACAAATGCGGTCAGGCGAGCAGCTTGCTCTTCTTCGGGGGTGTGTTCGGAGTGATCGCTCATCACAAGTCTCGCTAGTTGGAGGGCTGCGATAGTTTTTCAGGGGACACATCTTCCGCCAGCATCTCGCGGGTGCGAGGGTGTTCGCGGAGTTTTGTCAAAGCTCGATGAACCAACACTCGGACATGGCCCGGCGTACGAGCCGTGATTTCTGCAATTTCAGGGTGTGAAAAACCCTCCAGCCATAGGTCGGTGACTTCGCGAAGACTCGTGGGCAAGGCTTCCACGAGTTCACGAAGCCACGCTCCTAGGTCTTGCTGTTCCGCAGTCAAAGCCGGATCAGGCTCTCGACCGACGATCGCCTGCGACTGTGGGGTGTCAAGGGTCTCGTGGCGTCCGTTGCGTCGCAGTTGATCAACGATCTTATTTCGACAAACGGTGTACAACCAAGGTAAAAGGCGTCCATTAAGTTCGACAGGGCTTTGGTCACAGAGCCGCAGAAACACATGCTGTACGGCATCGCGAGCGGCCTCTTCGTCGCCAGCAATGCGCATTGCATAGCGCGTCAAACGGCATTCGTATTCATCGAGCGCCGATAAGACCCACTGACGCTGATCGCAGCCGTTTCCTTCGTGTGGCATCGTCGACCTATGTGCTGGCTCGGGTACTGTCTGTTTAACGCACGCGGGCGACGAGCGTTACAGAATAAAACGAACAGACCAGCTATTTAGATCTGTTCGGAGCGCAGATATCACGCGATGGCGGGATTTTCGCACATTCGACGGCCGCCCAGGAAGGGCTGAATCTTGCCAATTCAGCTACGAAAGACCGAGGACTGCCTGCGGCTCATCGCGAGGTCGAGCCACCTTCAACGGTTGGATTCACCGCGGTCTCGGCGGTTGCCGGGGTGGGTGCGGCACGTTTGATGAACTCAAACGTACCGACAATCGATTGGTCCTCGCCGCCAAATTTCTCGACGACTTTGGCATCCATCGTGAAGACCATTGCCGCTTGGCGACCTTTGTCGTCTGAGATGTGATAATAGATCCACTGTATCGGTAGCTCGGAGGCAAGTCCCGACACGACCGCTCGCAATACCCGCTGCCCGCTCTCGTTCTTCCCTTGCGATGCTTCGACGAACTGGCCGAACGTTTTACCTAACGCCTTCTCAATGTCCGCTTGAAACTGGGGAAGCTGAACGCGTTTGCCTGCTGGTAAGTCCGGCAACGAGGATATGTTGCATTGAGCAATTAGCTCGCCCTGATCGATCATTCGCAAGATCGTGACGTCGTGGCGGTCGACCATCACTTGCCAATCTCGCGCATGAAGCAGGCTGAAGCCGCTCACGGTCGAATCGAAGCGGAGCAGCGTTGAACCCGAGTTCAAGTCCAACGGCAACTCGTTAAGAAGCGAAACACTCAACTCAGAAGATGTCGGCTGCTCGTTAATCTCGACTCGCACGCGTGCCGTCACCACGAATCCAGGCGTCGCGTGGCCAATGGCTCGATCCTCGCGGATCGACATCGCGAGCCAGGTCACACGATGCGATGACAGGCTGATGTTGTACTTCGCTTTCAACTGAATGTCGCTGGCAACGCCATCGATCGCGCCACTGACTTTGCCTGACATATCGATGATCGCGACATCGCCTTCGACTTGGCGAAGTGTACTCGTCACGTCGGTTTGCGCAATGGCATCTAATCCCAGAAGAAGTGCCAAGTCCTTCGCCTCGTGCGTCCACGTTGTGTCGATGGCGACCGGGGTCGCTGGTGCCAGGCGATCGAGTAGCGACGAACTTCCTTGTGTTTGGATCAGTTCCAGTTCGTCTCGTGTCAGCGGCCCGAGTGGCGAGTAGAGCGTCAGTTTCGTCGACGCCAAGTCGGCAAGGACGAGCCTTCGATCTTCATTGAGTCGCATCTTAAGTCGGCTTTCGCCAATTGCGATCGTCGCCTCCGCCTCGCGGTAAAATCGAGCATCTCTTTTGGAAGTACTGCCAGATCCAGGGCGAAGAGTTCGCTCGTCATAACGCGAACTGCCGCTGACACGCATCGGAACTCGACTAACTTGCTTGCCGTCGGCGTTCAGCTTCAAGTCCCCAGTCACTTCGATGACGAGATGAACATCTCGCACAGCGTCGGCTGAGTCTTGTGCCGACAAATCGAACTTTTTGATTTCATTTGCGATCTGACCGAGTGCCGGTGTTGCGCACGCCGAGACGGCCACCAAAGCGGCTACCCACAACATCTTGCGGATTACGGCGACAAGTTGTGGCGGAGAGGAAACCAAGATGGGGTGCAGCCCGTCGAATTGCATGAAGTCGTCCCTGATCGTGTGAATATCGTTGGCGTTTGGCGGTAAAGACCCATGGCGAATCGTTGGTCTAGTCCGTAGATCGACGCCTTTGACTGAGGAAATTCAATTTCATGGCATCAAGTGTGAAACAAAATCGTGTTTCCGGTGATACATCTCCTTGAAAGAGGTTTCGTTGTGAAAATGGCGTAATGATTCGCCTTAAATCGTTATTACACTACAAGATGCCTCGTCGATGGAACAAAACAGCGAACCGTCGCCGATAAGAGAAGTTGGCAGGATGCGCGAACATTTGGTATGAATCCTGTGACAAATGGAGAATAGAGCCACTTGTCAGATTTTTCAGAAGTACAGGCAGGACAACGTTTTCGGTAAATGTAAATTCGTGCTGCCGCCAGTCGGTACGATGTCACACCGAGAGTTTTTGGAGTTTGAAGTCCAATTGATATGGAGAACAATTCAGTCAGATTCGGCGTAACAGACGGCGGAACAGACTGATTGCGGCGGCGGCAGGGATACTGCCCGCCTACCCGAAGTGGAGACTGATTTGACCGGGCGATTGGAATCGCAGGGAGCACTGGTCGAATCATAGAGTGAGAAGAGGTCTGCGATGCATGCGGATTATGAAGACGTCACCCTGAAGCAATTGCGGGATCAGCAGGTTCGATATGCCCCTCGACATAAGAAGGTCGAGCAAATCGATCGGGCCGAACGCCTGATTAGCGAGATCGATCCGAAGAAGACGTATAGCTACGAGTACCTCTGCTATCGGATCACGGACTATCGTCCCGACGCCGTACCCGGCAGCACGATGCTAGGAGCCGCGGTAAGGCACGATCTACGCCTGTTCGTCGAAGACGTCTCCGATGCGGCTGATATCCGCGCCGATGAGATGCCCGAGCAAGTTCACACGGTTGATGACTTGAGTAAGCTTTTCAAAGTCTCAACGAAGACCATCTCGCGATGGCGCGAGCAAGGATTGGTCAGCCGACGCTTTATCTTCGGTGGTCGCAAGCGGGTTGGATTTCTCCGCAGCAGCGTTGATCGCTTTGTTGCCAAGAATCATGACCGGGTCAAGCGAGGCGAACGATTCAGCCAGCTTTCGACAGAAGAGCGGGACGACATCGTCGATCTGGCTCGCCGGCTGGCTTCCGCAGGAGCGTGTCCTTCTGATGTAGCTCGCCGCATCGCCGAGCAAGTTAATCGCAGCGTCGAGACAATACGATACACGCTGAAGCAGTTCGATGACAAACATCCTGATTTAGCGGTGTTTCCGAGCCGAACAGGCCCGCTGACCGAAGAAGCAAAGCAAAAGATCTATCAGCAGCATCGACGTGGCGTATCCATTGATAGTCTTGCGAGACGCTACTGCCGCACGCGGACAAGCATCTACCGCGTCGTGAATGAAATGCGTGCCAATCGCATTTTGGAGTTGCCGCTTGACTACATCCACAACGATTGCTTCGCGAAGAAGAAGTTGCGAGCGGAGATCCTGGGCCCGATGCCGCAGCCCGAGTCGCCGGGTCGTAAATCGCGAGCGCCTTCGGGACTGCCGCCGTATCTGGCATCACTCTATGACACGCCGTTGCTAAATCGGGAGCAGGAATATCACCTCTTCCGAAAGTTCAATTACCTCAAGTACCAAGCATTGCAATTGCGCGAGGGAATGAATCCCGCACGCGCGAAAAGCACGACGATGGAGGAAATTGAGCAGTTGTACGAGCAAGCAGTCCGTATCAAGAACCTGATCGTGCAGGCAAATCTGCGACTTGTCGTTTCAATTGCCAAGCGGCATGTAAACGCAACGGACGAGTTTTTCACTCTCGTAAGCGACGGGAATATGTCGTTGATTCGGGCGGTGGAGAAATTCGACTACTCACGGGGTAACAAGTTCAGTACGTACGCGAGTTGGGCAATCATGAAAAACTTTGCTCGGACCATCCCCCACGAATTCAAGCATCGCGATCGCTTCCGAACCAGTTTGGACGAATTGTTCACCAGTCAAGAGGACGGTCGCGGCGATCAACTTGGCGAAGAGAGCGCCCAGCGACTTCGATCCGAACAAGTTAGCAAAATCCTGTCTCGGCTTGACGATCGAGAGCAGAAGATTATCATTAGCCGCTTCGGTCTGGACTACAGTCAAGAGCCACAGACCTTGAAGGAAGTTGGAGCCGAGATGGGGGTCACCAAAGAGCGTGTCCGCCAAATCGAAGCCCGAGCCCTTAATAAGCTACGACAGGCAGTCCAAGAGGAAAGCCTCGAGTTGCCGGACTAATTACAGGAATCCCCACGAGTAGGGGAATTGCGATAGGGAGTTGCAGTAAGGCTTTAAGGCAGAGTGGTACTAGAAAGTGCTTCCCAAAGGGGAGCTGCTTGCTTGGTATTTCTGCTGAAGGCTTGCTGCAACTCCTTTTTTTATTTGGTGTCGCGACGAACCCGCATCATTTCGTCCGTTATTGGCAATTGGCGAGCCTTTGGCATCCGCGAATTGTCGGCATCCGTATTGCGTGTCTTCGTGGCTTCGGTATATTAGCTGGTTTTCACCATCGTCCCGGTCGGTCGTTGTGTGATCGCCAAGAGAGTCGTGTACCACGAACGCGAAGTGCAATTTTACAAAGTGCCAGAGTGGCTTTAGGAAATGCCAGCGTAGCTCAATTGGCAGAGCAGCGGTTTTGTAAACCGCAGGTTGTGGGTTCAAGTCCCTCCGCTGGCTCCATATAAGATCTTGTTTGAAGGCTGGATTTATTGTTGGGGGGATTCCCGAGCGGTCAAAGGGGTCAGACTGTAAATCTGATGGCTACGCCTTCACAGGTTCGAATCCTGTTCCCCCCACTGGTTTATGAGTTCCCAGTGTTTACTGAAACCAGTGTTTACTGAAACCAGAGTTTACTACACCCTGGTTTACTACACGCTGTAGGTTTGATGTTGAGAAAGAAGCGGCAATCGGGAGAATTGCTCTTATATTCAGTGCGTGAATGCAAATTGCGGGTGTAGCTCAATGGTAGAGCCACAGCCTTCCAAGCTGAAGACGAGGGTTCGATTCCCTTCACCCGCTCTTGATTTTGATAGACGATTAAAGGCTGCGATGCGGTGGCTTTGACGGAGTGGCTGAAGCACTTTGGTTGCAGCACTTTAAGCTACAGCGCGTAGCGCAAGTGGTTTTGCTGCTGTAGCTCAGTTGGTAGAGCGCGTCCTTGGTAAGGACGAGGTCATGGGTTCAAGTCCCATCAGCAGCTCTCCCGATTGAAGCGAGTTGATTTGTTTAGTTGAGTAAGTTCCGTTAACCCCTGAAAAAACACGAGATATAGGTACAAAAGCATGGCCAAGGAGGTTTTCGAGCGGGTTAAACCGCACTGTAACGTTGGCACGATCGGCCACATCGATCACGGCAAGACGACTCTGACAGGAGCGTTAGTCGCGGTTCAGGCTAAGAAGGGCTTGGCGGAGTTCAAGTCTTATGCGGATATCGCCAAAGGCGGTACTGTTCGTGATTCCACGAAGACAGTCACAATCGCTGTCGCTCACGTCGAGTATGAAACGGAGAATCGCCACTACGCCCACATCGATTGCCCCGGCCATGCTGACTTTATTAAGAACATGATCACCGGTGCCGCACAGATGGACGGTGCGATTTTGGTGGTTTCGTCTGCGGACGGTCCTATGCCGCAAACGAAGGAGCATGTTTTGTTGGCACGTCAAGTCGACGTTCCAGCGCTCGTCGTGTTCATGAACAAGGTCGACTTGGTGGACGACGAAGAATTGCTCGATCTGGTCGAGATTGAAATTCGTGAGTTGCTCAGCAAGTATGATTTCCCGGGCGACGACATTCCGATCGTGCGTGGTTCGGCATTGCCCGCTTATCAAACACCAGAAGACGAGACAGCAAATGCCTGTATCGGTGAGCTTTTGGCCGCCGTCGATTCCTACATTCCCCAACCAGAGCGACAAGAAGACAAGCCATTTTTAATGGCAATCGAAGACGTCTTCTCAATCGAAGGTCGCGGTACAGTCGCCACCGGTCGTATTGAGCGTGGCATCGTCCGCACCGGTGAAGAGATTGAGATCGTTGGTCTTCATGAAGAATCGCGGAAGACCACCTGCACGGGTGTCGAAATGTTCCGCAAGATTCTCGACGAAGGCCGAGCTGGCGACAACGTTGGTTGCTTGCTTCGTGGTGTGAAGCGTGATGAAATTGAGCGTGGGCAGGTTTTGGCCAAGCCCGGTTCGATTACGCCTCACATGAAGTTCGAGGCCGAGGTGTATTGCCTTTCGAAGGACGAAGGTGGTCGTCATACCCCGTTCTTCAGCGGCTATCGCCCGCAGTTCTACTTCCGTACGACGGACGTAACCGGAACTGCGAATCTCGAAGGTGCCGAGATGTGCATGCCTGGTGATAACGTCAAGGTCAGCATCGAGTTGCACAAGCCGATTGCGATGGATGACGGTGTCCGCTTCGCAATTCGTGAAGGTGGCCGAACTGTCGGATCGGGAGTTGTGACCAAGATCGTCGAGTAACTATTGGAGATACACGGAGGGGTGTAGCTCAGTTGGTAGAGCACTGGTTTCCAAAACCAGCGGTCGCGAGTTCGAGTCCCGCCGCCCCTGCCATTCAGTTTCCTGGTGCTAAGAGGCGTGATCATCGCCTCTTAGGCCGGGAGTGACTTTGGTGGGAACACGATTCACGGTTAAGTAACATTCGCAAGGACGCGATCAAAACGCATGGACTGCGGAGGTGATACGCCAGATGTCAAAACAGAAAGCAATGCCAGCAAGTAGCTTCGTAGGCGAGATATTTCAGCTTGGCTTGTACAAGCCAAGCCAGGGAAGAATTACCCGTCAAGTTACGTGCGCCGTGATCTGGGCCGTAATCGCATTGGCGTCCCTCAGGTTGTATCAGACGCTATATGAAGCAGATGTTTGGCAATATGTCGGGCCGTTGACCTTGTTGGTAGTCGGTTTTTGGGCCGCCTATCGCGGAGTAAATTATCCGCGATTTGCGGACTTTTTGATCGCTGTTGAAGCGGAGATGAACAAGGTTTCCTGGCCGTCGAAAGGCGAATTAATTCGCAGTTCGGTGGTTGTGATCTTTGTCATCTTTATGCTCGCGATGGTGCTCTTCGGTTATGACGTTTTATGGCAGTACTTGTTCAAAAACGTCCTCGGTGTGCTCAAGTAGGACTGGCTACGGTAGGCCTTTCCGTTTGATCTAGGAGTTTGTCGGTGAACGTCGAATCAGACAGTCGCGAAGAGACGCCTGAAGTCCCGCAAGATACTGAAACCGGCGATACGGTTGTCGGAGTTGGAGACTCTGCAGTCACTGCTGACGGGTCGACGGTTACGGAGGCTGTAACTGATCGAGACGAAACGGTCGCAACTGAAGGCACATCAAATGCAACCGACGGCGACTTGACCACGGAGCCGGTTAGCGATGCCGCAGAAGATCAGCACGAAGACGATGAGGAAGCAGACGATCAGTTGGATGAAGACGTCGACGTCGAGCCGTTGGAGTTGATTCAGGAAGAGTCGATTGCGGACGAAGAGATCAAGACAGAGTGGTATATCCTGAAGGTGCAGGTGAATCGCGAGGAATCAATTCGCGCCGCGTTGGAACGCAAGGTCAAGATTGAAGGCTTAGAACGCTACTTCGGCGACGTTATCGTGCCGACGGAAGACATTGCCGAATTTACGAAGACCGGCAAGCGACGAGTTGTCAAAAAGAAGCTGTATCCAGGTTACATCATGGTCAATATGGCGATCAATGACGATACTTGGTTCGCAGTTCGTGAGACATCGGGAATCGGTGACTTTACGGGATCGGCTGGTCGTCCCGCTGCAATGGACCCGGCTGATGTCGAGCGGATTCTCAAGCTTGGTGCCGACGAGGATGACAGTGATCAGCAAGTGAAAACCGCGATTCCGTTTAGCGTCGGCGACCGTGTGCGCGTGAAGGACGGCTACTTTCAGAATTTTGAAGGTGATGTCGAAGGTGTGGACGAAGCGAACGGTCGCGTCACGGTGATGATTAATATCTTTGGCCGTTCGACTCCGGTGGAGTTGGAACACTGGCAAATCGAAGCAGTTTAGCGGCTCGATTCTGAGACTGGAAACATAGGTAATGGCAAAGCAGCTCGTAGGACAAGCGAAGTTTCAAGTGCCGGGTGGTCAGGCGACTCCTGCTCCTCCGGTTGGTACGTCGCTCGGTAAGTTCGGGATTAATCTCGGGCAATTCGTTCAACAGTTCAATGACCGGACGAAGGAATACAACGGAACTCCGATTCCTGTTGTCGTTAGCGTCTTTAACGACCGTTCTTTCGAATTCGAGACGAAGAGCCCTCCTGCTGCTGCATTGCTAAAGCAAGCTGCCGGGATTGCGAAAGGTTCGGGTGTCCCGAATCGCGACAAGGTTGGCAAGGTGTCGATCGCTCAATTGGAAGACATTTGCCACAAAAAGATGGCGGATTTAAACGCCCGTGATCTCGATCACGCCCGTCGGATGATCGAAGGTACAGCGCGCAGCATGGGCCTGGAGGTGGAGGGTTAGAAATGCCAAAACAATCGAAAAGATATCGAGCTCTTGAGAGTAAGCAAAAGTCACCGGAGCCAGTCGCGTTGACGACTGCCGTTGAAACGTTGAAGGACTTTGGAACTACAAAGTTCGATCAGACGGTCGAAATTCACATGCGGTTGGGGATCGATCCCAAGCAAGCCGACCAAATTGTTCGTGGTTCGGTCGTATTGCCGCACGGGATCGGTCGAACGCAGCGAGTGGTTGTCTTCGCCAAAGGTGACCTGGCAGCAGCCGCCACAGAAGCGGGTGCCGATGAGGTCGGTCAGGAAGATTTGGCCAAGCGTATCAAGGACGGATGGCTCGACTTTGACGTGTGTATTGCTGCTCCCGACATGATGGGCTTGGTTGGCCCCTTAGGTCGCGTGCTCGGCCCACGTGGTTTGATGCCATCACCGCGTGCCGGTACGGTTACCCCTGACGTAGCCAAAGTTGTTCAGGAATATAAGGCGGGTAAAGTCGAGTTCCGAAACGATTCCGGCGGAAACGTGCATGCCGTCGTCGGAAAACTGAGCTTTGACAAGACTCTCTTGCAGGAAAACATTCAGTCGTTTCTCGATCACATCAATGGCCTGAAGCCAATCTCAATCAAAGGGACCTATCTGCGGAGCATTTCAATCTGCGCAACGATGAGCCCCGGGGTTGCGGTAGCGGTTTAACGAATTCAATAGCGTGGAATTATGAGTAAGTACGTAAAGGACTTAGTTGTCCAGGATTTGAAGCGACGGCTGGACGGCGTCGACGACGCGGTTTTGGTGAACGTCATCGGAATGGAAGCCAACGATACCGTCTCGCTTCGCAAGCAGTTTCGCGACAAGGGCATCGGCCTGTTGGTCGTAAAGAACAGCCTGGCGAAACGTGCGACCGAAGGAACTCCCTTGAGCGCGGCCTTCGAAGGTACTGAAGGTGCCTTGGCGGTCGTTTGGGGCGGTGAAGATTTTATCTCGCTAGTGAAGGAAGTCACAAGTGTTGATAAGAGCGGGGACTTCAAAAACTTTGAGCCTCGTGGCGGCGTGATGGATGGTGAACATCTTACGTCGGAGAAAGTCAAAGAAATCAGCAAGTGGCCGAACCGTATGGAGCAACTCAGCTTACTGATGGGCCAAGTGTTGGCGCCGGGGGCCAACTTGGTGTCTCAGCTTACGGCTGCCGGTGGCGCACTCGCCAGTCAGATCAAACAGAAGTCCGAAGAGGAATAGGTTCGCGAAAGTTCGTAGCGTCCGTTCTCAGCTTTGTGCTGAGTCATTCATACACAGCAAAACGCAGCTCACAATTAATTAGCCACCCGTTGGGTGGCGAAGGTAACGGGAAAGGAAGTTAGCAGAAATGTCCGAAAGCGCAACTGTTGAAGTCTCGGCTGATTTGAAGGAAATTGGCGATAAGATTGCTGAGTTGACACTCAAGCAAGCCAAAGAACTCAGTGATTACATCAAAGACGAATACGGCATCGAACCCGCTGCGGGTGGTGGTGCCGTAATGATGGCTCCTGCCGAAGGCGGTGGCGAAGCTGCTGCTGAGCCAACTGAATTCGACGTCGTGATGACTGGCTTCGGTGACAAGAAGCTGGATGTCGTGAAGGTCGTAAAGACCATCACCGGATCGACTCTGATGGAAGCCAAAAAGTTGGTCGAAGCGACACCCGCGACGATCAAAGAGAAGGCTGCCAAGGAAGATGCTGAAAAGATCAAGGCGGAGTTGGAAGCAGCTGGTGCCTCCGTCGAACTCAAGGCGTAACGGTTCTAACACAGTGTCGTTTCGGTCAGCGACTACGTGTGCCGGAACGTAAGTGGGAGACGTTTGTTTGATCTTTACCGTACGGTTTGCGGCGCACAGTACTTTGGAGTATTTGTCCGCGCTGTATTTGCCTGCCTTTGGGAGTGGTGCGCGCCAGTTCCCGAGTCGCCCTTGGAATTGATGGCTGTTGATATGTGCTTGTTTAGACGCCAATTATTGGGCCACAACAAGACGGTGACAGACGTGTCGTTCCGAGTTTGACCAATTCTATTTAGCGGAGAGAGAACGCTTATGGCTACCTCAGCAGAACGACGTTTGATGCCAACCCAGGTTCGTCGTTTTGGAAGTGGACGCGAGTCCTTCCTGGCTCCCGACCTAACCGAGATTCAGACAGCGAGTTATGCGGCCTTTCTCCAAGAGAACCTTTCGTCCGAAAAACGCAAGGATCAAGGTCTCGAGGGCGTGCTGCGCGAGATATTTCCGGTCGAAAGCTACGACAAGCAAATCACGCTTGAGTACCTTCGATACGAACTCGGCAAACCACGCTACACCCCGGAAGAGTGCCGGCAACTTCGATTGACCTTTGGCAAGCCGTTTCGCGTCTGGCTTCGCCTGAACAAGGATCAACCTGTTGAGGAAGAGGTCTATCTGGGCGACATCCCGATCATGCTCGGTGGTGGTGAATTTATCATCAACGGTGCCGAGCGTGTTGTCGTCAGCCAGTTGCATCGTAGCCCGGGTATCGACTTTGTCTTGGAACAAGACGGCACGTCGGATCGAAAACTGCCGAGTTGCCGAATCATTCCTGAACGTGGCAGCTGGATTGAACTGAACGTGACGAAGAAGGAAGCGCTGTCAGTTCGCATCGACCAAAGCGGAAAGTTCTCGGCGATGACGCTGCTACGAGCGATGGACCCGAAGTACAGTTCCGACGCCGAACTTCTGCGAGCGTTTTACGAAACATCTTCCGAGAAGATTGTTGACGGGCGCAGCGTCACCAAAATCGACGGAAAGATTGCCGTCGATGACATTGTCTATCCGGCCAATAGCGAACGCGCGGGCGAAATCGTCATCGAAGCAGGTCAAAAGATCACCAAGAACGCCGCGGAATTGATTTGTACTGCCGGCATCAAGAAGGTGGAGGTCATGTCACCCCCATCGTCGGCTCTGATCACAAACAGCCTTGCCGAAGATGTCACTTCGAGCCACGAAGAAGCTCTACTGCGGATCTATCAACGTCTGCGCCCCGGCAACCCGCCGCAATTGGAAAAAGCTCGCACGCTATTCCAAGAGAAGTTTTACGACGTCAATCGGTATCGCCTCGGTCGCGTAGGACGTTTCCGCATTAACCGAAAGCTGGAGCTCGGTGTTTCTGAAAAGGAAATGACACTTCGTCCCGACGACCTGATTTCGGCAGTCACCTATCTCCTCAGTTTGTTTGTCTCAGGTGGTGCCCAAATCGACGACATCGACCATCTTGGTAACCGAAGACTACGAACAATCGACGAGTTGGCGTCGGATGAGTTGCGCAAGGGATTCCTGAAGCTTCGCCGAACGGTTCAGGAACGCATGAGCCTCAAGGATCAAGAGGATATGACTCCTCGAAGTCTGGTGAACCCAAAGAGTGTTTCAGCCGCCATCGAGTACTTTTTCGGACGTGGTGAATTGTCTCAGGTCGTCGATCAGACGAATCCGTTATCGCAGTTGACTCATGAACGCCGACTCTCAGCACTCGGCCCCGGTGGTCTGAATCGAAAGCGAGCTGGCTTCGAAGTTCGCGACGTTCATATCTCGCACTACGGTCGAATCTGCCCAATCGAAACGCCTGAAGGTACGAACATTGGCCTGATCTCTAGTCTTGCGATTTATGCAGGTGTCGATGACTACGGCTTCTTAGTGACGCCCTATCGCGAGGTCACGAAAGGAAGGCTTACCGATGAGGTTGTCTGGTTGCGGGCGGACGAAGAGTCTGAGGCCTATGTCGCGCCTGCGGATACCGAAGTAAAGGCTGGCAGTTTGGTCGGTGGCGCGAATCTGATCGCACGACACCGATCGGACTTTGAAATCGTTCATCCTGATCAAGTCGAATACATTGACGTCGCTCCAAGCCAAATGGTTGGCGTGTCGGCGGGTTTGATTCCGTTCCTCGAGCATGACGATGCGAACCGAGCCTTGATGGGGTCGAATATGCAACGCCAAGCCGTTCCTCTGTTGATCACGGAGCCGCCGATCGTGGGTACAGGCATGGAACGCGAGGTGGCTCAAAACTCAAGCATGTTGGTTCGCGCCGATCGTGCGGGCAAAGTAACTTACTGTGATTCCGATCGAATCGAGGTCGGTAACGATGTTTACCCTCTAAAGAAATTCGTGGGCCTTAACGAACGGACTTGCTGTAATCAAAAGCCGATCGTTGGATTGGGCGACAAGGTTGATCGCGGCCAAGTTCTGGCCGATGGCGCCGCAACTTTTAATGGTGAACTGGCTTTGGGTCGAAACGTTCTGGTCGGGTTCATGTCGTTTGACGGCTACAATTATGAAGACGCGATCATCATCAGCGAAGAGTTGGTCAAGAGCGACACGTACACTTCGATTCATATCGAAGAGTCCGATGTGGAGATCCGTGAAACAAAGCTCGGTCGGGAGGAATTCACGCGAGACATTCCGAATGTCAGCGAGAAGGCACTCCGCAATCTTGACGAGAGTGGTATCGTTCGCATCGGAACTTATGTTCGGCCCGGCGATATCTTGGTCGGCAAGGTCTCGCCCAAGTCAAAGACTGAGTTGACGCCTGAAGAAAAGCTCCTCCATGCAATCTTCGGACGAGCTGGCGAAGATGTAAAGAATGATTCCTTGGAAGTACCGTCTGGTATCGAAGGAATTGTCATCAATACCCAGAAGTTCTCCCGACGAATGAGCCTCGGTGACGAAGAGCGAAAGCAATTCGAAAAGGAGTTGAAAGACGCCGAGACGGTAGGTAACGCTCGAATCGCCGAAGTGTTCGGCGAGTTGGTTGGCGAGATGGAAAAAGTACTTGGCCGAACACTGACCGACGAAGATGGCACGCCGCTCGTCCGCGATCAAGACCCGAAGTTTGTCGCCGAGCGAGCACAGCAATTTCGCATGGAGACGATCACGGCGAATATGCGTAGCGAAGGTCTGATCGCGCAAGTACAGCAGGTCTACAAGGATCTGTGGGGTCCGGTCGAAGAAGCAATCGACGTTCGCGATCGCAATCTGAATAGCATGAAGCGGGGCGACGAGCTTCGCAGCGGTGTGCTTCAGATGGTGAAGGTCTACATTGCCACAAAGCGAACGATTTCGGTCGGCGATAAAATGGCCGGACGTCACGGTAACAAGGGTGTGATCTCCAAGATCCTGCCTGTGGAGGACATGCCGTTCCTACCGGATGGAACCCCGATCCAGATCATGCTGAACCCGCTCGGCGTTCCCAGCCGTATGAATGTTGGTCAGATTCTCGAAACACATCTTGGATGGGCGGGCGCGAAGCTTGGATTTCAGGCGATTACCCCCGTCTTCGACGGTGCGTCGGAAGAGACGATCAACGATTGTCTCGAAGAAGCCGGGCTCCCTCGGCACGGAAAAGTGACACTGCACGACGGTCGAACCGGCGTTGCAATGGAGCAAGAGACAACGGTCGGCTACATCTACATGCTGAAGCTGCACCACTTGGTCGACGACAAGGTTCACGCTCGAAGCACTGGACCTTACTCGCTGATCACACAACAACCGCTAGGCGGCAAAGCTCGCTTTGGTGGTCAACGCTTCGGTGAAATGGAAGTCTGGGCGTTGGAAGCGTACGGTGCAGCATATATTCTTCAAGAATTGCTCACTGTAAAGAGTGACGACGTTGAAGGTCGTACCAAGATTTACGAGTCGATGGTTAAGGGAGAGAACACACTCGAAGCCGGGACGCCTGCCAGCTTTGACGTGTTGACAAACGAGATCCGCGGCTTGGCGCTGAACATGCAACTTGAGAAGCGACGCGTCTAGCAGTTCCCTAGTCGATCGATATCCACGGCGACACGCCTTTTACATAAACGAATCGCACCTCACGGTTACTCGGAGCGACAGCCTCGTTCCGAAAGACCCAGTAACTCAGTACGGTGACTTAAACAGGAGCACGGGCTTATGACCATCGGTGAAGGCTCTTACGATCGAATTAACGACTACGCGGCCGTCAAGATCAGCTTGGCCCGGCCTCATGATATTCGCAGCTGGTCGTTCGGCGAAGTAAAGAAGCCCGAAACCATCAACTATCGGACCTATCGTCCGGAGAAAGATGGTCTTTTCTGCGAGCGAATTTTTGGCCCAGAGAAGGACTGGGAATGCGCCTGCGGTAAATACCGTGGCATGAAGTACAAGGGAATGATTTGCGATCGATGCGGTGTGAAGGTCACACACTCGCGCGTTCGTCGCAAAAGGATGGGACACATCGAACTGGCGGCACCTGTGGTCCACATCTGGTTCTTCAAGGCCATGCCCAGCCGTCTCGGCAACCTGCTCGAGATGAAAACGACCAGCCTGGAAAAGGTGATCTACTTTCAAGACTACGTCGTCGTTGATCCAGGCGAAACAAGCTTGGAGCGTCAGCAACTTCTCACCGAAGAAGAATATCGAGCCGCCCGCGAACAATGGGGAGAAAATGCTTTCGAGGCGGATATGGGTGCCGAAGCAATCCGCAAGTTGCTCGGTGTTCTCGATCTCGTGAAGCTGTCACAAGATCTACGTACCGATTTGGCGACAACCAATTCGAAGCAAAAGCGCAAAGACCTAACGAACCGATTGAAGATCGTCGAAGCGATTCGAGACAGCGACAATCGTCCAGAGTGGATGGTCTTGGATGTCATTCCAGTCATTCCGCCCGACTTGCGTCCACTCGTACTACTCGATTCCGGCAACTTTGCGACCAGCGATCTAAATGACCTCTATCGCCGAATCATTAATCGAAACAACAGGCTCCGCAAGCTCGTCGATTTGAACGCGCCGGAGGTGATCATTCGCAACGAGAAGCGGATGTTGCAGCAATCGGTCGACGCCCTGTTCGATAACAATCGCTGTAAACGTCCAGTCTTGGGCAGCAGTAATCGCCCGCTCAAGTCCTTGACCGACATGATCAAGGGCAAGCAGGGACGATTTCGCGAAAACCTCTTGGGAAAACGCGTCGACTATTCTGCGCGTAGCGTGATTGTGGTTGGTCCGAAGCTGAAGCTCCATCAGTGCGGCTTGCCAAAGAAGATCGCGTTGGAGCTATTCCAACCGTTCATCATTCGTCGCCTGAAAGAACTTGGCCATGCTGACACGATCAAGAGCGCAAAGAAGATGCTCGAGCGTAAAGACGAGGAAGTCTGGGATATCCTTGAGCAGGTGATCAAGAATCACCCCGTACTCCTCAATCGTGCCCCCACGTTGCATCGGATGGGAATTCAAGGTTTCGAACCGATCCTGGTGGAAGGCAACGCGATCCATTTGCACCCACTCAGCTGCAAAGGTTTTAACGCCGACTTTGATGGTGACCAAATGGCGGTACACCTACCGCTGTCGATCGAAGCTCAGGTCGAAGCGCACACGTTGCTGCTGGCGACGAACAACATTTTCGCACCGTCCAACGGTCGCCCGATCATGAGTCCCTCCCAGGACACCGTGATGGGTTGTAACTATGTCACCCTCTCGCTTCCTAATCGGAAGGGTCAAGGGATGACATTCTCGTCGCCGGACGAAGCCGATCTGGCTTACTCGCAAGGCGTGATCGATATCCATGCCATCATCAAGGTAAGGCTAGAAACAGGTCGAAAGCTGAAGACCGATGATGATTCGGCAAAGCCTGGCGAGTTGATCGAGACAACTTACGGACGCATCCTTTTCAATATGATGCTGCCGCCGGGAATGGACTACTACAACTCGCCGCTTAAATCTGGCGACCTTGCATCGGTGATTTCTGACTGCTACCAGCGACTGGGCCGTCGCGCGACGATCAAGTTGCTTGATGACATGAACCACCTTGGATTCAGTGAGAGCACTAGAAGCGGTCTTTCATTCGCAACCGACGATTTAGTGACGCCTGACGCGAAAGAACGGTACATCGGCGAAGCCGAGAAGACGGTCCTAAAGTTTAAGAAGCTCTACGAGCGTGGTGTGATTACAGACCAAGAGCGCTATAACCAAGTTCTCGATACTTGGACGCACACTCGCGAGGCAATTACCGGCGAGATGATGGAAGCGATGAAGTCGGATGATCGCGGAGGTCTCGGCTATGTGAACCCAGTGTACCTGATGGCAAACTCGGGTGCTCGTGGTGGCGTTGAACAAATTCGCCAATTGGCCGGTATGCGTGGTCTGATGGCGAAACCGACTGGCGAAATCATCGAAACGCCAATTAAGGCGAACTTCCGTGAAGGTCTAACGGTGTTGGAGTACTTCAGTTCAACTCATGGCGCTCGAAAGGGACTGGCTGACACGGCCCTCAAGACCGCTGACTCCGGATACTTGACTCGCAAGTTGGCTGACGTTGCTCAGAACGTCGTGATCACGATGGAAGACTGCGGAACAACTCAAGGTATCACCAAGGGAGTGATCTACCGTGGCGAGAAGGTCGAAGTTCGATTGACCGATGCAATTATCGGGCGCGTCAGTCGTCAGAACATTGTCAATCCGATCACCGACGAAGTTATCGTCAAGGAGAGCCAACTAATCACGCCGGAGATCGCTCGTCGGATCGAGGATCTCGGTCTGGAGCGCATTCAAGTCCGTAGCCCAATGACCTGCGACGCCGCACTTGGTGTCTGCCGAGGATGCTACGGCATGGATCTATCGACCGGAAACATGGTCGAAGAAGGCATGGCGGTTGGTATCATCGGTGCACAAAGTATCGGCGAGCCCGGCACGCAGTTAACCATGCGAACGTTCCACATCGGCGGCACCGTGAATACGAGCGTCGAGGAAAGTGAAACCCTTTCAAAGCATGAAGGCACTGTTCGCTTTACACACATGAAAGTGGTGCGAAGTTCAGAAGGCATTGACGTCGTCCTGACTCGAAATGGTGAAATCGCGATCCTTGATGCGAAGGGACGCGAAATCGAGAAGTACGAAGTTCCGACTGGTGCGACGTTGTTGGTCGAAGAAAACCAAGAGGTCAAGTCCGGCCAAAAGTTGTGTCAATGGAATCCGCACACGATTCCGATTCTGGCTGAAGTTGCCGGTAAGATCCGCTACGAAGATATCGTCGAAGGCGAGACGATGTCACTCGAAAAAGATCCAAGCGGTCACGTTCGTACCGTCATCACGGAACACAAGGGCGAGTTGCATCCGCAAGTCGTGTTGGAAGATTCCGATGGCAAGCCGTTGGACGTTTACTACCTGCCGGAGCGGGCTCACATTCTCATCGAGGAAGGCAAGAAGGTTTCGGCCGGTACGGTAATCGCCGAAATGCCCCGAGAAGCCTCAGGCGTCACGGACATCACGGGTGGTCTGCCACGCGTCACGGAGATTTTCGAGGCTCGTAAGCCGAAGGATCCGGCCGTCATCGCGGAGATCGATGGCACAGTCGAAATCTTGGGTGAGAAGCGACGAGGAAAGCGAACGATCGTGATCCGCAGCGAAAGCGGAATCGAACGTGAACACTTAGTGCCTCACGGCAAGCGGTTCCTCGTGCATTCAGGCGACATCGTGAAGGCTGGTCAAGCGCTGGTCGATGGCCCGTTGGTCCCGCATGACATCCTTCGAGTGTCCGGTGAAGAAGCGGTCCAACAGTACCTCGTCCACGAAATCCAAAGCGTGTACCGCAGCCAGCGAGTTGAAATCAACGACAAGCATATCGAGATCATTATTGCTCGCATGTTGCGTAAGGTGAAGATCGAGAATCCTGGCGATACGACGTTGCTCCCGGGACTGGATATGGATCGCTTCGAGTTTCGTCAAGCAAACCAAGCCATGTCCGGATGCCTCAAGGTTTCGGATAAAGGTGAAACGATGTTCGAGGAGGGCACCATCGTGCCACGTGAGGCGCTCGAGCAAGAGAACGCTCGCATTGAGACGATGGGTGGCAAACCCGCCAAGGGAACTCGACCAAAGCCGGCAACGGCGAGTACTCAGTTGCTTGGCATTACAAAAGCATCGGTTCAAAGTGCCAGCTTCATTTCAGCGGCCAGCTTCCAAGAAACGACAAAAGTTCTCACCGAAGCTGCGTTGGCCGGCAAGAGCGACGAACTCGTTGGATTGAAAGAAAACGTCATTCTCGGTCACTTGATTCCAGCTGGAACAGGCTTCCGAACGTTCCAAGAGTCCGAAGTGCGTTACCGCCCCGAGGCGCTTCAAGCGATGGCTGCCGAGAAAGAGCGAGCCCTTGTTACCAGCTTCCCGCTACTCGAAGGTGGCGACGATGGCAACGGTGCTACTGGTGAGACAGCGCCCGCCGAGCAAGCAGTGCAAACCGAACCTGCTCCCGAGGCCACGAGCGTCCTCGACAGCTTGTTCACGCCTGACGAACCTACCGCCAGCGACAGCGAATAGCGAACCGATCTCGAGACCGCCTGAACTGGCGGTCTCGAGACGACGTTCCTTCTCCATCGGGCCTCCCCGAAGTGATCTTGTTCGTGTCTTTCGGTATGGACTAGACTCGTGCGGATTGGGTTGCTCCCTAAAGTGGAGCAGCAGACCATTTGCGTCGACTGCAACTCGATGTGCCGCCGATTATGAGCAACCGACTGACGGTTATCATTCCATGTAAGAACGAAGCGCAAAACGTCTGCGCGTGTATTGATAGCGTTTGCGATGTTGCCGACGAGTTGATCATTGCCGATTCGGGATCAACCGACGCGACAGTTGCCATCGCTCACGAGTCGGGAGGCTGTCGTGTCATCGAACGCAAATGGAACACGGCGTGCGATTTCAAAAACTGGGCGGTGAAACAAGCCACAAATGATTGGATCCTCATCGTCGACGGCGACGAACGTGTGACACCGAAGCTCGCTAAGGAAATCCGTAGAGTCATGGTCGATCCGCAGCGAAGCGGATATCAGATCTATCGCGCGAACCACTTTATGGGACACCGCGCTCGTTTCGGCCAGTGGGGCGCTGACAAGGCGCTGCGGTTGTTCGACCGAACATGTGCAAGCTTTGTCGGCGATACCGACCACGCGGCGGTGCGCGTGCATCGTGGTCGCGTAGGCTCTCTCCGTAATCGACTGACGCATTTCACGTTTTGGACGTACGACCAATACCTCCAGAAGATGCACCACTATGCGCGGCTTCAAGCTGAGCGATGGTATGCCGCAGGCAAGCGTCCAAGTCGAATCCGCATGTTCCTCATCGCACCGACTAGGTTTTTGCAAACTTACGTGCTGCGGCTCGGATTTCTCGACGGCGCGGTCGGATTTCAAATCTGCATGATGATCGCGTTCTACTCGTTTCAGAAACAGGCTCGACTTTGGGAGCAGTGGCACGGCAAGCAACAACCACTCGCTGACACAATTGTTCCGACGTGCGCCGCCACGGCGGTAGGTATTCCACCACCAGGACAACGAAAAATCGCGTGAAACTTCTCATGCTAAGTCGCGACTCCCGCACGAGCAGAAAACCTCGGGTAAAGAAGATCGGTATCGTTCTTCCGAACTGGATCGGTGACGTCGTGATGGCAACACCGACGCTTCGCGCACTGCGACAGCACTATGGAGCTGAAGCCGAGTTTGTTGGCATCATGCGCCCCTACGTCTCGAACGTGTTGGATGGCACGCGTTGGCTTGACAGGTCGATTTACTTTGATCGAAAAGCCTCGGATCGCAGCGCTCACAGCCTTGCCGTCGTCAGACAGCTGAGGCAATGGCAGCCAGATGTCATGGTATTGCTCACAAACTCGCTGCGAGCCGGTTTGTTGGCCTGGTTATCCGGTGCAAGAGAGCGCGTCGGATATGCTCGTAACGCTCGCGGCCCTTTGTTGTCAAAGAAGCTCCGCGCACCACGCGAGAATGGCAAGCTGAAACCGATCGCTCCAATCGACTACTATCTCGGACTGGCATACGCTCTCGGCTGTCCGCGCGAATCGCCCGACCTCGAACTCACGACACTGCCAACAGACGAAACAAGCGCGGATCGCGTTTGGAAGAACTTGGCACTCGATCAAGCCTCGCGAGTTGTGATCTTGAACACGGGTAGCGCGATTGGAACGTCCCGCGACTGGCCAACAGAACACTTTGCAGAGCTCGCCAAGCGAATTGCTCGCGATGAAACCTCGGCCGTTCTCGTAATCTGCGGGCCTCGCGAACGCGAAACGGCGGCCGCCATCGAACATCTCGCGAATCATCCTCGCGTCGTGAGTATGGCGGAACAGGACCTGAGCCTCGGCGTAGCAAAGGCTTGTATTCGACGCAGCCAAGTGATGGTGACCACGGACAGCGGCCCTCGTCACATCGCATCGGCCTTCGATGTACCCGTCGTCACGTTGTTCGGTCCGATCGATTATCGGTGGAGTGATACGGGACACCCGCTCGCGATCAATCTACAGAATTACGTCGAATGCCGGCCGTGCGGCAAATCAGATTGCCCGCTAAAACATCATCGTTGCATGAGTGAACACACGGTCGACCGAGTATATGCGGCAGTTCAGCAGCAACTCGCCAGAACAACACTCGTCGAAGACAAACTTGCCTCAATCGTCGCATTGAAAAAGTGACCTATGCTGCCAAGTCGCCGCTTTCAGGCGGCGCGCCGCGCGACCTGCGATTTACCGCCGACAATTCGTCCCGCCACGCGACCGTAGAGCGATAGATAAGCTTTCGCCGCCCGTTTCCAAGTGAACTGCAAAGCATGTTCACGTAATCTTTCTTCGTAGCGCGCCTCTTGACCGACGACAGCCATGCCATCCTCGAAAACTTGCGCCATCGAGCGAGCTGAAAAATCGTGCCAATAAAACGCTAGCCGACCTCCAACCTCCGGCAAGCTCGTCGAACTCGATAGGAAAACCGGTCGCCCGCAGCTCATCGCTTCAATCACCGGTAAGCCGAACCCTTCACTGATCGAGGGAAACAGAAACGCGTCACAGTTCTGATATAACCAACTCCGCTCTTCATCGGACACCGTACCGGGAAGAATGATCCGACCAGCGAGCCCCGCCCCTTGGATCTCTCTTTCGATTCGAGAGGCATAATCATCTCGTTTCGCCCCGGCGATAACGAGTCGCAAGTTTGGCGTCCCGGACGATTCGAGTTGCTTGACCATATCAACCAATACATGAAAGTTCTTCTTTGGCGTGATGTCGCCGATCGTGAACAGGAACGGCCCCTCTGGAAGAGACTCCGGTCGACGGCTCCTGTCCGATTGAGGATCAACACATACACCATGCGGAATAATTGCGATCTCCTTTTCGCCAACGTCAAGGTTATCGCGGATTTCACCGGCGGCGAATTGGGACGCGGTTGTTAGAACGGTCGCCCGATTTACTTTGCGTTGAAGCGACTTCAAGCGTCGGCGTATGGTTGCGGGCTTCTTTTCGCGCAGGATGTTCAGATCGTGGATCGTTAATACTAGTGGTGTACGTCGATCCATCGGCAAGCACTTCGAATCTTGATGCGTGGTGTGCCAAAGGTTACATCGCTCTTGAAAACCCGTTGCACCAAGCAACGGTCGTGCAAGACTGGCAACCGGCTCGCGACGCACTGTCGTCACGTCGAGAAAACGTACCGAACGATCGGCGTAGTATTTCTGTTGTTCGGGACAAAGCAACAGAATCGGATCGAAGTCTTTACCCGCCGCATCCAATATCGCGTGACTCAGATGCAGACTAAACTGCCCCAATCCGCAATGAATGTTCTTCAAACGCTCGACGTCAATGACAACGGATGGCACGTTAGCGATCCTTCTCCTGGTCCACAAGAATCAGCGGTGGCTTAGGCGGCGCGAGCCGCAGTCGATGAACGATGCTCCCCTACGTAAGATGCATCGCGATACGCCAGCGTGTCATTGTCCTGTAACACAAACCGATATCCTTCGCTGGCAAGAAGTTCCAGGCAAGCGTTCCGATCCGGCTCGGAGAGAACCATGTGTTCGTAGTGAATGATCGCCGGCTTCACTACGTTGAAGTCGATGGAGCGTATGATTTCATAGTCGAATCCCTCTGCGTCGATCTGAAGCAAGTCGATGTCGTGAGGCGCGTTTGATTCCGTCAACAATCGACCGAACGTCCAGCAGGGCACACGACGTTCTTGGAGTAACCGACGACGACGGCCCGGCTTGTTCATCAGGTGTTTCTCCAAGCTCGCCGCCTGAACCATTCCATCCGTTCTAGTAAACAGCGAGATCTCGCCGTCCTCGGCTCCGATGGCAATGTTGAAGAACTGCAAGCCCGATTGATCGGCGTAGTTCTTCTGGAGCAAATCGAACGCTTCGACTTGAGGCTCGACTAAAACCCCGTGCCATCCGTGCTTCCTGACAAGGCCATAGATCGGGTCTGCCGTGACGCCGTCGAAGGCACCGATTTGGACAAAGAAGAAGTCCTCCCCGCGTTTGCCATGATGGGCCTGAACAAAATCGATCATGTTTCCGATCTCAAGCTCGGGTCGCTCGCAAAGAATCTTCGGCTTTCGCTTCCGTGGCGTCGAACTATTCGTGCGCAATCGCCCATACCGCCAAAGGTTGTTGAGCTGTCGTAGCATGAATTCACTCCTGGTGCGGCGGGCGAAGAGTCCCAACGGGTCGAGGTGTATGGTAGCTGGCAGCTTAAATCACGTTAAGGCAGATTCTTTATAGTCGTGTGCTAGCAACCGGTTTCCGACGACTGACCTTGACCCATCCGATAGCATTCGCTGTCATCTCTGCGATGGGAAACTACCACTTACGCGCGGAGCGTTCGGATGCGAGTCCTTTGGGTCTTTGATTATCTATCGGCACAGGTTCAACGAGTTGCGCCAATGCTCGCGGCGCGACCGGATATCTCGCTGGATGTAATGTGTCGCTGGAACGAAGAGCCACCGGTGGATTCTTCCGCGATCCCACTCACGTTTTTACATTGCCGAAACAAGCTCGACTTCGCCGCACGCCGCGCTATTCGTGCACGGATACAAAGCGGCAACTACGATATTGTTCACGCGTACACCAGCAGGAACTTGGCGAACGTCATTGGCGCATGTCGCGGACTTCGCGAGCAGCCTAAAATTATTGGATACCGTGGCACTGTGAACCAACTTCGTTTGCTCGACCCTGCAAACTGGATCACCTTCTGGCATCCTCGAGTTTCGAAGATCCTCTGCGTTTGCCACACAACCGAAGAGGCACTGGCGGCATCAAACATCCCTCGTAGCAAGCTGGCAACCGTTTGGGAAGGCTGTTCGCCCCACAGTCTTCAAACTCCGCCTCTTTCGGCGCGAAGCGAGTTTGGCATCCCGGACGACGCCTTTGTCGTGGGCCTTGTGGCGAGCATTAGGCCCGTCAAAGGTATCGACCTCCTGTTACGAGCCGCAATACAACTTGCCGATCTACGAAATGTCTACTGGTTGCTTATTGGGCAGGTCAGCGACTCGCGCGTGGAAGCTCTTGCTGCCGACACGAGAATCGCAGATCGCGTCCGACTGACGGGCCCTCGCCCCGGCGCTGGCAACTTAGCCGGCTTGTTTGATATCTACGCATCTCCATCCCGAATGGAAGGTCTTAGCATGTCGATCATGGAAGCGATGGCGCAACGCGTCTGTCCCGTCGTAAGCAACGCCGGTGGATTGCCTGAACAGGTCCAGGACGAAACGAACGGCCTGGTCGTACCCACCGAGAACGTCGAAGCGATCGCCGATGCGATTCGTCGCTTACACGACGACCAACCCTTGCGACAGCGATTTGCCGACGCTGCATACGACCGCGCCATCCGCGAGTTCTCAATCGAAGCTTGGACGACACGTCTATCTAAAGTTTATAGCGACGTTTGCTCCGACGAGATTCAAGCACAGCATCGCGCCGCCTGACAATCGGCTGTGTCTCAGAAGGCATCGCGAGAGCGACGCGACTTGATGAGGAGAGTCGCAACCGAGCTAACTTGAGAACAGGTCTTCAAGAGCCTTTTCGACATCTTCCTTCTTTGGAGGCTGCTTCTTGGCGGAGGCTTTTTTATCCGGCCCTTCCTCCATGCCTAATTTCTGTTTGGATGAAATCGTCAGCCGGGTGCTGAACACGCGGTCACGCTGGCCTAAGTAGTACCAACCGCTGACCTGAACGGAATCGCCATCACGTGCTAGTGAATAATCTGACACATCAACGGAGATGCTGGCTTTCTCATCCAATTGGCTTTGGACGGTCGTGCGACCTGCCGCGACAAGGATATTGCCATCCTTGAAGCCACGCAGTGTGCCGACAACAGTAAACGACATCGTTTTCGGAGCTGTGGATTTCTTTGCCGGTTCGTCGTCCGAAAACAATCCAGCTCCGCCTCCGGCGAGCTTCGCATCTGGAGTCAATCCGATTTGCGTGTCAGCACGAAGCGAGATGACTTCGAGTTGTCGGACAAGAGCAGCGGGCTTTCCTTTTGCGTCGAAAGAATTTTTGAACTTGACGAGCATCCCCGGACGCAACCAGCTTCGATTAGCGGACGCCACAAACGAGATACCCTGTGGACGCTCGGGCGTTTTAACGAGCCACTGCTGACCTTGCTCGGTTACAACCGCGAGAACTCCGGGACGAACGCCCTTCACGATTCCCTTCGCCGTCACGTTCTCGCGCGGAGTACCTTCCTGGCTCCATGCAAAACTCGCCACACAGAACGTGATCAACAGGGTAATGCCGTAAGCGAATCGCATTTGATTTACCTTACTAATGGGTTTTCCTCGCCACTTCCAGAATAACGCACGTCGCCGCTCTCGGCCAGCGGAACCTCACCACAGAGCGAGGAACGGCCCGTTGTCAGCCTTGCAACTCCGCGTCACAATGCCTTAATGTCGTCCAGCCAACGAATTACCGTAAGAGACTTATCGGCGATGAAAGCTCGTGGGCATAAGATCACGATGCTTACGGCGTACGATTTTCCAACAGCTCGATTGTTGGATCGCGCTGGCGTCGAGGCGATTCTCGTCGGCGATAGCATGTCGATGGTCGTACAAGGGCACGAGAACACGCTGCCCGTCACGCTTGATCAAATCATCTATCATGCCGAGATCGTTGGTCGTGCCGTCGAGCAGGCTTTTGTCGTCGTCGACTTGCCCTTTCCGGCCTATCACCTTGGTATCCACAAGACCATCGAGAACGCAGCTCGGATCATCAAGGAGACGCGTTGCCAAGCGGTCAAACTCGAGTGCGGAGCAGACCAGGCAGATACCATTTCGGCGCTCGTCGCTGCCGGCATCCCGGTCATGGCGCACGTGGGACTCAGCCCGCAGGCAGTTCATCAACTGGGGGGCTACAAGGTTCAACGCGACGAAGAGCGTCTATTGAAGGATGCGAAAACCGCTGAGGAAGCCGGCGCGTTCTCGGTCTTGCTCGAATGCGTTTCGTCACGGGTGGCGAAAACAATCACAGAGACACTCCAAGTACCAACCATCGGAATCGGAGCCGGCGCGGCTTGCGATGGCCAAGTCCTGGTCGTGCATGACATGCTCGGGCTCACAAGCGGATACGTACCTCGCTTCGCACGACAATACGCCGACATGGAAGGCGTTATCACCGATGCCGTCGCTCAGTTCCGAGACGATATTCGCAACGGAGATTTTCCCGGCGACGCCGAAAGCTACAAGTAACGGTAGCAGGAGCCGAGGAGTACCGTCGACCATGCCGAACCGACTCGCCAACGAAACCAGTCCCTACCTGCTGCAACATGCGAACAATCCAGTGGATTGGTATCCGTGGGGACGCGAGGCACTTGAACGCTCCAAAGCCGAACAGAAACCGATCTTTCTTTCGATAGGCTACTCGGCTTGCCACTGGTGCCACGTGATGGAACACGAGAGCTTCGAGAATGCGTCGATCGCGACGGCCTTGAACGACAAGTTCATCAACATCAAAGTTGATCGCGAAGAGCGGCCCGACCTCGACCAAATCTACATGAATGCAGTGCAACTGATCACCGGTCGCGGCGGTTGGCCGATGTCGGTCTTTTTGACTCCCGATCTACAACCGTTTTTCGGCGGCACGTACTGGCCGCCGGAAGCAAGCATGGGGATGCCTGGCTTTGCCCAAGTGATCGTCGGCGTCGAAGATGCTTGGCTGAATCGACGCGAACAAGCGATCGAGCAGGCTGACGAGTTGACTCGACACCTACAGCAAGTCGGGCGGACAGACGAAGCTGCCGGAGAACTCACACCGGAACTAATGGGGAACGCGACGGCAAAGCTGGAGCAGATCTTCGACTTTACCAACGGCGGCTTTGGCCAGGCTCCGAAGTTTCCGCACTCGATGGATCTGCAACTGCTCATGCGAGTCTGGTTCCGAACGCGCCGAGACGGCGTACTCGACATGGTAAAGCTAAGCCTCGATAAGATGGCGCGAAGCGGAATCTATGACCATTTGGCAGGCGGATTTGCCCGCTATTCCGTCGACGCAAGGTGGCTGGTTCCGCACTTCGAGAAGATGCTCTATGACAATGCTCTACTAACCGCAGCCTACCTCGATGGGTATTTGATCACCGGGGACGAGACCTATGCACAAGCCACTCGCGAAACGCTTGATTACATTCTTTCCTATATGACCGACGAGCGAGGCGGTTTCCACAGTACAGAGGACGCCGATAGCGAAGGCGTCGAAGGAAAGTTCTACGTTTGGACGCTGGCCGAGATCAAGGAAATACTAGGCGACGAGAAGGCTGAACGATTCTGTTACGTTTACGACGTCACGGAGTCTGGGAATTTTGAGGGCAACAACATCCTCAACTTGCCGAAGACGATCGCTCAATGCGCGGCGCTTCGCAGTTGGGACTTGAACGAACTGAACGACGAATTGGCCGAGAGCCGCGCGGCACTGCTCGCCGTACGAGACCAGCGAATCCGGCCAGACAAAGATGACAAGATTCTCGTTAGCTGGAACGCTCTAATGATCGACTCGATGGCGCGCGCCTCGGGCATCCTGGACGAATCGAAGTATCTCGCCGCTGCAAGTGCTGCCACTGATTTCATCTTAAGCGAAATGCGACGCAACGATGGTCGGCTGTTACACTCCTGGCGGGCCGGAGTAGCGAAGTTCGATGCGTATCTCGATGACTACACCTACCTGATCAATGCTCTCGTCAGCTTGTACGAAGCGAGCTTCGATGAACGTTGGATCGATGAAGCGGTGACGCTTGCCGACCTAGTCATCGCTCACTTCACAGACTCGGCTGGCGGTGGGTTTTTCTTCACAGCCGACGATCACGAGCAACTAATCACCCGCAGCAAAGATGTTCACGACAGCAGCGTTCCCAGCGGCAACGCCATGTCGGCAACGGGGTTGCTGCGACTTGGAAAGCTGACTGGAAGGAGCGACTATCTTGAAGCAGCCCGCTCCGCTCTTGAATCGACCGTTGGAGTCATGCGTCAATCGCCGACAGCAGCTGGCCAGTTGCTGATCGCCGCCGACATGCTCTTTGGTCCGACCAAGGAGATCGCGATTCTTGGCGCAAGCAAAGCGGACGTATCTCTCGTCGCCGCAGATCTTTCTCGACGCTACGCCCCCAATCACGTCGTCGCCGCTCGAACGACTGACGAGGCGGCACATTCAGCTCACCTCGACCCAATGTTCCGGGGCAAACAACTCGCCAATGAGTCGGTTACCGTTTTTGTCTGCGAGAATTTCGCCTGCCAAGGACCGGTCAGCGGATCAGATCGGATTGATGAGCTATGGAACGAGTTGACGAGCAAATGAGGTTCCGGGGATCGAGTCTCGCGACTTCACGATACATTGCCCAAGTCGAAAGCAACGGATTCGCGATCATCGAACGAGTCCTCAGCGAAGCGACGGTCCTCAGGCTGACGTCCGACATACAAGACCTCGCTGCGGGCGAATCCGTCCGTCGTAAGCGAGGTATCTATGGCGTTCGCAACCTTCTTGACGTGTGCCCCGCAGTACGCGAACTCGCTGCCAGTGAAGCAATTCGGCAGTCAGTTTGTCCGATCCTTGGCGATGATTGCTTCGCCGTGCGAGCGGTTTTCTTTGACAAGATTCCCGATGCGAACTGGTCGCTCGGCTGGCATCAGGACAGTGTCATTGCAGTTCGTGAGCGCCTCGATATCGAAGGTTTCGTCGCGTGGTCTGAGAAAGCGGGCGTCTGGCAAGTCCAGCCGCCGGCGGATGTACTTGCGAAGATGTTAGCGATCCGCGTTCACTTGGACGACTGTCCTGCCGATAACGGCGCGCTTCGAGTACTGCCTGGCTCACACTCGCACGGCTGGCTCGACGACGAGATCGATGATTGGAAAGCTAACACTCCCGAAGTAATCTGCGATGTCCGGGCCACCGACATCATCGCGATGCATCCGCTCGTGCTTCATGCTTCCGCGAAATCCAATCAACCTCGGCATCGTCGCGTCATTCACATCGAGTATGCGGCGGAAGAGTTGTCCGGCAGTTTAGAATGGCACGATCGCGTTGGGAAATCGTAGTTGTTCTTCGGTGCGGCTTCCGACAGCACGCTACCTCAAGAGTGGTAACGCTACGATTTGGTCGAGTAGAGTTCCGCGTACTCCAGAATCCATAGATCAATCAACTCGCTGATCTTTGCTAGATCAATATCTTGGATCTTCTCGAAATAAGTTCGATTGAAAACTTCCTTATTGCGAATCGTTCCCTTTCCCGCTAACTCGACGACGTGATAGGAACTGAACGGTCGAATCGTCATCTCTAGTCGACTGTATTCGTTGTTGCGTTTGCCGCCTGGTGACATACGAATGTCGTCACGCCGACACGCGGCGCCCCAGCCACGCTCGCCAAAAATCGTCTCGAACGTGAACCCCGGAAAGTGATGCGGTAGCTTATCGAGACACTGTTCGATTTGCTCCGACAGCTGCAGCCGATATTGATTGTGCAGGCGCTTCAGCTCATCTTCGCTCAGCGCCTTCGCCTCGGCCTCGGCCTGCTTAGCGGTACCGCGGTGCTTGCCTCGTTGGATCGCTTCGTTTAACCGTTCTTCAAAACCCATGACGCCCTTTACTCGTCGGAATTCTCGCTCGAATCATCCTTTTGCTTTACTTCATAATACTGAATCAAATCCGAGAAGGTTCGCATGGGTTCCTTTCCCTGGACCATTTGCTGCGTGATCGGCTTCGCCGGTTGACGGCTCGCGGCTTCCTTTCGGCGAGCAGTTTGGCGAAACTTCGGAGGACGTGGACCAGCGGGCTTCTGTTTCATCGTCACGTGTTTGGCTGCTTGCCGCTTCGGTCGTCGGGACTTTCCCTGGTTGGCGTCTCGCGGCTCACGGGACCGATTGCCTGGCGGTATCGCCGTCAATGCGACACGTCGGCGCTCGCGGTCAACCTCCAATACCCAGACCCGTAAGACATCACCGATACTGACGACTTCATGTGGGTCTCTGACATAGCGGTCGGCAAGGCGGCTGATATGTACCAACGAAGTATCGGAGATACCAATGTCGACGAACGCGCCGAAATCTACAACGTTCAACACGGTCCCGGACAATTCCATTCCCGGTTCGATATCGTCGATCTTAATGATGCCCGAACGAAACGTTGGGGCCGGTAAATCTTCTCGCGGGTCGCGCCCGGGCTTCGCCAATGCGTCTAAAATATCTCGCAATGACAACTCCCCGACGCCAAGTTCGTTCGCCAAATCACCGAGATCTAGCTTGGACGGACGGTCTTTCAACGGCGAGTTATCTTCGGTCGAAGTCGCACTCACATCGCTGGAAACGATTCGGGCAAGTTCCTCGATGCTGCTACCCATCCGCTCCAGCACTTGCTTCGCAACCTCGTAGCTCTCAGGGTGAATCCACGTTGCGTCGAAAGGATTGTCACCTCCGGTGATCTTCAGAAATCCAATCGCCTGGACAAACGTCGTATCACCGACGCCGGGCACTTCACGGATCTGTTCTCGGCTGCGAAAGGGACCGTGTTCGAGTCGATATTCGTAGATTCTCCGTGCCGTCAGCTGATTCAGACCAGAGACATAACTTAACAAGGAAGGACTCGCCGTATTCACATCAACGCCAACGAAGTTCACACAAGACTCGACGACCGCATCAAGCGACTCGCGCAAGTGTTTTGCCTTGACATCATGCTGATACATCCCGACGCCAATATTGGCCGGATTGATTTTAACCAATTCGGAGAGCGGATCGAGCAACCTTCGCCCGATGGAAACGGCACTGCGAAGTGTTTCGTCGAACTCCGGCAGCTCCTCGCGACCAATCACACTCGTCGAGTAAACGCTTGCTCCAGCTTCGTTGACGATCACATACTCGACGCCGCGATCTTGCAACTCGCCCTCAATCGCCGCAGCGACGACCTGTTCCGCATCGCGACAGGCCGCTCCGTTGCCAATCGCGATGACCGATAGATCGTGATTCGTAACAAACTCGACGACCTTCGCTCTCGCCGCATCGCGTCTTTCATCATCGCCGATAAGAAAAACCGTTTCATGTTGCAGCACCGCGCCAAACTCATCAAGCGCTGCAAAATTGCAGCCGCTCTTGAATCCTGGATCGATCGCAAGCACTCGCCGCCCGTGAACGGGGCGTTGGAGAAACAGCTTGCGCAAATTCTTGGCAAAGACTGCCACGGCATGTGACTCGGCAGCTTCTGACATCTCGCGCCGCATCTCGCGTTCGAGGCTCGGAATAATGAACCTATTCAATGCAGTCAGAGCGCATTCAAGCAGAACCTCCCGATTGGGATGCGTCTCTTCAACAAGCATCTTCGTGGCGGTCGCAGTCAAGGCTTCCAAGTCGCCATCGACGCGTACACGTAGGATCTTCGCGCGTTCTCCGCGATTAATCGCGAGAATACGGTGAGCACGGATCTTTCCAATCGACTCGCTGTAGTCGAAGTAGTCACGCAGCGAATTCTCTAATTTGTTTCGTTTCCGCTGACGAACGGAGACTTTCGGACCCGGCGCGACTTCACGATCGCCCTCTTGGTCCGGCGTATTTTCGGAGGTTACGACGTCGGTCGAAGGATCAAGTTCCGACACGGTTGCTTGAGCCGCGTCGGTTGAGTCCTGCTTCGTGCAGACGATCTTTCCGGTTCGAGCGAGAATCTCGCGCAGCTTGATACGAACATCTGTCCGTTCGCAAAAGCTATCAGCGATAATTTGCTTCACGCCAGCCAAGACGTCCGCTGCGCTTGCCAACTCGTGATCGGGCGACAGAAACGCTTCCGCACGCGTCGCGAAATCGCAACCGTCGGCGGCCATCAATTCGCCCGCCAACGGAGCGAGTCCTCGCTGCCGAGCGAGCGACGCGAGCGATTGCTTGTTCGACTTAAACGGGGCGTAGATATCTTCTAGCGCCTTGGACGACTTGGACGACTCGATTCGCTTTCGCAAACCAGACGTTAGCTTTCCTTGAGCGTCGATCAGCTTGAGCACGGACGCCTTACGTTCGGCGAGTTGTCGAGCTTGTGTCGCCTCGCGCAGCACGCATCGAATCTGGCCTTCGTCCAATCCGCCGGTCTGGTCTTTGCGGTAACGTGTGATGAAGGCGACGGTGTTGCCTTCATCAAGCAACGCTAGCGTTTTCTCTGCCCGGTCAGTGGGGACCCCGATCCTGCCGGCGATCGGGTCCAGATCGATACTCGGTGAGTTCGGCATAAATGAAGTGGGCGGACATCCTACCCGCTCGACGCAAAGGTTGATCTCGCTAGAGGTTAACAGCTCGGCAATCTAGCGCTTCTAGCGAGTATTGTCAAGGATCAGAAGCGGCCGGTCCACCGTCCAAGCATGTCGTGAGTCGCGTCTTCGGCGCACAACGATCGATCAGAGCAGTGGTCACAAAAAAGAAATTCGACTTTCTCGGCAGATTAATTCAAACCGTTACAACCGGAACGCCGATACACAGGCACGAGTAGCAACGATGCACGCACGCCGCAGATTCGCGGTGACGGACGTCCTCCCACAACACAGTTGCGATAGGAAGGTCAACTCGTATGGGTCAACCAAGGCTTCGGATCTTCTACGGTCCGACGGATGAGGCGACGCAAACACTAGAAGCCGTAACTCCCACTCGTGAGGACGTCACAATTCCTTTGAGTGAGGTATTTCCTTTGCTGGCTGATGCCGTTCAGAGTGAACGGACATGGCTGCGAGACTTTGCGGATGATGAAGTTACGATCTCTACGGACTTATACGAAGTGATCTTGGCTTACCAGCACTATCGCCGCCCATCGGCATAGCGACTGCCGCCGATGAAGTACGAGCCCGGTTGCGACCGGGTTTTTTTATGCGCCGAACGATTAACTCATAATGTGGTGGAACAGCGCCAAACGCCCATCGCTACACTTTCCTATATTGGCCAATCTGTAGGCATGAGACGGGAACCATGAGCAGCAACGAGAATAGTTCATCACCTTCGTCCGATTCATCGCAAGAAACTTCTGCTTCACGAACGCTGCGAACAGCCGATCTGATACGCACAATCAAGGATTACGCCGAGAAGCTGCGAGAAGACGGTTCGACACGGGGTGACTTAAAGATCCTCAGCCGCACGCTTCGCGAGTTACGTTATGCTTTCAAGGTCTTCGCGCCATATCGTCATCGCCGCAAGGTGACCATCTTCGGATCGGCCAGAACCAAGCCTGACGCGCCGGCCTATCAACAAGCGGTCGATCTCGGTCGCGCGATGGCGGAGCAGGACTGGATGGTGATCACCGGCGCTGGCGATGGGATTATGGGAGCGGGTCACGAGGGCGCGGGTCGAGCCCATTCGATGGGCTTGAACATCATGCTGCCTTTCGAGCAATCCGCCAACGCCGTGATCGATGGCGACCCCAAATTAGTCCACATGAAATACTTCTTCACGCGAAAGCTTATGTTCGTCAAAGAGTGTGACGCGGTTGTTTGCTTGCCAGGAGGATTCGGCACCATTGACGAGGGGCTGGAAGTCCTGACGCTGCTTCAAACCGGCAAACACGACATGGTCCCAGTCATCTTCCTCGACGCACCGGGAGGCACCTACTGGGAATCGCTGAACCAGTTTATCAATGAGCAACTACTCCAAGGCGGGATGATATCACCCGAAGATCTCCAGCTCTATAAAGTGACCGACTCGTGCGAAGAAACCTTGGAAGAAATCCTCGGTTTCTACAAGCGATATCACAGCATGAGATACGTTCGAGAAGAGCTCGTGCTGCGTCTGAACGACCCCTTGTCTGACGAACAACTCGATACGATCAACACGCAGTTTTCGAGCATCGTCGTGGAAGGCGTGATTCGCCAAACTTCTCCGTTGCGAGCCGAACGTGATGAACCGGAACTTGATGACAAGCCGCGTTTGGTCTTTCAATTCAATCGTAGAAATCTCGGGAGATTGCGTCAGCTGATCGACGTACTCAACTCAACGATGCCTTCGGAGTCGTAACGACGCTCGACTAATCGATCGCTCTTGGGATTGAAGCGCCTTCCGAACTCGTGATCGCCAAGGCAAAGTCGCCACGGCAACGGGCAACAGCAAGCTTGATCGACGAGGCGTATCGGTGCTATCGCTCGCGGTCGCTTCCGCTGCATCGTTCGTGGCAACTGCTCGAACGACGGTCATCTCGCCACGACCGGCTTCAACGACGAAGTCGGCTTCCTTCGTTACTGTGCTCGCCAGCGGATTGCTGGCGCTTTCCAACTGTGAGCTATCGTCGCTACCGGGTTGTCGTTCGGCGGCACCATCTCGGAAGTTCTCAGGTACAACGCGGCCTTCATAGATGTGGACATCCAGGATCAGACGAATGCGTCCGGTGCGAATTTCTTCCAAGTAGATACGATAATGTCCGTTCGGGAACTTTCGCTCGCGAAAGATGCTGAGCGGATCATTCAACAAATCCAGCGGCAAGGCATACTCGTCCATGCCTTCACCTGCGGTAGCCGCTCGCGGCTCAGCTTGTGTCTGTTTTGCGCGAGCAATGACATCGTCGACGACTCGCATAAACAATCGATAGTCTTCGAACGTTTCTGCCTCGAACGAAGCCGCGACGAACTCAAAAGTCGATCCGGACGCTACAGTCGTTGTCGTTGAACTCGTCGCCACATAGACCGTCGTGGATTGCCGGGATTCAACCGGGATGATCACGCTTTCAACGATCTTAATGGCGAAGAACGCGCCTTCGCCGGGATTTGTAAGTACGTCTTCGTCAGTCGAGATGACTGGCTCGGTCCCGTTCCGAAAGAACCGAATTCCGTTAAAGATGCCTGAGCCGTCATCAGGACGACCAAGATCCAATGCCTGCTCACCTTCCTCTCGTGCGTCATAACGCAACTCGGCAGAGATCGGAGTTGGAGCGGCCGGATCACTGGGGTCGGGTGGGCTCAGGTACTTGTGATGAACATAGTAAACACCTGGCTCGCCTCCGACACCGCTGTCGATGCGCGGCATGTTGGTTAGATCCGGCACAATGTTTGTGTTGGCATTGTTCGCAGTCAAAAACGCTAGGCTAGCTTGTGGATTTCCGGGAATAGAATAGTTTTCGATGTTGCCATCGCCCCAGTTGATCGTGAAGTGCCAGTTCGTTTCAAGATGCACGCTATCGCCGATCGTAATCTTCACAATGCCGCGACCGTTGGAGTCAACGTCCGATCCACCTTGGTCAACGGCTTCGATGTCGAAGATCGGAGAAAAATTCGTGGCCTGACCTGAGATCGATTCGCGAATCACTCGTAATTCGGCTTCTAGCTCCGTGTAAAAAGCGGTGTCCGTTTCGTCGGGATATCGCGCTGGGTCCACAAATTTGGCGGATAGCGTTGGAAGCGTTGTCGCGTTTGGAAATCGTTCGGAATGTGTTCGCACGATGACGTAATCCGTATCCGTATTGTCGATAATCACGTCGCCGCGAGCTTCGCCTCGGATCGCTCCTTCGTTCTCGACCGAAATCTCGGCTTCTGGCTCCGGAAGACTGTGATTGATGACAAGATCGCCGCCAGAGAACAAAAATATCCAGCCGTTACCACCACGGTTCTGGATCGGAGCGTCGATCGTCAGATCGCCCGGCAATTCGGCTCGAACGATCGTGTGGCTGCCGCCATCGTTCAAGATAGGAGCTACCACGTTAATCGCGCCAACATGAATGACTTCGACGTCACCGACAAGCTTCTCCGGCACTCCAATGGGTCCGTTCATGATTCCGGACAATCCATCGACATCACCGACAGACAGAGAGCCGCCCGTCGCGTTCTCGAATCTCACACCGCCCGACCGCTTGTTCTCAACAGCAATCGTGTTGACCGAAGTATCGAGCGGATCCACGGTCCCAACGCCTGTGCTCGCGCGGATGGCAAGCCGATCCGCAACAATGTCCGCACCACCCGAGTTGCCACCATCAACAACGGAGCCGCTGGTGCTGGTCAACCGAACTAACGATGTCGTAACAAGGCGACCTAACTGGATGTTCTCGTCCGCACCAACATCGATAACACCAGCACCCGTCTCGATACCAGCTCCATCGTTCATCAGCACGGCACCGCCGCTGCCGTTGACCGAAGCGTCCGCATCTGCGTGAATCGTGACATCGGCGCCGGTCGTAGTGACTGCTCCAGCGCCACCAAACAAGATGTCATCGTCAGCTGATAGCTGAACGGTCGCGTTACCGGAAGTTACCGAACCGTTAACGGCAATTTCGTCAGACGCCGCGATGTTGATCGGCCCCGCGACGGTGGACGTATCGAAGGTGTTATTGATCGTCACCGAACCTGTCGTCACGTCAACGCCAGTCGCAGTCTTTAAGGTCACCGCGCCATCAAAGCGAGTCTCGCCCGTGCCGGCGGACTGTTTGATAGAACTTGCACGCAAGGTGGAATCAAATCGCACGTCGGCTGCGTCGTCGATGAGAATATCACCTAGTCCAACGGAACTGCCGACCGCACTCTGAAACGATGCATTGCCAGTCCCGATGGCGAGCGTCATGTCTTCTAGGCAATCGTTCGTGCCGTTCAACGTGCTCGCAAACAGCAAGTTTCCTGCCCCAGTGTCTGTGTCGAATCGAACGGACTCACGTACGGTCACTTCATCTGCAAATGAAATATCGTCGTCGCTCGTTGTGATATCTGCCGACATTTGAACCGAGCCATCGCCGTCTTGAGCAAAGGCACCGCTAAGGCTCAGATTAGCCGCAGCACCGATATCGAGAACGCCCGTCACCGTCACTTCGACGCGTCCGTCACCCAAGGTGGACACAGCATCAAGGAACGAGACATCCGTCGTGTTAATGTCGATGCCTGCGGCGGTCACATCATTTGTATTGACAGTTCCATTGAAGGCCGTGAAACCATGGCCGGCATCTTGAGAGATACCGTCAGCCACAAGCGAACCGGAGAATGTGACATCGTTCGCCTCGATAATCCGCACATGGCCAGCGCGAGTAACGTCGCCGACTGCAGCGCCCAACGTGATGCTACCGGATGTACCCGCGTTCAACGTGAGTGATTCGGCCCCGACGTTCTGGGCGTTCACGGTGGCGTCAAAAACGATATCCGCTCCCGCTGCGTTGCCGGACGAAGTTGTATCGAAGAGAACATCAGCCGTCACACCGTCCGTCAACGTGACCGGACTGCCAAAGTGAATCGCGTCACCACTCGTGACAATGTCTGCCGCGATCTCGACGCTGCCAGTGCCACTCTCGTCAAAGGCTCCTTCCAGTCGCATGTCTGCCGACGCGTTGATATCGAGCACGCTTGAATGAATGATCGAGACGCGACCGTCGCCGGTCGTCATGACAAGGCCATTGAAAACGAAAGCATTGCCCACAAGGTCGATGCCTGAAAGCGATGGGGAAGTGGTGTTGATTGCTCCGTCGAAGGTCGTAGTCCCACTGCCCGCTTGCTGGACTAGACGCCCGGCATTGACTTCGGACTTTGCTGTTACGTCGTTTGCCGTTGCTACGCGCAGTTCTCCTAACGGGTTCAACGCGCCAACCGCCGCACCGAAAATCGCGTTCCCTGTACCGAGAGTGATCGCTATACCGTTTGCTTCGCCCGATTGACTATTGAGTGTCGAAGCACCGGACAATGTCAAATCACCACCAACGGCGCCGGTGTTAATCTCGACGTTTGATTGGAGTTCAATCGGTCCATTAAAATCGATGTTGGCCGCAGCGGCATCGATCAACAGCGTCGCACCGCCACTGTTAAGCTCAATGCCTCCGGCAATCACCGAAGTAGAACCGATATTGATCGGTCCGTCCGTTGCGATCTCGGTAACGGGCCCGGCTCCTCCGGTCGAACTTGTATCCGCTCCGCCGATAACGACCCCGCCATCGGCGCGTTCGACGGTGAACGCCCCCAAACGTTGTTGGCTGCCGAAGTTGGCGTTGACGGAAATTGATCCTTTACCCGCATCGAGTCGTATCGAGTTACGTTCAACGTTCGTTGCGTTGATCGGTCCATCGTCGCTGTCAACAGTTGCACTACTCGTCAGCGTAATCGCTCCGCCGCCATCCCCCGTATCGATCGCGACATCACTCTGCGCGCGAACGTGGCCATTCAAGCGAACATGGGCGTTCAATGTTGCGATCAACATTTCACTGCTGCCGCCGTTCAACGAGATACCACCGTCGATGACATTCGTGCCAACTCCAATATCAATCGGCTGGCTCGCGCGGACAAGGTTAACCGCATCGGAGTCGCCAAACGTCACTCCGGACTTCGCTGAAACGACGGTCAATCGCCCGAGCGCCGTGCTACTTCCAACGTCTGCATTAAAGAACAACGCCCCGTCGCCAAGGTCAAGCGTGAGGCTGCTGGTGATACCCGTGACGCCATCCACGGTCGAGTTGCCTGTAAACGTGAGATTGCCGCCTCCCGAACTTGTCTTGACGGTGAGGTCAGTGCCGAGCGTTGTGGGACCGTTGACGAGAACATCATCAGCCGTTGTCGTGATCGTCGATCGAGCGATCGCGCTACCGCGGAACACGACGCCGACTCCACCGATCGCGCTCGTCTCGCCAATTCTGATTTCACCCTCGGTGTTAATGATCTCAACGGGACCTGTGCCGCCAGCACCTGGAACTTCGGTCGTTGCTTGGCCAAAGATCGCTCCGCCACCGGCGGTCAGCACCGTTAGCGATCCAAGGCGGTTCGTCCGGCCCAAATCTTCGTTGATAAACACGGCACCCGCGCCGAGATTGAACGAAAGATCATTGAACTCGCCTGTTTCGCTATCTACCGGCGTATCACCGGTTAGTGTCACGTCTCCAATTCCAGCGTCTGTGTCGAACAAGACATTAGCCGCCAAAGTCGTTGGCCCATTTAGTCGAATGTTTGTGTTGTTCGTTTCCAAAGTCAGCGTGCCGGTACCGCCGTTCAACACGATTCCCGAACCCGCAACCTGGTTCGATCCAACTCCGATGTCGATTCCGCGAGCGGCATGCACGATCGTGACAGGGGATGCGTCAGTGCCGATCGTAACGCCACCAAACGCACGTGTGACGGTCAACTTACCGATTGGATCGCTGCCAACATTCTGATCTAGAAAAACCGATCCTTCACCAGCAGCAAGGGTCAGATCCTTCAGTTCCGCCGCTTGGTTATCAATGGGCGAAGCATCGGTAAACGTAATGTCACCGCCTCGATTACCCGTATTGATCGATACGTTGCTCTGCAATTTTACCGCCCCGTTGATCGTGACGTTGTCACTCGTCGTGACAATCCGAAGTGTCGAGTTAGCACCGGCGTTAAACACGACGCCCGAACCGCCGATGGCATCTGTCGATCCGATCAAGACAGGGCCGGTTGAGTTGATCAATGTGACTGGTCCGCTGCCGCCCATTCCGGGCGTCTCGACGTTGGCACCACCGAACGTGACTCCAGCATCGGCGCGCGAGATTTCGAGTCCGCGTAAAGGGACGGCCCGACCGATGTCTTCGTTGAACTCGACCGCGCCCGACCCTGCGTTCACCTTCAACTTGCGAACGGCGTTGGGCTGGCTGTCCAGCGGCGCGTCGGCCGTCAGAGTCAACGTGCCACCGTCGGTGAACACATCGACATCCGTGACCAACGCGGTCGCGGCGTTCCAACGGACGTTGCCACCACTGGTTGTGATTGTCAGCAGGTTTCCAGCGCCACCGTTGAGCTGAATGCCAACGCCGCCGATACCTCCAGCAACAGAGCCGATGTTGATACCGCCGTTCGCCGTCCGAATTTGGGCGACACCAGCCATGTCGCCAAAGATTACGCCTTCAGCGGCTTCGGTGATTGTCAGTGATCCGAGACTCTGATCCCCTGCCGCACCGTCGCCTATGTCGCCGCTGAAAGTCACGCGACCGTTCGTCGCCGTCGCGGTCAGGCTGTGTTGAGCGTCGGAAGCGCTATCGACCGTATCGTTGAACCGAATGCCGGTGGTACCGGTGTCGGTCAAGCTGACACTGTTGGTAAGCACTACCGGGTCATTGAACGTGATTGTGTTACCGGACGCGTTAATATCGGCATTAATCTCGCTGTGCCCAGCGGCGTCCGTCTTGATGCCGTCGAGCGCATCGTTACTGCCAACTTTTCCGACAAAGAGCGTCAAACCGTCTGCATTGACCGTCAAGTTAGAATTGGTCGCAAGATCGCCGTCGTCGTCCACCATTCCCTCAAATACAACATTCGAAGCCGTCACCGACACGTCGCTTGCCAGTCTCACATCGCCGCCAAACGTGATGTCCAAGCCGGGAGCTTCGAGATCCGCGCCGAGTTGCACGGACAACGAATTCAATGCGATGCCGTTGTTGCCGACGCGCGTGATCGGATCGTTGATGACAGTCAATTCGATTGAACTATCTACGAAAACGCCGTCCATCGGAGCCAAAGGCGTATCAATGACGACTTCCTGGCCTGCTGCCCCATCGCCGTGAACGACGATTCGCTTTACGTCACTCAAGGCAACGGACATCGGAGTACCGCCATCGACTTCAATGTCGATGCTATTGTTGCCAGCGTCGCGGATGGAAATGTCGCCGCCGGATTCCTGAAGCGTCGCGACGTCGCTTGTGTTTGTGACGTCAAGTTCCAGAACCCCGGTCCCGGTCATGAACGCCGCCGAGACGTCCAACACACGTCGCTCTTCAAGCTTGCGAAGTGAAAGTCGAACGGGTGCGAACAACTGCTGTCTCGCGGACTTCTCGCGTTGACGTCGGCGACGCAGCAACAAATTTCGGGACCAGTTCGGCAACTGCATCGCAGATCCAACGTATTGAAGAGAAAAATCATCCCTGCCGCGCCCCAAAGTGAAGGCAATCAACGCGTTCCAGCGACTGAGACTCAAGTTCGATTATCGTTGCAAACCACGAAATGGTCAAACTTTAAGTGACCTGCGTTTCGAACACACTTCGCAGGGATTATGCCGGTTTTATCAGCATCCCAAAACGAAGCCAATCAACCGAACGAGTCAACAGCCTACAGCAAGTGCCGAGCCTTGATATCAAGGTACTGATTGACCAAAGGAGCAGTCATGTCCTCGGGAAACACGTCAAGTGAAAGCACGCCGCGATGTTCCAGGTCGGTGAGAACTTGATGCCGCCATGTCAGAATCTCGGCGGCGGCGGCGGCGCGAAACAGTTTTCGATCCGTTGCCGGAATTCGCGGGTCGACGGCATCCGCAGCATCAAACAAGCTATGGTCGCGTAACAGCACCCCAAGCGGCAAATGACGTCCGACAAGATTCGTCAGGTATTGATGGACCTGATGTGAATTGACTTCATCGATCAAGTTCGTCATCAGTACGACGAGCGACCGCTTCTTGCAGTGCGTGTCGAGATAGACAAACGCTTCGTCGTAGCGCGATTCGACCAGCCTGGGAAAGCGATCGAATCCGGCGTGAAGCAGCCGATTCATCTGCGCCATGCCACTGCGCGGCGGTACGAATGTGTGGATTTGATCGGAGAAACAGACAAGCCCGACCGAGTCGCCTTGCCGCAAGGCAACAAAGCTCAACATCAACATTGCGTTCAGCGAATGATCCAGGAGACTGAGTCCGGACGAGTTGTTCGTCATCATGCGACCACAGTCCAGCAGGAAGATGATCCTCTGGCTTTGGTTCGTTTGAAAGTCTTTGACGGTCAGTTTGTTACGACGCGCTGTTGTTCGCCAATCGATATGTTTGTAGTTGTCGTCCGGCGTGTAATCGCGAAGCCGCTCGAACTCATTGTCTTGGCCAATCTTTCGCGTCCGACGCACTCCCACCAAACTCAATCGGTTCGTTCTCGCTAGAATTGCGTACTCCGACAATTGTTTCATATCGGGATAGACATGAATGACCGTCTCGACCGGGTAGTTCAGGAATCGCCGCCATAACCCGAGGAAGCTGCGCGTCCGGATGTAAACTTGCGTCAGGGTAAATGCTCCGCGACGTTGCGAACGGATTTCATAATGCATCGTGACTCGACTGCGGGACTCCATCAGCGTCGAAAATTCTTCCGGCTCAGCAATGAATTCATCGGGGATATCGTCACGCACAGACACGAAGAACGGACGCTTCGAATGATTGTTGATCAAGAGCGTAATTCGATGTGGCATGTTAATCGAAGCAACTCGCGTCGCGGTCCGCTCGGCCGAGAAGGCTTCTGTACGTGGCAAGGTCCAAAAGTCTCCGAACGCAATCAGCACAACGACCACATCCGCAAGAGCCACCACGAGAAACAAGTCTTCCCAAATCAACAAGGCGAATGTCAGCAAGCAAGGCGCGACCATCATCAACACGAGCGGAACGTGCGGATAAATCTTCCGCCACGACGCCAGCGCGACGATCGGCGCAAAGATCACGACCAGCGTCAGCCACGGCAGCGCCTGCAGCAGCTTCATCCCCTCGCCAGCTGTATCGAGATAATCGTTCATAGATCCTGCTGCCCGATTAGATACGGGGTACTTCAACAGAGCGGACCAAGTCGGCGAGCAGCGAATCGACTTCGTGCCCTTCGACTTCCGCTTCGGCCGTCAGTATCACGCGATGACGTAACGCGGGAATTACGATCTGTACGACGTCATCGGGAACCGAATAGTCTCGGCCATTGAACGCGGCGAGCGTTCGCGCGCCTTGCATCAAGGCCAATCCAGCTCGCGGCGACGCTCCCATGTGAAACTGTGGCCATTGGCGAGTGAGCCGGACAATCTTGTTGATGTAATCCACCAGCTTGTCGTCGACACGCACTTTTCCGTTCTCTTCGGTGATTCGCATGATCTCAGCGGGCGACGTGATCGTCTGAAGTTCTTCGTCCAACCGCTTGTTGATGTCGATTTGCTGACTGTGCATCCGCAAGATCTCGGCTTCCTCTTGCTCCACCGGATAGTCGGCCAACAGCTTGAACATGAATCGATCGAGCTGTGCCTCCGGGAGGTTATATGTGCCTTCCGATTCGATCGGATTCTGCGTCGCCAACACCAGGAATGGTCGTTCGATCGTGTGTGCTTCGCCGTCGATGGTAACCCGATATTCCTGCATGATCTCAAGTAGAGCTGCATGCGTTTTCGCGGGCGAGCGGTTGATCTCGTCAGCGAGCAGGAACTGGGTAAACACCGGCCCGGGACGAAATCTGAAGTCCTGATTCTTCATGTCGAAGATCGGAGCGCCAGTGATATCTGATGGCATCAAGTCGGCCGTGAACTGAATGCGACCGAACTGACAGCCGAGTACCTTTCCAAGCGTCCGAACAAACAGGGTCTTCCCTAAACCGGGTACACTTTCGATCAGCACGTGTCCGCTGGAGAACAATGCGACAAGAGCCCCCAAGACCAACTCGTCTTGACCGACGTAGATCTTCGCGATCTCCTCTGTCACGTTGTCGAACAATTGCTTCGTCGGCGTCTCGCGCCCCTCGTGTCCACCGGACAGTGATTCACGTAACGAGAAGGCCGCGGACTCAGTCGGTCGAATTGGCGCTGCAACGGGGAAAGGTGATGCTGCGGGAGGCGCAGCCGGCTGACTGGTCGCGGGACTAGCTGAGGCTATCGGTACGTTGGTCGTCGCTACGGGCGGCGCAGCAGTTCCGTACGAATCCATGGATTGCGGTGACGTGGCCGCGCTGTTATCCGTAGTGGGAACGATCTGTACCGTCGCGCATTGCGGACATTTGGCTTGACGTCCGGCAGCCTGCTGCGGCACCTTGAGCATGCGGCCGCAGGCCGAACAGCCGAATTCGATCGTGTCACTCGCGGCAGGTGTTGGAGATTCTGGTTCAGATGGCGTCGTACTCATGAATTTCCTCGATTATTTCGTACTTCGATGGCTGGCACCGGAGTCGCGGCTAACGTGTTCGTGGTAATAGGATACTCGCTCGCGAGCGTATTGCCGATCTTCGGTCTGTTCAAGCAATTCGCCCAATGCGTCGATATGTTTTCCAAAGTCGGCGCGGATGATGGTGGCTGCGTCTTCTGAATCAGCAACATCCGACGCGAAAGTTACTTGCGACGATTCGGCCATCGGAGCCGTTTTAGGCCGCCCGAAGATCGGATAGATCGCAACACAGCAAAGAATACCAAGTACTGTCAGATGCATGATGATAAAGCCGAGCGGCCAAACGGTGAAGACTTCGAATCCAGTCGGTATCTTGGTTCCGGGTTCTTCGTCATAAACTTCTGGGCCGCCCTGCCCGCTCTCTAGGAACACGACTCTGCCCGTACTGCAGGTCGAAATAAGATGCCCCGCGAGCTTACGATGCTCGCGATTGACCAGTGGTTCGTTCAGCAAAAACGAACCATTGTTGACGACGATGATCTTGCTATCAATCCACTCATCAAAGCTGACCTGATAGACAATCGCATCTTTGTCGAATTCGGCGTCGCTCTCGGACTCCAACAAAGGCGTGAACCCAGGGCGATCATCCCAATAATTGTCGTCACGGTCGACCCACGCATCGATATCTGCTTCGCCTGGAACTTCCAGTCGACCGGCCAATTCGATCTCGATCTGGGCGGCATCGACTTTCTCGCTCCACGGTCCCTTCAAAGAAGTCACCGTGCGATAAGGCTCGTCACGATAAACGTTGAACCATTCGGCGAGGTCCGCTTCAGGCATCCTGTTTCTGGCGGCATCATGCGACGCCCGAGCGGTTGCTTCGCGACGCATCACTTCCATCTTCTGCTCGGGCGGGGCCCTCGCAAGTACTTGCTTCCAATATGCCGACGTTGCATCAAAGTCACGACCGACGTAGACCATCGTCCGGCCCGGCTCGTTGTCCAACCACCCCTCCAAAAAGTCGCGTTGCTCGAGGTTTGGCGGTTCGAAGTCGTTGGGAAACCAAACGATCGTCTGGCACTCTTCCAACTTAGGCGACAGACGTGGCCAAGTCGAAACACGATGTCCAGCTTCTTCGAACATGCCGGCCAATACCGCAGTTCCATTGACACTCGGTCCGCCTTCTGAGCCACGGCGTTTGCCATACGTACTCTCGACGTCCGTAGGAGCGCAACCGATGCCAGCGCACAACAGTGCCAAAGCTATTGCCGCTTCGTGACATAACGCACGAGAGAAGCATCCGCCAATTCCGCGAACTGTATTCGGTTGTAATGTGCTCATACGGTCGCTTGCTCCAAGCTCTGTCGGAACAGATCGAGACCGCTCCAGCAAGATTCAAATCGACCGCGATCGAGCGCGTGATTACCAAAGAAGACGTCCTCGAAAGCGTACATCGTAGTTCGGAGCGAGCTGAACAAATCACCGCGCCGTCTGACCTCGCGGAGGTATTGGCGATTCGTCTTTCCTTTGGTCAAGCGGATCAGCTGATGTTTGTCTAATTCGACCAGCTGGTAGCTGTAGAGATAGATGATCGCGTCTTTGTAATTGCCGGCTTCGTAATGCCGACGGGCCTCTGAGAGAAGATCGGTTTGCGGTGCCTTCAACTGAAACGGCAGGCTTTCTACTCGGTCAGCATCGCCCGGGCCGAGTACGCCCTCGGTGAAGGATCCACCGTTGGCATGTCCTGTTTCGGCTATCAAGAATGCTCGCACCAAGAAATACCCAACCGCGACCAATGCCATCACAAGCAACGTCCACCCTAGTACTTCCAACACGGTCCACAGCCAAACCGGCATCGACCACGGCGTAAGATTCTTCGGCTTGATCCTTCGTTCCCATTTGGATCCGCGATTCTTCAGGTCCGCGGGTGGCTCGACATCAAAACGTCGAATGCCATCGGAATCCGAATCGTACCAAGGAAAACGCGCCGCCCCGTCCAATGCTTCACGTCCCGCTTCAACCGCTTCGGTGTCGGAAAGTTGACCGGCTAACGACGGAGGGACAAGCAGCACCATCACGACAACCGTACAAAGCTTCCGTGCCCAAGCACTGTACTCAAATCCCGCTTCGTATTGGCGTTCGCGTAGACTCATACCAGTTTCGCCGCCTGTCTTGCTGCTTCCGCACGCAAACGCAACTCGACCTCCCAGCCTTCGTGGCGGATGCGCAGATCGAGGTAACCCAGAAAGCGAACCACGGAAAGATATCCGGCGACTACCCACATCGCGAGTGGATAAAGATAACGAAGCATCGTCGGACCGGGCTGCCAATCGTTCAGAAAGACACCACTACAGAACAGAAACATCCCGAACGCGCATATCGTTAACAGGACACCGAACATCGCTGTCGCCAGCCAACGCGCGAACAAATCTCCGCCGCTCGGGCCATGCAAGTCTTTCGAGCGTTTTCCGATTGTGATCGCTGTCGGGTTCCGCGAGCGAAGTGGATTCTTCTCGAGCAACACGATCTCGTTTATGAATGGGCGAATCGCTCGGACAAATGCGGCATAGACCGCGAGCGATCCCAACAGCAGTAACTCGACGGTCGGATTGAATTCGTCATACCGATCGACGAGTAGAAACACGAGACAAGCTGGCAAGATCGCCCGCACGAGCAATTGGCACCAAGCGACGCGGGCCCACATCTTGCCGACGTCGCGAAACACTTCGCGATACGGCGGTTGAGCGACAAACACAGCTTGCCCGAGAAATGACGTTGTGAAGATCGAGGCGAGCGGCGCTTCGATGAACACCAAGCAAGTCATACACCACCAAAAACGCCAAATAGATCCTGCCTCTTCCATGTAGAAGAATGTGTCGCGATATTCGACATCAAGCATCCACCCGATCAACAGGTCGTTGATCACCATCAGCGGAATCACCGCGACGAAGAATGTGATCAGCAAGGGTTTGAAGTAATCGCGCAGCACGTGCAATGCCAGATCGAACGTGTCGAGCAGGTTGCGTTCGCGAATCGCAATGCGGGTGGTGTCGAGCTGCATGTTCGGAGGGGGAAGAGGTCAGTAGTCTTAGGTCAGAAGACATCGCCACGGCGTGGGAAGCCGAGGACGACGAAGTAAAACATCAGCAGCCCGCTTGAAAGCATCGCGACGATCGACTTGATCCAGTACGGAGCGCTCGATGGCGATAAGAAGCCTTCGATCAGCGCGGCCAGGAAGAACAGGCCGATCGCGGCTCCCATGATCGGCATAGCGTCTGCAGCAGTTTTGCGCAACGAAGACTCACGCGTCAGACCGCCCGTGGAAATCCACGAAACACCGATCCGAAGTCCTGCCCCGGCGGACAGTACGATCGCCGTCAACTCGAACGGACCGTGGGCCGTTACAAAGTGGAAGAAGTTTTGACCTTCAGGAATATCGGGCCTCGCCATATATCCGAACGAGGCACCAAGAAACGCTGCATTGAACACGGTTACGAACAATCCCGGAATGATCAGGATACCACCGGCAAAAGACTTCAGTCCGATACCCGTATTGTGCCGAATGTAGAACCCAGCCATCAGGAAATTCGCTTGCGGGTTCCGTCCATTGATCGGGTCGGCGAAGCTCGTCTCTAACTGTTCAATCATGCTGTCGCCGAGCATGTCTTCGGCATAACTTGGCCACGTGTCTTTTGAGTAGGCAATAAACGCAGAGAGAATGAAGATTCCCCAGAACACGACAAAGGACGTTTGCACGCATCGGTCGTTGAAGATCCGTCGAGGCACATCAACCAACAGCATCTGGCCCCACGCTTGATAGTTAAAGTTGCGGCTGCGGTACAGCTGGTTATGTGCTCGCCCCACCAAGCGGTGAAGGTATGCAACGGTATTTGGTGGCAATTGATAGGAATCCGCCAACGCTAGATCCGCGCATGCAGCACGGTAAAGCGAAGCAAAATGCGACAGCATCGCCGGCGGCAAGTTCTTCTTGCGGCGCGTCTGTGCTCGCTCGCAAAGCTGTTCTAGCTCTTGCCAGTTCTTGCGGCGTTGTTCGAGTAGATCGGCAACTTTCATGAATTAGTTTCCGGTCTGAGTCGGAATGATGTCGAAAGGATTCGCCGGCGTCTCGGCGGGCGCGTTCACAGGTGCAGACGGGCTAAAGGGAGACGTCCCGATGGCACTCGCGCCGCGTTCTTCGTTGCCACGATCCGCCACAAACGTGCGATAGTACAGCGCGCACAACAGCAAGTCATAACTTGTGTCCAATGGAAAACCAAACTGTGCGAGCAGCGGCTCGGCGAGATGCCGCGCCACTTCACGCCGACGCGGAATCGAGAAAAATCGCCGTCGGTCGACATAGGCTGCCAGCGTCTTGGCCAGCGTACGGCTGACTCGATAGTCCGCCGGGATATAGCTCGCAAGTTGTGCAACCCGAGCGTCATCCATCTTGGCTACGCCCGTCAGCCATTTGCGCTCCTCGACAACGACGATCGTTCCGCAAACGATATCTCCGAGTCGCTGATATCGCCGAGTGAGCGTCATGGATAGCAAGCCGATCGAGCACATTCCTAATATCGGTGGAAACATATCAACCGCTCGGAGAATGTTCCGCAGCGTCGCTTGCAAGCCATTGATCGGCTGGCCGTCCGTGCTGAGTACTCGAATGCCGAGAATCCACTTCCCTGGCGTTTGACCGTTCATCCAAGTTTCGAACACACCGCCGTAAAACCACTCGGTAACAAACAACAGCATTAAGATCCCGGCCGTCATAATGCCTCCCATGCCTGTCAAGGCACCGGCAAATCCTAGAACGATCACCACGAGTGTGATCAGTCCCGAGCGAATCAGCAGGTCCAACAAGTAGGCTGGAAAACGCCTGAACGGGCCCGCCACTTGGTAGTGGAACGCGATGTTCTCAGGAGTGACGATCTCGACCGTCGAATCAATTTGGGCAGACTTGGTTGCCATCCAGGCCCCCGGAGCCACAGTTGGAAGAGTAATGCAAGAGACTAGATTATTCGCCAAGGCGCTTCGCTCCGCAACCACGCGCCTACTTGCTCTTGTGTCGCGGATTCGTACAAATGAGACGACTTTGGCGTAGCTGCAACGAAAGGCACACGAAAATGAATCTCGAAGGCAAAACAGCATTAGTCGTCGGCGGCGGCACGGGCATCGGTTACGGAATCGCGAAGGCGTTGGCAAATGCAGGTTGCCGGGTCGCAATCAGCGGTCGCAGGGAAGAGACGCTGCGGGAGGCATCAGCGAGTGCAAATACAAAGACTCCGCTGCTCTTCCACCCTGCTGACGCTGGTGAACGCGCGAGTGTTAACGATCTCGTGGCTTGGGCGACGGACGAACTAGGACGCGTTGACGTTCTCGTCAATTCAGCTGGCATCAATATCAAAACACGTAAAATGACGGACATGACGCCCGACCAATGGGACCAAGTCATGCGAATCAACTCAACCGGTGCCTACAATTGCATGCACGCGGTCCTGCCGCAGATGCGTGAGCGGCGAGATGGCTTAATCATCAACGTGTCCTCAATCGCTGGTCTTCGCGCCTCGGCATTGGGTGGAGTCGCATATGCCGCATCCAAGTTCGCTATGGCCGCGCTCAGCACGGCGGTCGCGAACGAACTTGGCCCGGAAGGGATTCGTGTCACGTCGGTCTATCCTGGTGAAGTCAATACACCAATCCTGGACAATCGCCCGAATCCCGTCAGCGACGATCACAAGGCAGCGATCCTGCAGCCGGAAGACTTCGGTAACGTGATCGTCGCAATCGCTGCACTGCCACCGCGAGCACATGTTTCGGACATCGTGATCAAACCGACGCACCAAGAGTTTACGTAGTCGGATAATGACCAACATCTTCTAGGTCATTGGTCGTTCGGGTTGGGTCGTTTTCCTGCGTCTCTACGTGGCCCTCGTCTGCCTGAGCCGTTGAAGCGGTACTGGTAGTACAACCGCTGAAGTTCGATCCGCATTCGTTCGCGCGGCAAGCTTTCGAGGTACGCTCGCTGCTCGTCTGTAACTTTCTGTTCAAAGAAACGTTGTATCTCGTCTTTCGCAACTTGCGGACGAACTCGGCTGTCGATCACGGCACGGGCCCACATCTGAATCAGTTGTTCGCGTTCGTTGTCGTCGCGGCCAGCGTCCAGCGTATCGCGAGCCAACGGCGATAACTTTGTAGCAAGCTGCTTCACGTCGGCATCGGTCGGCTGGAGCAATTCAAACAGCCTGATCCCGCCCGACTTCCAGCGAAACGTCATCGCCATCATCACCCGTCGCTGCATCGAGTCCTCGACTCGAAGCAATCGCTGGCGTTCCATCGGTGTCAATTGCCGCATGATCCGCGATTCATCTCGCATGATTAATCCATGAACCCAGTCAAGCAACACTTTCTGGTCACTCGGTTGCAATTTGGAACCGAACAAATCCTGAAAGCGTTGTTTCTCTTGCTCGCTGAGCAAAGCTTTAATTCGCTCTACTCGCTCCGCGGCTGGCAAAGATAACAGCTCGATTCGTTGACTTGAGGGAAGAGCGCGAAGCCATTCGCTATAGCCTCGCATGACCTGCCGCAACCGATCGCCTTGCGGGTCTGCGACGATCGCCGTATCTAGTTGCCGCAGCTTGTTCTGTTCGCCGGGTGCAAGTCGCGCGAAACGTTCCTGCTGTTGGCGCAACGCTTCCTTTTCGGTCGCTGTCATGTTGCTTAGCCGCTCGCGATGCTGCTCGAAGGCGACATCGTCAGCGAAAGCGACGTCCGGAATACAGAGGGCAACGGCCATGACAACGCATCGAACTGACTGACACTTACAGTCCATCGTTCACCTCCGAGGCAAACAGGCCTTCACGTTCCAAGGCTCGCAGAAACTCGATATCCTCCACCACTCGATACTCATCCAAGTTCTCGATGACGCGAAGATCTTCTACCAACTGGCGATTCGGTGCGGAAACGATCGAGGCGACCAGAGCATATCCCGCGAGTGAAGCGACCAACGCGACGCTGCCGCCGAGCAACCAATTGAATTTCGCATGACGCGAATCGCGATCACTCGCCTTCTCGACTTGCTCGCCGATCGAAATCGCGACCATCTCGACCGTGGTTTGAGTGAAACCTTCGCCAACGTCGGCTTGAGGCAATTCATCAAGCAAGTCCCAGGTGCGTTGATGCTGCTTCACCTGCTGGCACAACTCAGCATCATCGGCCAAACGCGCTTCAAAGCGTCTCACAGCTTCAACGTCCAACTCGCCGTCTAAGTAAGCGATGATTTCTTCGTCGAAGGTCGTTTCGTGTTGATCGTTGGGCTCGCTCATCAGTCAGCGGCCTCCGTCGGGCTCTGGCCATCTTGCATATAAGGTTCGAGGATCGCGCGTAGGTTCTCTCGAGCGCGGGACAACAGGGACTTGGTCGCCGGCACGGTCATCTCCATCGTTTCCGCGATCTCGACATAACTCATGTTCTCGAACTTCGACAGCAGTAACGCGACCCGCTGTCGCTCGGACAACGCTTCGATCGCTAGCCGAACCATCTCGGCCCGCTCGGCTTTGTCCAATTGCCGAGCCGGCATCAAGCCACTGGCTTCTAACGCCATCTGATCTAACGCCGGAGGCCCGTCATCACCGCGAGCATCTACTCCAAGATTGACTTCCCGACGACGAGCCAACGACCGCTTTGCATTCAGGGCGACATTGTTCGCGATCGTGAACAGCCACGTCGAGAACTTGGCGTTCGGTGTGTATCGCTTCCGCGCGCGATAGACTCGCAAAAAGACTTCTTGGGCGAGATCTTCGGCCTGTTCGCGCTTGCGAGTCAGATGCGTCAGAATCCCCACGACACGATTCTGGTAACGCATCACGAGCTCTTCAAACGCAGCAGCGTCGTCATCGCGCACTTGCAGCATCAGTCGCACGTCCGGGTCGAGCAACTCGTACTTGTGGATCGATGACTCGCTAACCGACACGAAGTATTGAAGCTCCCATTTAGAATTGCTTGCTGTTTCGCTTCAATGTACGAAACCCCGCATACGCAAAAAAGTTCCTTTGCCTCGAATGCGGCGTTTCGGGACCAAGGTCTCTGAGCTATTACTACGCCTTGATTGAGACAACATTTGGCGTCGATCGCCGTAATTGACCACAGGCAGCGTTAATCTCGTCACCCTTGCGTACGCGAAACTGAACGTTTAGACCCGCCTTGTCCAGGATCTCGCGGAATCGACGTTGCGCGGCCACGGAAGGCGTCTTGTAAGACAAGCCAGCGACTGGATTGTAAGGAATCACATTCAGCAGTGCCGGTCGCCCACGCAACAGCGCGACGAGTTGCTGCGCGTGCTCCGGCAGATCATTCAACCCACCCAGCAACACATACTCGAACGTCAGCCTGCGCCCTGATGCCTCGAAGTATCGATCGGCTTCGGAAAGAATGTCTTTCAATCCCGTGTTGCGATTTACGGGAACCAGTTGATTTCGGAGTTCGTCGTTCGGTGCGTGAAGTGAGACCGCCAGATTATAACGCGAACACTCTTTCGTCAGTCGCCGCATCGCTGGCGGCAAACCGACCGTCGAAATCGTGATCCGTCGCGGACTGATGCCAAGTCCCGCCGGGCTGCTCGCAATTTCCAGCGCGGGAAGCAAGCGATCTAAGTTGGCGAGCGGTTCTCCCATTCCCATGACGACGACGTGACTGAGCCGTTCTTCTACCGGCAACAGTCTGGCAAGTCGCAACATCTGCTCGACCAATTCGCCAGTTGTCAGGTTGCGGTCGACTCCGTCCAAGCCGCTCGCACAGAACACGCAACCCATGGCACAGCCAACTTGCGAGCTAATACAAATCGAGCGGCGTGATTCATCTCGCAATAAAACGCACTCGATTTTTCCACCGTCGGCCAGCTCTAACAGCAGCTTCTCTGTCCCGTCACCGGCTTCCAAATGCTTCGCGATTTGCGAAGTCCAGATTTGAAACTCGTCCGCCAGCTCCGTTCGCAATTGCTTCGACAAATTCGTCATGTCGTCAAACGAGACGGCGCGTGTCTCGAATAACCACTGACGCAGTTGTTTCGCCCGAAATGCAGGGTGCCCGTGTTCAGACAACCAAGCTGACAACTCGTTGTTCAGGTCTAGCACGTGCCTCATGATCCCCTGCCCTGCCGTTTCTCGGCGAGTAACCGCTCGATCTCCTCTTCCAAGACTCCGGATGTCAATTCCGCTTCGAATGCCTCGATATCAAGAAAGATGACATGGCTACAGAATCGCACTGCCCAGTTGTGCGACAGCGGGCTGATCGCAATGACAATCCCGCAACCATGCTCATGGGCTTCCCACATTTCGATGGCAGTTCCCATCGAAGCTTCGGGAACAAACGCAACAACGACATCGACTTCGCGACACAGGCGATTGTGTTGATAGAAGACTTCCCGCGACATCGCATCGTCATAGTCAAGCGAGTCTTGATGGTTCGCGAGAGGATCATATACATCCGCCTCGGGAAAATGACGCACCAGCAATGATTTCACGTGCGACCGGTAATCTTGTTCATGCATGACGGTGTCGCGATGCGAACCTTGCATGATACCGGCGATGAAAAAACGCATGACGTGACCCTAGATCGTGATGAGACAGCTCATCGCGGATTACTGCTGCTTTCGCTAAGATGCGGTGGACAGACGACGGCCTTTCCCGCGACCTACGCCTCGGACCTAAGCGAATGTCGAAACGTAAATCCAGCATACAGCCAAAGACTTCGACTGACGAGTCGCTCGAACCGCACCTTGGGCGAGCATTTGACCTTGTCATGGAACTAATGGCGATTCCCGGCAAGACGGGCCAGGAGCAGGAAGTCGCGGACTGTATCATCAAGCACCTCCGAGACGCCGGAGCGCCGGCTTCGGCCATCAAGACCGACACGGCTCATCGACGAACGCCTGTACCGGGGCAACTCGGCAACCTCGCCCTGCGGCTTCCCGGAACAGCACGTAGCCCACGCCGACTCTTGTCGGCCCACCTCGACACAGTACCAATCTGTGTCGGCTCGCAACCGGTTCGCAAAGGTAACTTGGTTCGTTCGGCAAACCCCAGATCGGGGATCGGAGCTGATAATCGAGCGGGTTGCGCAGTGCTACTCAGCGCGGCGATCGAGATTCTGACTCGCGGGCTACCGCATCCGCCACTTACTCTCTGTTGGTTCGTTCAAGAAGAGACAGGATTGAACGGCTCGCGACATCTAACCAAGAGTCTGCTCGCCAATCCGCAACTCGCGTTCAACTTCGATGGGGGCTCTCCGACCAAGCTAACGATCGGAGCGACCGGCGGCTATCGCATGTTGATCGAGATCGAAGGAGTCGCCAGTCACGCGGGAGGAGCTCCCGAAGCGGGAGTCAGCGCAATCGCGATCGCTTCGCTGGCCATTGCGGATCTCCAGCGCAACGGTTGGCACGGTGACATTCATAAAAGTGGCAAGCACGGGACAAGCAACGTCGGCTATATCTTTGGTGGTGAAGCAACGAACGTCGTGACCGATCACGTCGCGTTGAAAGCCGAAGCTCGCAGCCACGACCCAAAGTTTCGCAAACGCATCGTCCGCGAGTTCGAACAAGCCTTCCGTCGTGCGGCGAAGGAAGTTCGTAACGTCGACGGCGTTTGCGGCAAAGTCAAGATCGCAGGCCGCCTCGATTACGAATCGTTCCTCTTGAAGACTACCGAGCCTAGCGTACAGATCGCCGCGCAGGCAGTACGTTCGATCAACCAGGAACCGCAACACGCCATCGCCAACGGAGGCGTCGATGCAAATTGGCTGACGGCGCACGGCATTCCAGCGGTCACACTTGGTTGCGGCCAGAAGAACCAGCACATGGTGAGCGAGTTATTGAACGTCAAGGAATTCGAAGCAGCATGTCGAATCGGTTTGCGGCTCGCTACCGCGACGGAGTCCTAATCATGGATCTCGATCACGAAATCTGCCTCTGCTTCCACGTGACCAGACGCAAAGTAACAAACTTCATTCGAATCGAGAAACCGAAGCGTCCGGGCCAGTTGAGCGAATGCTTTGGCGCGGGAACGGGCTGCGGTTGGTGCCGCCCCTTTCTCGAGAAGCTATTCGAAGAAGGCGTCAGCAACGGCGAGACGATCGCTGACATTCCCACGCCTGAAGAGTATGCCAAGCAACGGGGCAGCTATGTCCGCAAAGGCGGTGGTACTCCACCGCCGGGAGCGACTCCGGTCTTCGACACAGAATGACTAATCAGGCGAGAAATGATTATTCTGTACGCATCATTCTGTAATCCAGCGCCAACTGGCGAATCAATAGCGAATTCGTTATCATGAGAGCCTAATTGATGAGGTTCCCCTTCACCGGAGGGGACTCGATAGCTTGACCCCTTGTTGCTCGGCAGTATTCTATGGCACGCAAAGTAGTCAGTCGCAAAGCGTTACGAGAAGAAGTGGAAGCTGCGGAAGCCAAGGAAAAGGCCGAAGGCGCTCCGAAGAAGAAAAAGAAGGCGCCCGCCAAGCGAAAGAAGAAGGTCGCAGCCGAAGTCCGGATCAAACTCTTCTACGGCGTCTTCAACCAATCGCTGAAGCGCGTCGCTCTGTACGAGTTCAACCAAAAGAAGCAGGCCGAAAAGAAGGCTGTTGAACTCAGCAAAGACGGCAAGACGCCGCACTTCGTCCAAAAGGTCAAGGAAGCGATCGAGGAATAGTGTCGAGTACGTGGCCGTTCGCACGACGAACGAGCGTTCCCAAATTGCCCGCATTTTCGCGGAGCAAAAAAGCCGCGTTCATGTTCTCTAGCAAAAGGCGGATCGAATGAGAGCTTGCTGCTCGTTCATGGTTCTCTTCGCGGCACTGACGCTCGCTGCTTGCGGCAAACCAAAGCCCGCGGCCAGTAACGCCGCACCTTCCCGCACCGCCCCCGAAACCAACGATCCAGAAGTCTCTGCACCCGTCCCTGCAGCTCCGGCGACACCTGAGATCAAACGAATCGATCCGCCGTCCCTGCCGCTGAGCGAATACCTGCCACCGCTTGATGGCGGGCGAATCGAGATCGGTTCGCCAGTCGACTGGAAGCCGATGCCACGCGACAGCAAGTACGTTGTGCGGTTCCACAACGAGAGCCGCAATAGTTTGCCGCGAATCGATGTCGTCGTCGAGGAAAACAGCTTAGGCGGTTTCGACGACGTGACGGAGGCCAATGTGGGCGAGTTCACCGCCGCGGTCGCTAAAGATTTAGAAGCGAGCAAAACTGTAATACTCGAACCGCCGATTCCCATGGTGATCGGTTCGGTCCCCTGTGCCCGCTACGTCAGTAATTTGAAGCTGAAGATAGGTGAAGGCACGATCCTCGTCGAGCGGCAAACGCTGGCGCTACTTCACGGTGGACGCTTCTACAAAATCAACTTGTTGGTTATGCCCAATAAGTTGAATGAAAGCCGCGATGCCGCCTACGCAATCTGCGCGGGATTACGCTTTCCCGCCGAGGAATCGGTCGGCGAGTAAGTTCCCAGATGGCAGCGGCCTAATTCGAGTGATCATGCCCGACGTGATCGTCCGAGGACTGTCCCGGAACACTCGGTGGATGCGGCCCCGCGTGGCTATGCGCTGGCTCAACAAATCCGATCAGATACGCCAATAACACGCCAAACAAGAGCGCAGCGGATAGCAAACCGCGATCGTGTTGATGGAACTGTAATTCGGGCAAGATGTCGGCGAGCGCGATACACAGAAAAATCCCGCCTGCGAAACCAAGAGCGCAGCTAAGGACCATCGCTTGCGAGCCGCCAAATAAGCCCAGCGTGAAATAAGAGGCGACCGCGCCCAACGGACACATCGACGCGAATGCTAAATTCACCATGCTGATCGACTTGCGAGTCCAGCGACCGCCGCTCATGACACACGTCAAGGACAGCGAATCCAGCGGCTTGTGCAAAGCAATCGCCAAGAACGTACCGAAACCGAACAAAACCGCAACTCCGTCGAGCGCATCAGCTTTGACGCTCACACCTAGCGCCAGTCCGTCGAAGAAGGTATGCAGTGCCAATCCGAAGAATAGCCCTGACCAACTGAGATGGTGCGTGTGCGCCTGAGTGTGGGTATGGTCATGCGGCCCATGATCACAAGTGTCATCATGGTGCTCGTGTCCGTCGCCCACTTCATGTCCGTGTTGATGCACGTGAAAGAAGCGAATCATGAAGAAAGTCAGCAAAACTCCCGCGACCACTGAATAGGCGACCTGATCGATCGCTGCCGCTTCAATCACAGCGTCGTGTTCGACCGACGTTGCCGCGGATGCAGCGTCATGATGTGCCGATTTCGCCTGGGCCAATAAGGCGTGTGGGATCAGATGCAACAACGCAACCCCGAGCATCAGCCCCCCGACGAAGCTCATCAACACTTGCATCCGGCGATGAGTCAGTTGCACAAAAAACGGCAACCAACCGCCCAGCAACGAAGCTGAGACGATCAGGACACAGTAGACGACGAGCAGCAAGGTGGGCGACATATGGGGCGGACGGCAGGTCAAAAAGCTTGCGAAATGAAGAAACACGCCAGCTTAGGCGAATGCAGCCGCGTTACAAGGGCCAGATCCGGGGAAGCAAGCCGAGCTTGACGCACCAGAACACTTCTTCAATCATTCGAGCATGGCCACCACTAAAATCGCCCTGCAAGTCGCCGAGCTTGATTGCGCGGACGAGGCGGCACAGCTTCGCGAGCAACTACGAAGCAAGCCGGGCATCGAAGATCTGAACTTCGACCTGATCAATGGTCGCATGTTGGTTTCCTATGATGACGCTACGTCCTCCGTCGACAAGATCATCGCACAAGTCACTGAGATCGGCATGCATGCCAGCCGCGAGGATCAGCCGAGTGAGCCGAAATCATCGACCGGATTCCAAAACGTACGCCTTCTGCTGACGCTTGTCGCCGCAGTGACCGTCGCACTCGGCTTCGGTGCGCATGCTCTTACTGCAGGCAATCCGTTCGCTCCATTCGAAGTGGAGTTACTAAGTAACGAACACGCGACGCCGCTCGCTTCGCAGCTGTTCTATTCGCTATCCATCGGCCTCGGACTTTGGTTCGTGCTTCCCAAGGCATGGCTCGCCCTGCGGAGACTTCGAGCCGACATGAACTTGCTGATGTGCGTCGCCGTCGCGGGGGCGATCTGTTTGGGGCAGTGGCTGGAGGCCGCGGTCGTCACTTTCTTGTTCCAGGTTTCTCTGCTGCTCGAACACTGGAGCATGGAACGAGCGCGCCGCGCTGTAAGTTCGCTGCTGAGCCTCACGCCTCCAACCGCACGAGTTCTTGACCCCAGTTGTGATCACACCCATGAACGGCCCGTCGCTGACGTGCAGATCGGCGCAAAGATCATCGTGCATCCCGCGGAGAGTATCCCATTGGACGGGCGAGTCGTCGCGGGCGAGTCGTCTGTAAATCAAGCGCCGATTACTGGTGAATCGCTTCCCGTCGCGAAAATACTCGGCAACAACGCGTTCGCTGGCACGATTAACGGTGGCGGCACCCTTGAGATTGAAGTCACCCGTCAGTCCAGCGACACGACTTTGGCGCGAATCATTCACCTGGTTCAAGAAGCTCACGCAGGCCGAGCTCCCTCAGAACAATGGATCGAGAAGTTCGCTCGTTACTACACTCCGGCGATGATGGCTCTAGCATTGCTGATCGCGATTGGCCCGCCTCTGCTTGGAGGTGCTTCCTGGGGGATCTGGATTTACAACGCCCTCGTCTTGCTTGTAATTGCTTGTCCGTGCGCGTTAGTCATCTCGACGCCCGTCAGTGTGGTATCAGCTTTAACACGTGCCGCCAATCACGGCGTCTTGATCAAAGGGGGACGATACCTGGAGGCTGTCGCAGGCTTGCACGCGATCGCGATCGACAAAACCGGTACGCTCACACGTGGTGAACCTGTGGTGAGAGAGGTTGTTCCGCTGAACGATCATTCGCGAGCCGAGTTGCTCCATCGGGCCGCGGCCCTCGAATCGCAAAGTACGCATCCGATTGCCCAAGCGATCTTAGATTGTGCCGAACAGGAAGGTATTCAAATCGCCGAGACCGACGACTATCAAAGCCTGACTGGGCGAGGGGCCGAAGGAACCGTGGACGGAAAGCCCTATTGGATTGGCAGTCATCGGCTGATGCTCGAACGAATGCCGAATTCCGAGGCAGCTCACAGCCACAGTGTCGACCTCAAGGCCGCAGGCGGTTCGGTCATCGCAATAGGAAGCGAGGCGCATGTCTGCGGTTTGATCAGTGTCGGTGATACGGTGCGAGAAGGAGCTGATCGTGTTGTTCAGCAACTTCGGCAACTTGGCATTCAGCACATCCGAATGCTGACCGGCGACAACCAAGAGACGGGGCAGGCGATCGCCGATGCCGTGGGCGTCGATGGTTTTTTGGCCGAGGCATTGCCGGAAGACAAACTTCGCGAACTTAAATCGCTGCACCAAGAATACGGCTCAGTCGCGATGATTGGCGATGGAGTGAACGATTCACCGGCGATGGCCGCAGCGACTGTCGGCATCGTCATGGGAGCTATCGGCACGGACGCAGCGATCGAAGCCGCCGACATCGCGCTCATGTCCGATGATCTCTCGAAGATCCCCTGGTTAATCCGGCTAGCGCGACGCACGCTCGGTACGATCAAGCAAAACATCGCGTTTGCCTTGGGACTCAAGTTGCTATTCGTCGCACTCGCCGCGTGCGGGCTCGCATCACTTTGGATGGCCATCGCTGCCGACACCGGCGCGTCGTTACTTGTCGTCTTCAACGGTATGCGGCTATTGCGAAAGTAACTCGGTTACCACGGCGACATGTACAATCCGTTTCCACGGAGGCCGATGTCTCCGGACGGGATACCGATGTTGTCGAGATGACGGTAGTGAAAGCTGCCGTAGTATTTCGGGTATAGCTGTTCTACGGATGGCGAGCGATAACGAGTGCCGTAGTTATTCGGAAACGTCGGCGCGCCAAAGGCGATCGGACCATTCGATGAATAGCTCCGAGCAAACAGCCGCAAGCGACCGCGTGGTGCGCCGTCAGCATTGTCCATACTCGCTAGACTCGTGACGACCATTATCGCTGCAATTGCTAGAAAGCGTCCCATACCAACTCTCCCGACCAGATGATTCTAGATCTTCGTCTCTCGAATTGTACGTCACACGATTCACCAGTCGCCCTGTCGCTCGCGGAATACTTCGCGTTATAATCCGCATCACCAGATTCTACCGCACGCTGCGTCTTCGCGACTTCCGCACGAAAAGAGCTCATCACGTCTCGCCACAAATTCGAGGCGAATCCCCCGGAGAAGGAACTCATGTCTCGACTCGCTCTTCATTGGCAGATCCTCGGTGGGATGGTCTTAGGCGCGGCGATTGGGTTGACGCTCAACTTTACGGTTTCAGATCGAAACACGACCGTTGCGGACGACAAACTGCCCGCTGGAATTACGGCGGCCACGCTTCACGACAGCGCGAACCTGATCACCATCGAGCTAACGCAGGAGGATGGTTCGGAGCGGAGATTCGTCATCGATGGGACTCGACGTACGCCTAACTCCGTAGCGACGCTAGAGAAACTTCACGCGCAGGATGCGCAGGCGTTTGACATCTTTCATCAGCATGGACGTTCTTGGTCACGTTGGGTTGGCGAAGCCGCGCAGCGATTGGGCGGGCTGTTCTTGAGGATGCTTCGCATGGTTGCTGTGCCGCTGATCGCGACGTCGCTGGTCACCGGCGTCATGGGCCTTGGACACGCGGAGCGCCTCGGAAAGATGTTTGGGCGGACGCTGACCTATTACATGATCACCAGTCTGCTTGCGATCGTCACCGGATTGGCGATGGTCAATATCATTCGGCCAGGGCTTGGCGGCGAGATGAACGAGCAAGCTCAAGAAGCCAAAGTCACTTCGGGCAACTTGGGTGAAGTGCTGTTCAATCAAGTTGAGACGATGATCCCGGCCAACCCGATCGGAGCCTTGGCCGATGGCAACTTCCTGTCGATCATTTGTTTCTCGTTGGCATTCGCGATCTTTGCCTTGATCGTTGGGGGAAAGACTGCACAAATCGTCCGTGACTTCTTTGGCGCTGCGTTCGAGGTCATGATGGCGATGACGATGGCGATCATTAAACTCGCGCCGCTTGGTGTGTTGTTTCTGATGCTTTACGTCACGTCCACGCAAGGCATCGAAGTCTTCAAATCGCTTGGTTGGTATATGCTGACCGTGGTGTGCGCGCTTTCGTTTCACGCGATCATTACATTGCCGTTGATCATTAAGTTTGTCGCTAGGCGTGACCCGTTGGAATACGTAAAGGCGATGAGCCCGGCGTTGCTGACCGCATTCAGTTCCGCGTCCAGCAACGGGACGCTTCCGTTGACGCTGGCCAGCGTGGAAGAACGCGCTGGCGTGAGTAACCGAGTCAGTTCGTTCGTGTTGCCGTTGGGTGCCACGATCAATATGGACGGCACGGCACTGTACGAGGCCGTTGCCGTGCTGTTCATCGCACAACTTTATCACGGCCACAACTTGCCGATCGGCGAGCAAGTCATCGTTGCATTTACGGCTCTTCTAGCGAGCGTCGGCGCAGCGGGCATTCCACATGCGGGATTGGTCATGATGGTGATCATCCTGCAAGCCGTGAAGTTACCGGTAGAAATGCAAGGCATCATCATCGCCGTCGACCGCGTGCTCGACATGTGCCGCACGAGCGTCAACGTCTGGAGCGACTCATGCGGTTGTGCGGTGATCGCTCGGTTGGAAGCAGCCGGAAATGGTCACCCGGAAGCGCTTCAGGACGCTCCCGGTAACTTGGAATAGCGACTGAACTAGGTGACCCCAGCCGCGACCGGAGAGGCGTTCGTTCGCATCGGTCCCCTTGGCGACGTTTTCTCAGTGCAAGAACGACTCGCGCGCGGGCTGCGAGACAGAACTGTCTGGCTCACCATTCGGGGAGCCCTGTTAACGACGTCTAATTTGTGCGGTTGTGCTGACAGTACATCAACTCAAAACGTCCGGGAGCCTCGAACAATGCCGACCAATCCAGCTCTCAGGAGCTATTTCGATTCCCTGCACACGGAAGCTGAGAAACTCGCTGGCGGGTTAACCGATCTTGGCCAACGTGCAACTGTTTACCATCATTTGTACGAGCATTCGGAGCGGAATCTCATCTTCCCGTTGATTGCTGCTCACGGTGCGATGTGGGCGCGAGGCTACTTTCACTTCGGACTAAAGTTGGGGTGGTGGTGTTCGTGGCAATATGCGTTTTCGCCAAGCAAGCGAGTGGCTCGACTCAGTCAACTCGACGCGTTCGCCGATGCCTTTCGCGAAATCAATCGACGCGTCTGCATCGAAACCTATACGTCCTATCACTTCACTGAACGATTCGGTGATCACCCGGAAGCAGAACAATTCGTACCACAGTCACTGCTCGTCTCGCTGCAACGTTGTCACGCGGCGCGACGTAGCGGACAGGAGCTTTCGACGGCTGAGAAACGTGATGTGTTCAAGGCGTTTTTCCTGAACGAACAAGAGACGGTCGTGGGGCCGCGCATTCAAGATGCAACAGAACGGTTTGATTGGCCGCTAGTGAAACTCCTCGCCCTGCGACCGTTAATACGTTTCGCCTACTTCCAGGGCCGACGCCCGTTCATCTTCCGCAACTTTGCGGATAAGAACGAGCGAATCGAAAAGGGTCTTCGAGCTTTCGATGAGGCTGCCGCAGTCGGCTGGGAACTCGTGGAAGCGGCTCTCCAAGATTACAACGTCCTTCCGACCGCCTTCTTCGAAAGCTCCAAACGTCACTTCGCCACCGTTCGGAAAGCAGTCCTGGCGGGCGCTTAGGGAGGATTTACCTATCGATTGCGCCAGAACGACGGCATGAACAACACGAGGATCGCGAAGATCTCAATTCGGCCGATCATCATCAGCCAGACGAATAGGAACTTGGTGGTTGAGCTGAAGTGACCATAGTTTTGAGTCGAGCCAACCGTGCCTAGGCCCGGACCAATGTTGTTGAGTGTTGAGGCGACGGCGCTAGCGCTGTCGATCAATTTGTGTTCGATCGTGGTGCCCCAAGTCGCATCAGGCTCGATCGCCACGACGAACATCCAACTGAAGACGAAGATGACCAAGATCAATCCAAAGTAGACGAGGATGTTCTTACGAAGGTCTGGATCTTCGACGGGCCTGCCGCCAAGTCGAAGGGGTCGGACGACGCTCGGGTGAAATGCCTGTTCAATCTCTAGTTTCATGATTTTCAGGAATAGGATATGGCGGATCACTTTCATGCCACCGCCGGTGCTGCCGGCACAGCCGCCAACAAACATCAACAAGAACAACACGCCTCGTCCGAAGCTGCTCCATTGATCGAAATCGTGCGTTCCGAATCCCGTCGTCGTGACAATCGCGACAACCTGGAACAAACCGTATCGGATCGCTTCGCTCGGACCTTCGAAGTTGCCATGGCGAAGTCCCGTCAATACGACGAGAAGCGTAACGCCCGCGATCACTCCAAGGTACGTTCGCCATTCAACGTCCTCGAACATGCGCTTGAACTGGCCGAACGCGACAAAGTATAGCAGCGTAAAATTCGTTCCTGCGATGATCATAAAGAGCGTGACCGTGTACTCGATCATGGCGCTATCAAAGTGGCCGAGACTTTTGTTCCAGGTACTGAATCCTCCGGTCGCCATGGTGCCAAACGCGTGACATAGCGCGTCGAACAAGCTAAGTCCCTGGATACATAAGATGATCGTCAGCACCAGATTCAAAATGCAGTAGATCGCGGCAAACAGCCATGCGGTCTGCTGCATCCGCGCTTGCGAACCATCTTTGCTCGGGCCAGGCATTTCAGCTCGCATCATCGCCTTGCCAGCGGAACCCTGCCCAAGAATCGCAACGAATAAAACAATGATTCCGAGTCCGCCAAGAAAGTGCGTGCTGCTTCGCCAAAACAGTAAGCAGTGCGGAACAAGAACGGGATCTTCGAGATCGGAGAGAACGGTCGCGCCAGTCGTACTGAAACCAGATTGCGATTCGAAGAGCGCGTCGGCAACTCCCATCCTGATCCATCGCAACCGATAGTTTCCTCGGCGCGCATCGGGAGCTTCCTCTTCGTCCGGGAAAATGATCGCGGCTTGCCAATCACCATCACCACGCTTGAGTCTTTCGAGCAGTTGAACTGGGCTGTCGACGGTGACGTTTCGCGCGAACTCGTCTGGCGCCAGGCCCTTCGCGCCCGCCTTATACAAAGCCAAGACCACCTGATGCTCGACGTTACCGAGCTGTTGCTTTCCGTCCTTCGTGTCCCAGTGTCGCCATAGATAGTTCTCTGAATCGTATACTTGCCAAGTCTTGCTATCCGCCGCGAGTCGCACCGCAGGGCCGCGATACGTTCCGCGCAGCCAAAACGGCAACGCACCAAGTACCGTGGCCAAGATCCAACTGAGTCCGACAACCGCCATTGCCTCTTTGCGATACAAACGAATCTCTGTTCCACGGCCATAGCGAATCAGCAACCAGCCAACTAAGAAACTGATTGCCATACTCAATACAAGCGCGACAAATCCACGCACTTCGAGAAAGCCAGCGACGTCGCCCATGTTGCGCCGCCCCAATGCGGGATGTGCCCACGGCAGGCTGAACACCATCATGCCGCCGATCAGCATAGCGACGATGCCAAGCAATTTGCTAACCACGCGAAGGTTCATGATAGCAACCTACTTGCCGTTCACCGTGAATTGCGTCAAAGTGGCTTCGAGCGATACATCGTCAATCAAGGCGACAACAACTTCGCCTGGCGAAAGTCGATCGTCAGCTCCGGGGACCCGCACATAGTCGTCTCGCATGACTGCCGCGATCAGACACGACGCGGGCAACGGGACATTTGCCAACACATGTTCGGTGGCGAGGGCACCCTCAAGAACTTCGATCTCGTATACGCCAATGCTTCCGCCGGTCAATGAGGTTCGCGAAACAACGGGTCCGCTATTTAAGAAGCCAAGGACTTGCTTGGCCATCACGTTTCTTGGGCTGACCGCGAGGTCGATCCCCAGCTTGCCAACAACTCCGGCGTAGTCAGGTCGGCTGACGATCGCCATGACATGTTCGGCACCGGTATCCGTTGCTTCGACGCAGGCCATGATGTTGTTTTCGTCGTCGCCGGTGCACGCTACAAAGTAGTCTGCCGTGCCAACTCGCTCTTCTTCCAAGACTCGGCGCCGCGTCGCATCGGCTTGAACAACCGTCGTTCGATCCAAATGGGTCGCGAGATACTCGCACCGATCAGGTGCTTGATCCATTAGGACAACAGAGTAATGTTCGTTCTCCAGCGTACGAGCCAAATGGTAGCCGGTTTCGCCGCCCCCAGCGATCACGACGCCTTGCTTCGCGGCTCGTTCTTTCTGGATCAACTCGTGAACAATTTCAACATCTTCGCGGCGACCGATCAGCGTGACGCGGTCTCCGAGTTCTATCGTATCCGCGGCGCCAGCGATCCAAGTCTTGTCACCGCGACAGAGGGAACCGATCCGAACTTGCTTCGGAAGCTGCAAATCCTTGAGCGGCACTCCGACGGCATCGGAACTTTCGCGAATAACCACTTCCTGCACTTCCAACTCGCCGCGAGCGAAGTTTTCGAGGACGACGGATCCCGGATTTCGAATACCGCGAGCCAACTCCATCGCTGACAGATGCTCCAAGCTTAGCATCCGGTCGATGTTGAAGTGACGGTTGTAGTCAAACGTGCTCAGGTCGCGAAACACTGGTGCATAGACGCGTGCAAGTGCGCGACGAGCTCCCATCGCTTTCGCCATGCTGGCCGCGACGATGTTCACTTCGTCGTCACCGGTCACGGCAAGACAAATGTCTGCGCCCAGCACATCGGCCTGAAACAACACGCTGGATTGCGAAGCCGATCCGGTGACCGCTCGCACGTCGAGTTCGTTGTTGATCTCGCGTGCGTGAGCCGCGTCGCGATCGACCACGGTCACACTGTGACCGTGATGGCATAACAGGCCGGCGATCGATGTTCCCACCGTTCCGCCTCCCAGAATGACGATTCTCATTTCGCTCCGGTCTCAGCTGCCGAGTCATCAGAACTCGAGGGCTGGATCGTTCCTCCTTTAGTGTTGAGCAACTCGTCAGCGATCAACAGGTCTTCCAAAACCTTTCCACCGACGACGGTCTCGTCGATGATTCGCGAGACGTCTTCAAGCTGAACATTTCCGTACCAAATTCCTTGTGGATAGATGACCACGGTTGGGCCTAGCTCGCATTGATCGAGACAACCGGCTTTGTTCGCTCGCACCAGCGGAGTCAAGCCACGACGCTTTACTTCTGCCTTGAAAGCGGTTCGTAACTGTTCGGAACCATCTGCGTCGCAGCAACCGCGCGCATGTCCTGGGCTGCGCTGATTGCCGCAGATGAAGATGTGATGGGTAAATGCGGACATGATTTGATTGATTCGAAGAGCAGCGGAAACGGCAATTGCTGCAAAGACGCAGTCGCTCTAAGTCGCCAAGAAACTACACCGCCCAAGAAATCAACATCAACACAGCAAAGATAATTGACATGAAGCCGCCAATCCAAACTGCCGCGCGGAACGCATTGTTCAGAATTGGTCCCATTAACTCATGGCGAGTCGCTCCGTATACCAAGCTCACCGAAACGACGAGCGGCAGCGCATACCACAAACGGTTTGTGTCAGCCACGAAAGCCAATAAATCGATCATGTTGTTTCTTCGTACGATGGCCCTCCGAGGCCGTCGCGCTCAAGTGATTCCGACAATCGACGGCCTCGGAGGGCCATCGTACACTGATTCCATCTACGAATCGTCTTGGTTATCGGGTGGCGGCTTGTCTGACTCTTCCTCCGAAATGATCACCATCGGACCCGCGTAGGCATCATAAATTACTAACACATTCAGCAGGCCGGCGATCATCGTGTAAAGCGTGCCGAGTTCGAAGAACGAATGGTATTCCAAGTGCCACTGCGAAAGTTCGTCTTCTGGTGTTTCATAGTTGGCGACATTCCTGGGCGGAGCCATCCAACCATCCATTAGTGGCTCTTGGCCTTTCTTCGCGCGCTGGCTCTGAACGATGGCAGGCAACGCGGGCGTACCAACGCCCAACTGACAGAAGTATTGCCAGCGATGATCGTTCTTTTTCCACGATGCATAAACGACGTGTCCGCCGCCCAAACTCAAACCAAAAAACCAAGTCGCCAAGATGCAAACCATAAACAGGATGCCTTTGGAATAGCGACGTTGATAGATGTGGCCAGCGCCAGGACAGACCCACGCCCATACCGCGGCGACCGCGGGATTGCGCAGATCAACCTCGATCATTTCGTCGGCTGCAGGCGTACCGTCTTCGGTCGGCATCGCCGATCCTCCAAACTGTGCAAAACGCTTTTCGCTGGTCGGACTATCGAGTTCAGATTCAAACGGCTCATTCTAGTCAAGTTGAATCCGCAAGCTAGGTCACATTGCGGTCTGCGCTCAGCATCATCAATTGCGTTGTCAGGGCTGTATTCGCTTGGAATCCCCGTATATTGTTGCCTGAACGCTAGCTGCACCCAAACTCTCCCTCGATCCAAACGAACTAATGAGCCGCCGATTCTTCGTTGATTTGCCAATCACAAGCGAAACTGCAACGCTCACAGGGCAAGAAGCCCACCACTTGAGCAAAGTGATGCGAGCGAAGGTTGGTGACGAGTTGATCTTGTTCGACGGTCAGGGTGGCGAGTTTCCTGCGCGGATCGCGAAGATTGGACGATCTGAAATCGAGCTTTCAGTCATCGAGAGACGCAACATCAGTCGTGAGCTTCCGTTTCGACTCGTTGTTGGAGCCGCGTTGCCCAAGGGAGATCGTCAACGTTGGCTTGTCGAGAAACTTGTGGAACTTGGCGTGTCCGAGTTAGTACCGCTCGTTACGGAGCGCAGTGTGGCTCAGCCGAGCGGGAACACATTAGAGCGATTGCGTCGGGCAGTGATCGAAGCCTCGAAACAGTGTGGTCGTAATCAGCTCATGGCGGTCGGTCATGCGACTACGTTTAACAGCTTTCTGGCCGAGGCTACCGAGTCGGCCACGAAGCTGATCGCACATCCACCCACGCCTGACGAAGGTGCCACGTCCTGGTCCACGAATGCTGGTGCGGCTATCATCGCGGTCGGACCGGAAGGCGGCTTTACCGAAGAAGAAATCGCTCTCGCGAACGATCATTATTGGACCAACGTATCACTCGGAACGCGCGTGTTGCGTACGGAGACAGCGGCCGTCGCCCTCGCCTCGGTAATCGCATTACAATACAAATCAAGCGAATGAGCGTTGGCGTTGCAATTTGTTTGCAAATCGCAAGCGACAGCATTATCGTGTGGGCAGATAGTTGAGTCGAAATTGACACAACTGTCTCCTACCAACAATCATTCCGTCGCCAACGACACTGTCAGGAGCCATTTGATGCCTAGGCAAATCAGTCGCCGTCGTTTTGTACAAACAACCGCGCTCACCGCAACAGCTGGCTATTTCGTTAACCCCACGCAAGCGCAGCCGTCCAAGTCGCCAAACGAGCGTTTGAACATCGCGGGCGTTGGAGCAACGGGCCGAGCTGGTGCGGACATCGCGGGGGTGTCTTCACAAAACATTATCGCGATTGCGGATATCGACTCAGATCTATTGGAAAAGGGTTGCGTTAAATACCCGAAGGCCAACAAGTACCGTGACTTTCGCGTGATGCTTGAAAAGGAAGCGGACAACATTGATGCGGTTGTTGTTGGAACGACCGACCATACGCATGCCCCTGCCGCCGCAATGGCAATGCGATTGAAGAAACATTGCTACTGCGAGAAGCCACTTACGCATACCGTTTACGAAGCAAGAACGCTCGCGAATCTCGCGAAGGAAAATAGTCTCGTCACGCAGATGGGTACTCAGATTCACTCGCTCGACAACTATCGACGCGTTGTTGAACTCGTCGAAACGGGAGCGATCGGCCCGATCAAAGAAGTGCATGTCTGGGCCAGCGCCGTTTATACAGGAGGCAAGTTCACAACGGGAACGCCCGTGCCAAAGAATCTAGACTGGGATCTATGGCTCGGCCCCGCAGTCGAACGACCGTACAGCGAAGGCGTCCACCCGTTTAACTGGCGTCGCTTTTGGGACTACGGAACGGGCGCGTTGGGTGATTTTGGTTGTCACTACATGGATCTCGTCCACTGGGCGTTGAAGCTCCAAAATCCAACGGCCGTTTCCGCTCAAGGACCGGAAGTTGATCCGGTAAGTACACCAGCCTGGTGCATCGTGGATTACGAATACCCCTCCCGCAATGAACTGCCTCCGGTGAAGTTGACTTGGTACGACAGTGGCAAGAAACCTGAGAAGCTCGCAGCAGTCGTCAAGCGTCAGCCCCTTGATCAGAACGGCAAACCGATGAACGTCAGCAGCGGCCAGCTGTTCATCGGCGAGAAAGGAATGATCCTTTCCAACTACGGTCAGCGTTCGCTAGTCCCTGCGGAGGACTTCTCCGACTTCAAGGCTCCCGAACCTTATATTCCAGCCTCGATTGGACATCACGAAGAATGGGTCAACGCGATCAAGAACGGCGGCCCGACGACCTGTAACTTTGATTACTCCGGTGGGCTGACCGAGTCGGTACTGCTCGGCACGGTCGCTTATCGTTCAGGCGAGAAAGTCGAGTGGGACTCCGAGAACTTGAAAGTCACAAATTCCGATAAAGCTCAGCAGTTTGTCCACAAAGAATATCGCAAAGGCTGGACGCTGTAACGCTTCGAATTCACTAAGAAACAAATCACAATTGCGGGAGAGTCCTCATGTCAGAGTCCATCAATCGACGCCACTTTATCGGCAATTCAGCTGCTGGTACGGCAGCAGTCGGCCTTGGCCTATCCAGCTTGAAAGCGATCGCCGCTTCGTCGCCGAACGAAAAAGTCGTCATCGGAGTGATGGGGTTAAGTCGCGGCGCGGCACTTGCCGCCGGTTTCGCGAAGCAACCAAACGTCGAAGTTAAGTACTTGTGTGACATTGACTCGAATCGAATTCCCGCATTGTCCAAACGGATTGAAGAGACTTCGGGGAAAGCTCCCGCAGGAATCACAGACTTTCGTCGGATTCTGGACGATAAAAGCGTCGACGCCCTGATCTGTGCCGCGCCGAACCATTGGCACGCGCCAGCGACGATCCTCGGTTGTTCCGCAGGAAAGAACGTCTACGTGGAGAAGCCTTGCAGCCATAATCCGCGCGAAGGCGAGTTAATGGTGCAGGCTGCTCGCAAGCACAATCGAGCCGTTCAAATGGGTTCGCAACGCCGTAGCGGTGGCGGCTGGCAGCAGGCGATTCAGAAGCTGCATGAAGGTGCCATCGGGCGCATCTATCTGGTTCGCAGTTGGTACGCAAGCGCTCGCGGCTCGATTGGCACGGGCAAACCGGCGGATGTGCCGGCACACGTGGATTACGACCTTTGGCAGGGCCCCGCGCCACGCCGCGCGTATCTCGACAATGTGGTTCATTACAACTGGCATTGGCGTTGGCACTGGGGCAACGGCGAACTTGGCAACAACGGCGTTCACACGCTGGACCTCTGCCGTTGGGGATTGAATGTCGATTTCCCGACGCGAGTGACCTCCAGTGGCGGTCGATATCATTGGCAAGATGATCAAGAAACTCCGGACACGCATACGGTTTGCTTTGAGTTCGGCGACAAGGGTCAAATCTCGTGGCAAGGTTTGAGTTGTAACAAACACCGCGCCGGCTTCATCACGTTCTACGGCGACAATGGGACGGTGGATATCGACAGCAACGGTTCGTACATCCAGTACGACAAAGGCGATAAGGTCGTCGGCGAAGAGAAGGCCGCCAGTCGCGGTGACGACGAACACATCGCCAACTTTGTCGCAGCCATCCGCAACGACAAACCGCTTGAATTGAACTCCGAGATCGAGAAGGGACATCGCAGCACGCTGCTGTGCCATCTCGGCAATATCGCACAACGCACTGGCACGACGTTGAATTGCGACCCAACCAACGGCCACATTCTCGACAACGAAGAAGCGGTGGCCTTGTGGGGCCGTGAGTATGAACCGGGATGGGAACCAAAGGTCTAGCGGCTAGCCTGGGGCAGAAGAGAGTAGACACGCAGAGAACATCTTTGCAGTAAATCTCTGTGCCCTCCGTACCTCTGTGATTAGCCTCTGCTCGCTTCCGAATTCGGAACGCATCATCTGCGCGGGCCGGATAATCCAATAAACCGTTAGAGGCTGCCATTGTTCTGATGGTCTGCCGTAACGTGCTGGCAACGCTAGCAGGCGACAAAAAATGCTGCCGAGTCAGGTTTTGCTCTGTTGAAACTTCGCTGCTTTTAATACAAGAGCCGTCCCTGTTCCCGACACAGGGCCGACCTCGCTCGCAACCTAGTCCCCGATCCAGCAACTTGAGCGTCGACAAACGTTGAGGTAATCATGAACCAGCATTCCTTGCTGACTCTCTACCGCGCGATGTACACCGCGCGGCAGATCGACAAAGTCGAGCAGGAACTCACGCAGCGTGGCGAAGCGTTTTTCCATGTTGCTGGCAGCGGGCATGAATCAACTGCGGCAATCGCGACTCACATGACCGAAGCCGACTGGCTTCACTGTCATTATCGCGACAAAGCGTTACTCGTCGCGCGCGGAATGCCGATTCGTTCGTTCTTCGACGCCTTTTTGTGCAAAGACAGTTCGTCGTCGCGTGGTCGGAGGATGAGTGGTTTTTACAGCGACCCGGGCTTGCACATTCTGAGCATGGTGACGCCGACGGGCAACAACGCGCTGCAGTCGGTTGGTGTCGCTGCGGCTGTGAAAGGCGAAGCATCTTGCCCCATCGTTTACTGTGCGAATGGAGACGGAACGACACAACAAGGTGAGGTTACCGAGGCCATCGCCGCTGCCGTCCGCGACCAATTGCCGGTACTTTTTGTCGTCGAAGACAATCGCTTGGCGATTTCGACGACGACACGCGGTCGCACCTTCTTCTCGCTGCCAGCTGGCGATGCGTCCTCGTATTACGGGTTACCGATCCAGCGAGTTGATGGCCGAGATGCCGCAGCTTGCTTCGAACAGTTCGGTTCCATCGTTGCGCAGATGCGACAAGAGCGCACTCCCCAGTTAGTGCTCTTCGAGGCAGAACGACTGGCAAGTCACACAAACGCCGATGATCAGCGTGTGTATCGCACCGCGGACGAGATTCAAAACGCGACAACGACAGGTGATCCGCTCACACAACTCGAACATCGACTACTCGCAGACGGTTGCGAGACATCCGTCTTGTCAGCACTCCGCCGAAACGTGGAATCTGAAGTTGCTGCCGCCGCCGAAGAATCTTTGGCGGGAATTGACCCAACACCGCAACTATCAGCGAAGGCGACGATTCCTGTCGAATTGACGCATCCTTCTTATGAAGTGCGAGGCGATGACGAGAATGCGACGCTCACGATGGGACAGGCGCTGCGAGAAGTTCTTAACCATCAACTGGCAACAGATTCGCGAGTCTTCATCTATGGTGAGGACGTTGAAGATCCGAAGGGTGATGTGTTTGGTGTCACACGTGGCTTGAGCACAAAGTACGAGGGGCGAGTTTGCAATTCGCCGCTATCCGAGTCGACGATCGTTGGAACTTCGATCGGTCGAGCATTGGCAGGCCAGCGCCCTGTGGCGTGCATTCAGTTCGCAGATTTCCTTCCGTTGGCCTACAACCAGCTCACTTCCGAACTGGCGACTATGTTTTGGCGGACGGGCGGCGAGTGGAAAGTTCCGTTGGTTGTTATGGCCGCCTGCGGTGGCTATCGTCCTGGCTTGGGTCCGTATCACGCCCAAACATTCGAATCGGTCGTCACACATACACCTGGCATCGACGTCTTCATGCCGTCCAACGCGTGCGATGCGGCGGGGATGCTGAATGCGGCTTTCAAATCAGAACGTCCGTCATTGATCTTGTATCCAAAGGCAATGTTGAACGATGTGTCGCTCGCAACGTCACCGAACATTGCTGAGCAATTCGTGCCGATTGGCTCGGCTCGCAAAGTACGCACCGGTCGCGATATCACGTTCGTCGCATGGGGCAATACCGTGTCGCTCTGTGAGAAAGCGGCAGACGACCTCGAACGAGCTGGCGTTGAAGTTGAAGTTATCGATCTGCGTTCGCTTTCACCGTGGGACGAACACATGGTCGTCGCATCGGTCGAAAAAACATCTCGGTTGGTCGTCGTCCACGAAGACAATCACACCTGTGGTTTTGGCAGCGAAGTGCTTGCGACGGTCGGCGAAAAGTCTCGCTTTCCAGTTTCGATGCGTCGCATCACGAGAGCCGACACCTTCATTCCATGCCATTACGGCAGCCAAATCGAAGTTATGCCTTCGTACCAACGTGTGCTATCGACCGCGGCAGCGCTGCTTGATTTTGATCTCACGTGGGAACAACCCGCCGAACAAGAAGAGGGACTATTTGACTTGCTCGCCATCGGGTCAGCTCCATCCGACGAAACCGTGACGGTCGTCGAGTTTTTAACGACGGTTGGCTCGCAAGTTCAGAAGGGGGACGTCGTCGCATCGGTCGAAGCGGCAAAGTCCGTCTTCGAAATGACAACATCCGTCGGAGGCGAAGTCGCGCAGCTATTGGCCGAAGAAGGAGGTAGCATCGCGGTTGGCAAACCGATGATGCGAATTCGAACCGATGACTCGGTCGTACACAAGAACGCAGTCTTGCTCGAGAATCCAGGCGAGCCAATCCTCGTCCGCCGGCGACCATCCGAGCGCCTGCCTCTGCCTCAACGATACGATCGCCGGGCCTTCGATGTGGGGCTCTCTTCGATCGCCGCAGTGACCGGAAATCGAATCGTTTCCAATAGCGAGCTACTTGCTTCGACCGACGACATGACCGTCGAAGACATTATGCGGCTGACGGGCATTGAAAGTCGCAATTGGGTGGCGGGAGAACAGAACGCCGTCAACATGGCCGTCCAAGCCGCACAACGAACGCTGGAACAAGAAGACTTACTCGTCGATCAACTCGACTTGGTGATTTGCAGCACAACGAGCCCAACCTCGGTAACGCCTTCGATGGCCTGCCAAGTACTCAGCGGGCTCGTTCGCGGCAGGTCCAACGCCACGCTCCAAGCGTTTGATATCAGTGCAGCCTGCAGTGGATACCTGTATGCATTGCAGGCCGGCTATGACTTCCTGCAAAGCAAGCCTGATGCACGAGTTTTGGTTGTTACGACAGAAGTCCTCTCGCCGCTGTTAGATCGAAAGGATCTCGATACGGCGATCCTATTCGGTGACGCCGCTTCCGCAACGGTGCTATATGGCGAGAGCCACTACGAGAACGCTAAGGGCAAGCTCTATCGACCTGAACTGTCGGCCAATGGCGAAGATGGCGGAGCACTGACCGTTCCATTTCGAGATGGCGGCTTCATTCGAATGCAGGGTAAGAAAGTCTTCAGCGAAGCGGTACGTTCGATGATCGCTTCGCTGAATCGTGTTTGCCAACGCGAAGGTGTCGGTGTGAACGATCTGAAGATGATCGTGCCTCACCAGGCCAATCAACGAATCATCGACGCGATCCAACATCGCATCGACGCCAACGTCTACAGCAATATTCGCCGTTTCGGGAACACGTCGTCGACGAGTATCCCGCTTTGCTTGAGCGAGATCTTACCGAATGCAAAGAAGGGCGACCGCTTAGGGATTTGCGCATTTGGCGGTGGCTTTACCTTCGGCGCCAGCATTCTCGAAGCGACTTAACAACGCGGCTTCACCCACTCTCCAGCCGTCCACTTCTTGACACTCGTACAGCCCGTCTCTAACGTGATAGTGAGACACTTCGAGATGTCCTCCCGCCTAGATTCCTCCCTCCGATTTTACGCACCACTGATTCCTCTTATTAATCAGGGTTGGCAATTGACAAGCAATGCAAAGTGCTTAGTGTGTTTGCGCGTCCTCGGGATCTCCGTTGCCGGAGTATTTCTTGCAACGAACGCGTTCGCCGACGTCGATGGGATTTCAGCAGGACAACGGATTTATGAGCAACACTGTGCGGCCTGCCACGGCACAAGGGGCGAGGGCGTACCCAAAAAGCAACCAGAGCCGCTTGTCGGCGACCGGTCGCTTCTGGATCTGACGAAAGTCATCGTCGAGACGATGCCGGAAGAAACTCCAGACCACATCGTCGGCGACGAAGCAAAGGCGGCGGCGAAGTACATCTACGAAACGTTCTATTCGCCGGTTGCGCAAGCTCGCAACAAACCACCGCGCGTGGAGCTGACACGGCTGACGGTCCGGCAGTATCAGAATACCGTCACCGATCTAATCGGCAGCTTCACCGGCACAAGTCGCTGGGACGAGCGGCGAGGTTTGACCGCCGAGTACTTTAACTCACGCAACTTTCGAGGCAACGAACGGAAGATCCAACGCGTTGATGCAACAATCGCGTTCGACTTTGAAGAACGCAGCCCGGATAAGGACATCGGTAGCGAAGAGTTTTCAATTCGGTGGCAAGGTTCGGTAATCGCTCCTGATACGGGCGAGTATGAGTTCATCGTCCAAACCGATAACGGCGCGAGATTATGGGTCAACGATCGTGATTCAAAATTGATCGACGCTTGGGTGCGATCAGGCAACGACACCGAATATCGAGCTTCGATCAAGTTGCTGGGCGGGCGAAGCTATCCGATCCGGCTTGAGTTTTTCAAATTCAAGGAGAAGACGGCGTCGATCCGACTCCTCTGGAAGCCGCCGCGTCGTCAAGAAGAAGTCATCCCCGAGCGGCACCTGACACCACAGGGTGCGCGGCAATCGTTAGTCGTCAACACGGCATTCCCACCCGACGACAAGAGCGACGGTTACGAAAGAGGAACGACGGTTGGTAAGGCTTGGAACGATGCGACCACACTGGCGGCAATCGAAGTCGCCAACAAGGCTATTTCGCAGTTGCGCGATCTTTCCGGCGTGAAGCAGGATGATGACAAGCGTGACGCGAAACTTCGCGAATTCTGCGGAAAGTTCGTGGAGCGTGCGTTCCGACGACCACTCTCCGATACCGAACGTGAACTGTACGTCGATCGTCACTTCAATGAAACTGGCGACGGCACGATCGCTGTCAAACGAGTTGCGTTGCTAACACTCAAGTCGCCCCGTTTTCTCTTTCGAGAAGTTGCAAATGTGAACGACAGTTACGACGTCGCAGCAAGGCTTTCGTTCACGCTTTGGGATTCACTGCCCGACGACCAACTCTGGCAAGTCGCTGCGCGCGGCGAGCTGACGAAGTCTGAACAAGTCGAACGTCAAGCGGAACGTATGGTGCGCGATCCTCGTGCAAAAGCGAAACTCCGTCAGTTTCTCCATCAATGGCTGAAGCTAGACGAATTCGAAGAACTGACAAAGGACGAGGAGCAGTTCCCGGACTTTACGCCAGAACTCATTTCGGACCTACGTGCCTCGATCGATCTTTCGTTGGAAGAAGTCATTTGGAGCGAACAAACCGACTTTCGCCAGTTGCTCTTGTCCGATGGACTCTATGCGAACGATCGGATCGGAAAGTTCTACCAGCTCGAAGGCGCGGACGGCTCGTCGCTGAAACGAGTCGCGGTGAATCCAGTGGAACGAGCCGGTGTTCTGTCACACCCCTTGATGATGACTGGGTTTGCCTACCACACGACAAGCTCGCCGATTCATCGCGGCGTCTTCATCGCGCGTAACATTTTGGGCCGGACCTTGAAGCCTCCCAAAGATGCCGTCACGCCCATTCCCGCTGAATCGCATCCCGATCTCACGACGCGGGAGCGAATCCGTTTACAGACCGAGCCGACCGCATGTGCTCTCTGTCATGAAATGATCAACCCGCTCGGATTTTCGCTGGAACATTACGACGCGGTCGGCCGCTTTCGTCGCGAAGAGAAAGGCCAGCCGATCGACGCGTCCGGTTTCTACGAACGACTCTCGGGTGAGAAGGCCGCGTTTGTTGGTGTACGCGAATTGGCCGAGTTCCTCGCCGACAATAGTGAAGCTCATGCGGCGTTTTCCGAACGGCTATTCCAATACTCGGTGAAGCAACCTGTGCAGGCGTACGGGCTGGGGAAACGCGACGAGTTACGACAGCTGTTCGTGCAGCATGAGTTTAATATCAACAAGTTATTAATTGAAATCGCCAAGACGTCTGCGCTCGTACCTAGCAAAACGATAGACTAGAGACGCCACCACTACCTTCGTTTGACCCAGTCGCATCGCGACGGTCTGTTGCGCGAGCCGTCGCGACGCGACTGGGTTAAACAAATTTGGAGAACACGATGTCCCAATCCACGAGTCGCCGTAGCTTCTTGCGAGACCTTGGCCTCACGACCGCGGCCTTGCCGTTCATGATGAATCTGCCGAGCCTTGGTTTTGCGAATACGGCGGTGCGGAAGAAGCGGCTGATCGTAATGTTCAGTCCCAATGGTGTGGTGCCCTGGAACTTCTGGCCAGACGAAGAAGGCGATTCGTTCACGCTGAAAGAGAGCCTCGCGCCGCTCGAGCCTTTCAAAGACAAGATGCTCGTAATGCATGGCGTCTGCGACAAGGTGCGCGGTGACGGCGACAGCCACATGCGGGGGATGGGATGCCTGCTAACCGGTATCGAGCTGTTTCCGGGCAACATTCAAGGTGGTTCGCACACGCCAGCTGGCTGGTCAACGGGCATCTCGCTGGATCAAGGGCTAAAGACTTTTTTGCAGTCCAACCCGAAAACGCGTACGCGGTTTGGATCGCTCGAGTTTGGCATCATGGTGCCGGATCGAGCCGACACCTGGACGCGCATGAGCTATTCGGGCCCCAACAAACCAGTGGCTCCGATCGACGATCCCTATCAGATGTTCAACAAACTGTACGGCCAACTGAAAGACCAAGAGAGCTTGAAGAGCGTTCTGGACGAAGTACAAGCCGATCTTCAAAAGCTCCGCTCGATCGTCAGCGCGGAAGATCGCCACTTGCTCGACGAACAAGCGACTTTCGTTCGTGAAATGGAACAAGAGCTGAAGTCCAGTGCGACGTCAAAGATAGTCCACGCCGTGCCGGAACTCGATGCTGGCATCAAAGAAGAGAACGACAACATACCGCAGATCAGCCGCATGCAGATTGACCTGCTGGTAAACAGCCTTGCCGCCGACTTCACTCGTATCGCAACGCTGCAGTACACGAACTCAGTGGGCCAAGCCAAGATGCGGTGGCTCGGAATCGACGAAGGTCATCACTCGTTATCGCATCACGACAACGACAACGAAGATTCACAAGAGAAGCTAACTCGCATCAACAAATGGTTCGCTGGCGAACTCGCCTATCTCGCACAGCGTTTGTCCGACACACCGGAACTCGGTGGCACGGGCAGCATGCTTGATAACACGGCTATTCTTTGGGGGAACGAACTTGGCCAAGGCAACTCGCACACGCTAGACAACATCCCGTTTGTGATGCTCGGCAACGGACTCGACTTTAACATGGGCCGTTCGCTCAAGTTCCCGAAGGTGCCTCATAACCGACTGCTGCTCTCGATCGCCCATGGTTTTGGTAACGAGGTCGATACGTTTGGCAATCCGGACTTCTGTGGCGACGGACCGCTGACGGGGTTAAGCTAGACGTGAGCGCACAAATCGTCGCGTTGCCCGTCGAACTTATGCGGCTTTTGTGTCGGACAACCGTTCAAGAAGCGACTGCACCGCTTTGAAAACACGTTCGACGCGAAGATGCTTCATGCAGTCATGATGCGTTAGCGGGCAAGCTCTTTTCGCACACGGCCCGCAAGGAACGGTCTCGTTCAAACGGATTTCGCGAGGATTGTAATTGAGACTCCAACGCGGATCAGTCGAGCCAAAGAGCGCGACGGTCGGCACTCCGAATCCGGCAGCAAGATGCCGCGGCCCACTATCCGTCGCGACGGCTAAGCGTGAACGGCGAAGACAGGCCTTTGTCAGCCCGATGCTTAACGCCTCGTCCGCCAAGCTGACTATCTGCGGGCGATTCGCGAGTTGTGCGATCTCGCGAGCGTTGTCGCGTTCCGCGGGACCACAGGCGACAAGCACGTTGCAACCACGCGTGTCGACGATCTTCGTCGCGAGTTCGGCGAAATATTCGGTGGGCCAATGCTTTGCTGGCCCAAAAGCACTCCCAGGACAAAGGACAACTGTTTCACCACCATTGCCCAGTCCTAGCTTCTTCCAAACACCGTTCGCGGCTTCCTCGTTCGCGTCTGTTGTGGCGAGTTCTATATCGCGAGAGATGTTCTCGCATCCAAGATGCTTCGCCAGATCGAGATAGTAGTCTACCGCTGAGATAGGCGTGAATCTTCTCCCATCACAAGGCGCGTAAAGTTTATCCGTCAGCAACAGCCCACGGCCATTCCGTACATAGCCGACTCGCTGCGGAGCACCGCTGAGCCAACTGCTCACGCCCGTACGAAGCGAGTTGGTAAGCATGACGATTGAATCAAGCTTCATCGATCGCAACCGTCGCACGAGCGACCAAGAGCTGAGTGATCGGTCAGCTGACTTTGGATCATAGAGGACACATTGATCGAGCCAAGAAGTGCCTTCCAGAACTTCCGCGACATAAGGTCGCATCACGCCAATGATCTCTGCATAAGTACCGAAGCGCTCTGAGATCGCGCGCAACGTCGGCGTTGCCATGGCGGCATCACCGATCCAGTTGGGAAGTACGATGGCGATCTTCATCGATCTTAAGCCGATTTCGGAGCCGATAGAGGCGCGATGTGACTGCAATTACACGACCAAAAGTGGGACGCTATCTATGTTGGCACAACGTGTCAACATAGATGCGACGGAGGCAGGACCGTCCGAGAGATATTCCGTCGGCCACGCATTGCATGGAAACATGGCATCAATGCTATCGCGCTTTGTCATATTGCGACTTAGTAGCACGTGATGATGCGTTAGAGCCCTTTGGAAAACACTTCATCGACGGCTGCCGCCCAGGGCAAACGTCGCGTTCCGAGTGGCAGCGTATCGGCCATGAGGTCGTCCGCGTGGAGATCCGAATCGAGATCTTCCAAGCCCAAGACGTGGCCCATTTCATGAGCTAGCACCGTCAGGAGATCCATCCTGCCATCCGCATCGCTGCCACGCGCCGCACGGAACAGGTCATCACGAAGGGTAAATTCCTCATGCGCATTGGGTGTCGCATCTACGAACCAGCCGTGTCCTGCAGCATCTAGATCGATGAATATTGTGTTTCCACCCGCCGCACCGAGCAGTGAGCCGGGCAGATCCAAGATCTCGACGCGCACCTCGGATAGTCGTTCTGCGGTAGCACTGGCATTGCCCCATAGCGCTGCCACGGCTTCTTGGGTCGGAAGTAATTCATCCGTGGTGAGAATCGTGCCTGCGAGGTCAGAATCTGCCGGAAGCTCGGCAGCCGATAAACCAGCCACCTTCGTGAGTGTGAAGTTGCCAAACACGCTTATGCCTTGGTCAACCTCGTCAAAGCTGGTGTAAGGGCCAGTGATTTCGCTTGCGGATGACGACTGGATCTGGAGTTGAAATCCTTGCGCATCTGCGGCTGAGTTGCCATAATCGCCGTGGAACAGGATCTGCGTGGCACTGCTGACTTGAATCACCGGCAAACCGAATCCAGTTTCGGCTTCGACAGTTACGTTTGGAGTATTGTTGGCGACCGGCGTCGTTAAGCAACCAATCTCATTCGTAGTAGGGACCAGCGTCTCCATATTGGAGAACGTGCCACTAAACGTCGTCGTGCCGTTGAAAGGATTATTGGCCAATGCGACCAGACCGGGAGATGGCACGATTAGTGTAAGGCTGGCTGCATTGATGAAATGCGGATTATCAAAGAAACAGCCCGCTGACCCGACCGTGAATCCTGGTAGGTCACCTTGCCATAGCTCGCTGCCAGCCGGCAACGTATCGTCATCGATAATCGTGCCTGTTGCCGGGTCGCCAGGCAAGATTGTATAGAACACTGCCTCATCTTGACCGTTGAGCGAAGTTGGCGGGATAACATCCGCATCTCCCGACGTTGCTACTGTGAACGTCTCCTCGCTCGCTTCCGGTAGTGCATCGGCGATCGTCTCAACCACAATTTGGCTGGGTGTTGTCTGATTCGCCACGAAGTCGACGGTGGTGTTCGCTGGTAATGGAACAAAGTCGGTATTGGCCAGTGCCGTGCCTGCCATCGTCGATACGTCGAACGAGACAGCTTCTGAGATTGAAGACGACAGCGTCACATCGAAGCTGAGTTGTGTACTGCTTCCAGTTCCTTCGTTCCCGCTTGCGGGTGATATCACAGGAGTAATGTTTGAAGTGGACCCCATGCGCTGGGCGCAGAACGGGGTTGTATAGTGAGTAGTGCTC
>JACKQG010000153.1_pt1 | contig 100002 bp, 89 predicted proteins | sample 8237621 | NCBI WGS metagenome assembly JACKQG01 (sample SAMN15677084, study PRJNA649215) | marine metagenome | biome: marine; feature: Black Sea; material: saline water; isolation source: suspended particulate matter (SPM) from the Black Sea western gyre | collected 2013-06-09/2013-06-10... | reverse complement strand
GGTTGAAAAAAAACGACTTATCCACACAATATGTTGTGTGCCTATTGCCCTAATTTCATAAATATTGTTATTGTCCCTAGATATTGTGAATCCTGTTTTTGACCACACAACAAGGAGGCTTCGACCGTAAAACGCAGGCAAGTTCTGGGGTTGCCCGACGTTTGAGCGCCGAAAAAACAAATCATGTCAGAAGAATGGACACCTACACGCATCAGCATCCTCATCGCTCTTTGGAACGAGGGCCTGACCACCAGCGTCATCGGTGATAGGCTCGGCGTAACCAAGAACGCCGTCGTCGGCAAGGTCCACCGGCTGGGCCTGCCGAAACGGGGTTCCCCCATCCGCCAGAAGCCCAAGCCCGCCAAGGTCATCAGCCTGGAGGCGCTCCGCCCCGGCATGTGCAGCTGGCCCGATGGCGAACCGGGTATGGAGGATTTCCGGTTTTGCGGCGATCCCGTGGAGCAGGACAAGCCCTATTGCGCGCACCACTGTGAGCGGGCCTACGTCAAGAACGTCAAGGACAAGAGGACCGCGGCCGCCTGACGCGGCGGCGTTTTCGCAATTCGTCCCTGCGGTGAACAGGGCCGGCCGGCGGTTGCCGTTCCGGCCCTTTTCGGTGTTCCTGCTTGACCTTGGAAATGCGCTTGGCTTTTATCGGCGGGACACCAATGCTCAGACATAATAAAGGACACGTAATTATGAGTGCAGAAAATTGGACGGTTTACCTGTCCGGCGAAATCCATACCGACTGGCGCGACCAGATCGCAGCCGGCGCCGCCAAGGCAGGCCTGCATGTAAAATTCCTGAGCCCCGTCACCGACCACGCGTCGAGCGACGATTGCGGCGTTGATATTCTGGGCTCCGAAGACAGTGGTTACTGGAAAGACCACAAGGGCGCGCAGGTCAACGCCATCCGCACCCGCACCTTGATCGAAAAATCCGACGTGGTCGTGGTCCGGTTCGGCGACAAGTACAAACAATGGAACGCCGCATTCGATGCCGGATTTGCCGCCGCCCTGGGCAAGCCCATCATTACCCTGCACGACCCGGACCTGACGCACCCCCTGAAAGAAGTCGATGGCGCCGCCCTCGCCGTCGCCCAAACGCCCGAACAGGTGGTAAGATTGCTGACCTACGTAATCGAAGGCACGCTCTAACCCTTTAAACAGCAGGACCGCCATCATGGACGCCCACGCCGACCGGCAGACTCTGTTTCCCAGGATCGAGCCCTATGGGAAAGGCATGCTGGCGCTGGGCGATGGGCACGAGATGTATTGGGAGCAGTCGGGAAACCCGGACGGGCGGCCCGTGGTGTTCCTGCACGGCGGCCCCGGCGCCGGCGCCAACCCGGCCCATCGCCGTTTTTTCGACCCCCGCTTCTACCGCATTATCATTTTCGATCAGCGCGGCGCAGGGCGCTCGACCCCCGCCGCCGAGCTGTCGGGCAACACCACCGAACACCTGATCGGGGACATAGAAGCCCTGCGCAGGCATCTTGAGGTCGACCGCTGGCTGGTTTTCGGCGGTTCCTGGGGATCGACCCTGGCGCTGGCCTACGGAATCCGGCATCCGGAACGCTGTGCCGGGTTCATCCTGCGCGGCATTTTCCTCGGCGACACCCGGGAGCTGGACTGGTTTCTCAAAGGCATGCGCACGGTTTTTCCGGAAGCCTGGAAAGCGTTTTCGGACTTTCTCAGCGATGACGAACGCGGCGATATTGCCGAGGCCTATTTCAATCGCCTGAACGATCCCGACCCGGCGGTTCACCTGCCCGCCGCGGAAGCCTGGAACCGCTATGAGGGGGCGTGCTCGACGCTGCGGGTGAATTTTGCCGAAGCCCCGCCGCCCAGCGGCGGCGCCACGGCCCAGGCCCTGGGCCCGGCCCGCATCGAGGCCCATTATTTCCGAAACGCCATGTTCCTGGAAGACGGGTATCTGCTGAACAACATCGGCGCGGTGCGGGACATCCCCGCCGTACTCGTCCAGGGCCGCTATGACATGATCTGCCCCATCATAACGGCGGACAAACTGGCAGCCGCGTGGGACGCCGCCGAATATGTGATCGTGCCCGATGCCGGCCATTCGGCCATGGAACCGGGCATCATGGAGTCGCTCATCAGGGCGACGGAAGATTTCAAGGGGCGCCTGCTCCCGGAATAAACGTAATTTCTTGAATCTGAACACAATATCCCTAAGATGCGAAAAGCCTAGGTTTTTCGGAAGGGGATCGCGGGGACGTGTTCGGCCGCTTTGCAATATCAGGTTTTTTGGCGGGGTTTCTGGCATTTGCCGGAGCCGTGGCAGCCGTGGGTACGGCTGGTCAGGCGCGTGCCGAGGACCCGGCATTCCTGAGCTTCGGCGTCGGCGCCTTTGATTTCAACCGCCAGAAAGACGACGGGGTCGAATTCCGGCTCGATTACCGTTCCGATTACAAATTCTGGGTCTTCAAGCCGTTCGTGACCGGAGCCGCCGCGTCCAACGGCATGACCTTTTTAGGCGCCGGCGTCCTGATCGATGTCTATTTCGGCAACCGTTTCGTCGTTACGCCCAGTTTCGCGCCGACATGGTGGCGGGGAAAGACCGACGACCTGGACCTGGGGCACGCCTTGGAATTCCGCTCGCAACTGGAATTCGCCTACCGCTTCGATGACCGCTCCAGGCTTGGCCTCGCCATTTCCCATTCCTCCAATGCATCGCTCGGCGACACCAATCCGGGCACGGAAACGCTGCTGGTCAATTACTCCTACCCGCTCGGCAAGATGTTCGGGCGTTAGGGCAAATCCCGAGCGGATGCTTTCATCCGCGACGACGAATTTGCGGAAAAATAAGCAAAGCCCCGCCCTCAAGAAGACGGCTTAAAGAAAATCCCCCGGACGGAGGCCGTGCCCTCTATTCCGACATCGTCGCTGTCGGAACTAATCAATATGTGGGAAACCATCGCGGGCACATCACCGAAAATTTTCCGGTAATCCTCAAGGACGTTAACCCGTTCCATCATCCAAATGCCGGGCGCATCCTTGTGGTTGCGCACGATCTTGATCGCACCGGTCGAGCCGAAATAAGGGCTTTCCTGTAAGGCGCCCCGCCGGCCGTTGCCGCCCCAGACATAGGAAATGACCCGCCCCGGCGCATCCTCGCCCTTCGCCCATTCGACGATAGGGCGTAACATTTTTTCGCCGAAGCTGGCCGTTTCCGGGTTATAGGGAAAGGTTACGTACACGGCAACAGCGCGATCATCCTGCCCCTTTTCAAAAAGATTGGACTCGGGCGCGGGGCGGTCGATCATCCATTCCCATGACAGCACCGGTCGATCTTGAAGCCGGACGGGAAACCTTTTCCCGATCATGGAAACACTGTTCATGGTTTTAACCCGGATGCAGCCGTCCCCGCAGGAATGAAAGGTATTCGGGATTTTGTCGTCGAAGCGAATTTCCTCCCAGCCGCTCCGGGCCAGGACAGGGTCCAGAAGCAGTCCGCCGGCATTGGCGAAGACGCCGCCGCCCAAACCGATCCCCAGGGCTACCATCGCCAGTGCATGATGAAGTTTTCCAGTCACCGAACTGATCTCCAGAAAATTCCCGTCTTTTATAACAGTGAAAATTTCGGCCCGTAATCCGGCGGGGCTTTTTCTTTTGAATAAGTGTATTTCACCATTCCAAAGCCGAAGTTGATCGTTTCATCATCCGAAGAACAGGGGATCATGACCGTTTCTATCGGCGTATGCTTGTCGATGAAATCGTCGTGATAGCGCTCAATGCGCAGCGTGTAACAGGGGCGCTTTTGCAGATACACCTGATGCTAGGAATCCTCGATCAATTCTTTTTTGTGTTCCCCCGGATAGATTTTTTCGAAATCCAGGCCGGTAATGTTGCGCCCGAAATGCGCATCGATTTTCGTTCCCGAGAAATGAACAATCAACCCGTCTTCAAGCCCGTTCTGAAAATCCAAAACCCAGACGTTCGGCACCAGACGGGGGATTTTCATCAAATCCATCGCCTTGTAATCCGGAAACCTCAACTCACCGGGCTGCGAAGCCAAGAAATCGGCAAACGCCAGGATATCCTCGTCCTGGGCAAGGTCCTTAAATTTTTCCATATCAATCAAAAGGCCTATCCCCCTCTACCCATATGATCGAAAGCCACAAAAAAAATGCCTGATTATTAGGCCTTTGGCAAACCATTGGCCTGAGACCATGCCGCAGACAAAGCGCCCTATCGCTTGTTGCCTGTCCTTGAAAATGATAATTCTTGCCGCGGAAGCGGGTACGGTCCCGTAGTTCAGTTGGATAGAACGCCAGATTCCTAATCTGGAGGTCACAGGTTCGAATCCTGTCGGGATCACCAGCTTCCGAAACCCGGCCGGCCAGGTATACCCATTCCGCCGTCTCTCCCCAGGTCACCCTTCATTTTCGTCTTCCTCGACCGTCCAGATTTTGGCATGCAAGCCCTCTTCCGGTTTCGGAAACACCCGGATGCGTTCAGAAATGCCATCGTCGGTAAATTCCCGTTCTATCCCAAGCATGGTGCCAATGGGATGATCGCAAAGGCCCGCCGTATACTCCGTTTCCCCGCGCGCCGCATTGCGGGCGCTTTCCAGGTTGGGCGCACCGAAATGCTCCACCAAATATTCCGCCAAGACGGAAACCACGGCTTCATGCTCCTGTTCGGACATTTCCACCACTTCGATAAAGGTTGCGCGGCCGAAACTGGCGGTCCCGAGCCAGCCGTTTCGAAATGCCAGCCGTTCCTTGTTGGACATGGCCTCCGGATCGGAATGCGCAAAGGCGGACGTTCCCGTCACGGCCCATTCACCGGCGTCCGCCGCCTCGGGAAAGGCATTGGCATCGGAGGCGTCAAAGCGGACGGTGCGGGGAAATTTCATTTTCATATCCATGTTTCCTGAACCCGGCTCCATCCATACCCCGAGCGAACCCCATCCGCCAGAGGCTTTGCCTCGGAAAGGAAAAGCGTTTAATTGTTTTGCTCCATTACGCAAGGGAGCCACGACATTGCAAACCCGCCCCCAACCCAAACCCGTCCTGACGGTTTTCCCGGTTATCGTGGCGTTCTTCGCCGTCTTGTGGGTACAGCCCCCGGCCCCCGTTCACGCAGAGCCGTTTTCCCCGGACATTTTGAAATCCGTCGTCAGCGTCCTGCCCCAGTGGCCGGGATACGGCAACGGCAACAACAAAGGCCGGCCGAAAAATCCGGAAGGCACCGCCGTCGCCGTTTTGCCGGGCGGGCATCTGGCGACAAACCTTCATGTCATCGGCCGGGCGGAAACAATCAAAATCCGCATGGCCGACGGACGAATCCTTCCCGCAAGCATCATCGGCCGCGATCCGCGCACGGACCTGGCCCTGATCAAGGCCGCCATCGACCTGCCGGTTCCGCCATTCGGGCCGGAACCGGGCTTGGGCGCGCGCGTCTGCGCCATCGGCAATCAGTTCGGGCTTGGCCTGTCGGTCACCTGTGGCGTCGCCTCGGCGCTGCACCGCACGGGCACCGGGTTTAACCCGATCGAGGATTTTCTCCAGACCGATGCGGTGGTCAATCCGGGCGGGTCGGGCGGTGCTTTGATCGACGGCAAGGGTCGCCTGATCGGCCTGGTCTCGGCCATTTTCACCAAGGACAGCGACGCCAACATCGGGGTGAACTTCGCATCCTCCCTGAAACTTGTGCTTCGGGTCGTCCGCGACCTGAAGGAGCACGGAAAGGTTCTGTATGGAAAATCCGGGGTCACGGTGCGGCCATTGAGCGAACCCGAACGCGCCACCCTGTCCGGCGCCGCTGTGGTCCGCCTGGCCCCCGAGGGCGCCGGTATGAAAGCGGGGCTAAAGGTGGGGGATATTCTGACCAGGATCGGGGACCGGGCGATCCGCCAAACCAGCGACGTGCCCGGCGCGCTTCATTTGCATTCGCCGGGCGAACCCATTCCCGTCACCTATCTGCGCGGCGGACAGGAAAAGACGACAACCCTGGAAATGCTCTAGAAACGCTTTTGTATCAGGTGATCGAGCGCCAGCGGGCCGGGACCGCGGCCGATGATATACAAAAGCGCCATCGCCCAAAGGATATGCACCGACCACGCCGACGGGTAGACGAACAGCTGAATGACGACGGTCATGCCCAGCAGTGCCAGGGCGCTGAACCGCGACGCCAGCCCGATAACCAAAAGGATTGGAAACAAGTGCTCGGCAATGGTCGCCATGGTGGCCGCCAACTCCGGCGGCAGGAGCGGCACGTTATATTCATTCTCGAACAGGAAAAAGGTCGAATCCTTGATCGAAAACCCATCCACCTTGGTCCGTCCGGACTTCCAGAAAACCGTAGCGACGCTGATACGGGCGACGGCGGCAAGCAGCCAGTGCGGCGTGGCGTCGAACAGTCCGATCAAACGGCGAACGAGACCCCGGACTTTATTGGCCGCTCCCGGTTCGGACGCGGAAACAGTCGTGTCGCTCATGGGACTACCCCTCAGTCAATTGAAAACCTGTAAAAGCGCCGAAAACCAGAAGGTCCGCCAGCGTCTGCTGAGGATCCCACCCGTCTCCGGCAGCCGTAAAAGCGCGTCCCAAAGGCTCACCCACGATCAGGCGGGAAACGAAATCAAAGGCCTCGTGGGATAATTCCATAGTCTCGATGCTCTCTCCCGGACGGGCGACAAGCAGGCGCGCCGCCCTGTCTGGTATATCAAAGGCCGACACGTCGAATACCTGATCCTTTTCGCAATTTTTCTGGTGCGCGGCCCAGATGGCGTCGACCGGAAAGACCGAGGCCACCAGCCGGACGGACGGATGGAATTCAAAACAAAGAACGGCCAAGTGCTCCTCTGGAACGGCTTTCAAGGCCGAAGCCGCAAGCGGTTCGGCTTCCGGTGCGGACAGCGCCTGATGCCGGGCCAGTTCCAGTTCCGCCACGCCGGACAGGTATGGCACGGACTCCGCCGCTTCGAAGGCGGCCAGAAAATCTGGGAAATCGCCGCCGTATTCCGCCAGCACCGGCGATGCCGGCGGGTGGGATTTGACAAATTCCTGTGCCGCGTGGGCGAAGAACGCGTCCCCCACCAGCATTTTCACGACCGGATACAAATCGCCCAGGACGCCCGCCAATCCGGCGAACACGTTGTTGCGGTATACGGCAAGCCCGGCGGCAACGGGAATGCCGCCCATGGCGAAGCCTTCTTCCGGCAATACTTCGTCCGCCGACCACAGGGCCTTGACGAACCCGGTTTGAAATTCATGCAGCGTGCTCATGAGACCCCGACAGAAGGACTTGTTGCAACAGGGCTTTGGCTTTATCGGCCTCCGCCAACAGGGTGCCCAGGGACGGCACGTCGGTATCCCATTCCACCAGTGTCGGCACCGGACCCAGCCGCTTTAACGCCAAGCGGTACAAATCCCATACGTCGTCGGCCACGGGACCGCCGTGATCGTCGATCAGGATGGTACCCGCCGGGCCGCTTTCGGTCTTGTGACCGGCGAGGTGAATTTCCCCGACGGAGCCTTTCTCGATTCCCGCCAGATACGCCATGGCGTCGAGGCCGGTATTGTTTGCGCTGACGTAGACGTTGTTGATGTCCAGTAATATGCCGCAACCGGTCTTCCAGGTCAGGGCGGCGAGGAAATCGGTTTCGTTCATGGCAACGACCTCGTCCTTCGACACTTTGGGGCACAGATAGAGGGACGGGTTTTCGATCAGGATGGCCCGGCCCAAAACATCCTGGACCCTGGAAACATTGTCGCTCACCACGCCGAGCACTTCTTGCGTGTACGGCAAAGGCAGAAGATCGGGCAGGCAGACACCGCCCGTCCGCGACCAGGACAGATGATCGGAAACCAGCCTTGGCTGAACGTCTTCGACCAGACGCTTGAGCCGGCCGAGATGAACGCTATCGACGGGACCGGGCGAGCCTAAGGACAAACCCACCGCGTGCAGGGAAAGGGGATAGCGGTCCCCCGCGTCCCGCAGGCCCTGAACCATAGGGCCGCCGCCCTGCATATAGTTTTCCGGATGCGCCTCGAAAAAGCCGACATCCGGGCGGGTCTCCAGAATCGCGTCGAAATGGACCGGCTTGAGGCTGATCCCAACGGATTTGGATAATTGATCATCCCCGGGAGCACGCCCCGGGGATGATTCATTTCGACCGACTGTCGTCAATTTAGTTACCTCAGCCCTTCGGCTTCGGCGCGGCATTTCCGGCATGTTCTTTCAGCGTGCCGCCCATTTTGATGCAGGTTCCGCCGGGCACCAGCTTCCAGGCGTTGCCCTGGTAATCGACGGTGGAGGTTCCGGCGCACGACGTGCCCGGACCGGCGGCGCAGTCGTTTTGGCCCTTCAAGGCGACACCGAAACATTTTTCGGATTTCTTCTTTTCCTTGGCCACGGCATCGGCGGTGGTGATGGCGCCGGTCATCGCCGTTGCGAGGACAGCCGCCGACAGGAGGGTAAGGGTGCTTTTCATACTTCGTCTTCCTTTTTCTCTAAAGCCCCGGTCAGGGGGGGTGAATGCCTTTTCAACATAAGAATTCCGGCCGGCAACCAAAAGACACAACCCCTCACCCTCCATCAAAATCCCGTGACCGGGATTCACGCGCCGGGACACCATGCCTAAACACCTCACGCGTACGTGAACGCAGTTTATTTGAGATTTTTTTTTACCCCGCTAGGGTATCCCCGCACTCGCAAGAGGGAGATGAATTCTTCCGGCGTCTTGCGGAACGCAACAAAACTTTTATCAGATGAGGTTTCAAAATGAACACCAAGACCAACACCACCATTCTCGCCGCTACCGCCGCCGCCTTTTTCCTGGCCGCCCCCGTGATGACCGCGGGCAACGTCCAGGCAGCTAGCGTACATTGTACCGGCATCAACTCCTGCAAGGGCACCGGCGCCTGCAAGACCGCGACCAACGCCTGCAAAGGCCAGAACGCCTGCAAGGGTCAGGGCTTTGTCGTGACCGAGACTGCGGAAGAATGCACCAAGAAAGGCGGCACGGTCACCAAATAAGGTTGACTGTCTGATTCGAACACAAGGCCGGCAGCGGATGGTGTCTCCCTCATCGGTTGCCGTGTCCTTGTTTCGAATCACCCCTACGTATCAGTGTGGTTAATATGACAATGACTAAAGAATTTCTGGGCTTCGGCCTTGGTTTGCGTCCTCCCCACTACGATGGCATCCTCGACGATCCCTCCGGTCCTGCTGCCCGCGTCGACTGGTTCGAGATCATCAGCGAAAACTATCTGGTCCCCGGTGGCAAACCGATTCACTACCTGGATCGCATCCGTGAACGGTTCCCCATCGTCATGCACGGGGTTTCCATGTCCATTGGCTCCGTCGATCCGCTGGACCGGGACTACTTGAAAGACCTTAAAGCCTTGGCCGAACGGGTCGAGCCGGAATGGATGTCCGATCATCTGTGCTGGACCGGGTTTCAAGGCGTCAACTCCCACGACCTTCTGCCGTTGCCCTATACCGAGGAATCCCTGAGCCATGTAATCGAGCGGGTGAAAACGGTTCAGGATTTCCTGGGCCGCCGCATTTTGCTTGAAAATCCATCGTCCTACGTAGGCTTTACCGATTCCGCCATCCCCGAGGCCCAATTCCTGGCCGAGATCGCAACCCAGGCCGATTGCCATATTCTGCTCGACGTGAACAATATTTACGTCAGCGCCTTCAACCACGAATTCGACGCCCAGGCTTATCTGGCCGACATCCCTGCCAAGCGGGTGCGCCAGATCCATCTCGCCGGGCACAGTAACGCAGGCAGTCACATCATCGACACCCATGACCGGGAAGTGATTGACCCGGTATGGAGCCTGTACGCCGATGCGCTTCGCCTGTTTGGCCCCGTGCCGACCATGATCGAGCGCGACGCCGACATCCCACCGTTGGCCGATCTGGTCAACGAACTGGACCATGCCCGCACCGTCGCCGGCGCGGCATTGGCGAAGGCCGCCTGATGGCAACGCCCCTGACAGATGCCCAGGCCCGGTTCCACGATTACGTCATCAACGACGGCCCGGCGCCGCTGGACATTACCCGGTCCACATCCAACGCCACGGCGGAAAAGCTTCTCGGCATTTATCACACCGGTTACCGGCTGAGCTTGCTGGAAGCCCTGGAAGACGACTACCAGGCCCTTAGGGCGCTTCTCGGCGACGAGGTATTCGAGACGTTGGGTCGTGAATACATCGCCCAAACCCCGTCAAAACATTATTCCATTCGCTGGTACGGACGCGGTATGGCGGCGTACCTCAGCGACGTTGCCCCTTGGCAAAACCACCCGGAACTGGCCCAGTTGGCGGCCTGGGAATGGGCTTTGGGGGAAGCCGCCGATGCGGCGGATGAAGATACCGTCGGCGTCGATACCTTCGGGCAAATTCCGCCTGAGGATTGGGCCGGGCTTGTTTTCCGGTTTCACCCCAGCCTTCGGCGGCTTGACCTGACTTGGTCAGTGCCTCCGTTTCGCCAGGCCGTGCAGGACGAAGACGATGACATCCCCGCGCTAGAACAACAGGACGAGCCGGTAGCCTGGGCCATCTGGCGTCAGGAAACCCAAGTCTATTTCCGCTCCTTGGCCGATGGGGAAGAGGGGGTGCTGGAAGCCGCCTTGGGCGGCGCCACCTTCGGCGCGCTTTGCGAAGCCCTGACCGAAAATCTCGGCGACGATGCCGCCGCCGTGGCCGGTTTCCTGAGAAGTTGGGTCGAACACGGCTGGATCACCGCGATAAAAACTTAGTCCGCGACCACCGCACCCTTGGCGATCAGGTCATTGATTTCTTCTTCACCGTAATCATATTCCGTCAGAACTTCCCGGGTGTGCTCGCCATAAACCGGCGCGCCGGTGGCCACCCCGCCCGGCGTTTTGGAAAACTTCACCGGCAGGCCGATCGTCTTGACCGGCCCTAAGCGGCTGTGGTCTGTCTCGACAATCATGTCGCGGGCGAGCACGTGGGGATCTTCGTGCATCTGATTGACATTCAACACCGGCCCGGCGGGCACGCCGGCGGCTTCCAGTCGGCCCAGCCAGTCTTCGGTGGAATGCTTTAAAAAGATTTCACCCAGCACCGCTTCCAGTTCCTTGAGGTGACCCATGCGGTCCGAATTTTCCAGGAAACGGGGATCGTCGGCGATTTCCGGCGCTTCCAGAACCTCCAGCAGCCGTAACCAGTTCTTCTGATTGGCCGCCCCCAGCGTGATCCAGCCATCCGATGTCTGAAAAGCCTGATAGGGGCCGTTCAGGGGATGGGCCGAGCCCATGGGTCCGGGGGCCTCGCCGGTAGCCAGCCCGATAGCCGACTGCCAATAAGTGTGAACGATACCGGCCTCGAACAGCGAGGTATCGATCTTCTGCCCTTCGCCGGTTTTCAGTTTGTGGGCGTAGGCCGCGGAGACCGCCATGGCGCCCAGAATGCCCGCCGTGATGTCGGTGACCGGCGCGCCCATCTTGACCGGTGGGCGGCCCGGCCCTTCGCCGGTAATGCTCATCAGGCCGCTCATGCCCTGGGCGATCAGGTCGAACCCGCCCCGGTCAGCGTAGGGCCCGGTGCGTCCGAAACCTGAAATCGCGCAATAGATCAGGCCGGGGTTGTCTTGTTTCAGGTCGTCGTAGCCCAGACCCAGCTTGTCCATGGTATCGCGCCGGTAGTTTTCAATCACCACGTCGGCGGTTTTCAAAAGCCGCTTGAGCACGGCCTTGCCGCCGGGTTCCTTCAGGTTGACGGCAATGCCCCGCTTGTTGCGGTTCATCATCAGGAACGACGCCGCTTCGCCATCGATATCAGGCGGCAGGAAGCGCCTGGAATCGTCGCCGCCGGGAACCTTCTCCACCTTGATCACGTCGGCGCCCATATCGGCCAGCATCAGGCCGCAGGCCGGCCCGGCCATGATGTGCGCCAGTTCGATGACTTTCATGCCCGTGAGAGGGCCGCCGGAACCCGTCATATCAACGCCCCTTGAAATCCGGTTTTTTCTTTTCCAGAAACGCCGAATACCCGGTCTTGAAATCCTCGGTGTCGTAGCACGCGTAGGCTTCCTTGATCTCTTCCTCGCTCAAAGGCGTCGGGTCGGCCATACGGTCGAGGAATTTCCGGTGCCAACGATGTACCAGCGGCGCGCCGTCGGCAATGCGCCGGGCCGTCGCCAGGGCTTCCGCTTCCACCTCATCATCGGGCACGATACGGCTAAGGATGCCTTTTTGCAGGGCTTCGGTGGCGCCGAGGATGCGGCCTTCGAGCAGGATCTCATACGCCGCCTGCGCACCGACCAAGTCACTGAGCGCGCCCAACTCCTTATATCCCATGACCAGCCCAAGTTTGCTGATCGGTGCGCCGAAACGGCTGGATTCCCCGCCTATACGAATATCGCACAGGCCCGCCACCTCGAGACCGCCGCCGACGCAGACGCCCTTGATCATCGCCACCTTGGGAACGGGACAGGCGCGAATGGCCGCAATGGTCGCGTTCATGAATTCGCCATAGGCTTCGGCTTGAGTGGAATTGGAGCGTTCGTCGGCGAATTCGGAAATATCGTTGCCGGGGCTGAAGGCTTTGTCGCCGGCGCCGCGCAGGATAATGCAGCGGAGCGCCGTATCCGCCGACAACTCGTCCATCACCGCGCCCAGCCGCCCCCACATGCCCTTGGTAAAGGCATTGAGTTTGTCGGGACGATTGAGGATCACGGTCGCGATGTCGCCATCGCGATCAACCAGGACAATATCCGTCATGGTATGGGTATCGGAAATTCGGAGCCGGCCGTCAAGGCGAAGACCGGCTCCGGATGACGAATTATTCCGCCGCCGACTGGGCGCTATAGGCCCGATCAGTATCTTCCAGGAAGGTCATCGCCGCATTGACGCCGCCCTTGTTGTGCGGAACGCCGGCGATTTGAAGACCCATCTCAACGCCCGCGAGCGTGCCCAGCAACATCAGTTCGTTGAAGGAGCCGAGGTGGCCGATACGGAAAACCTTGCCGTTCAACCGGGCCAGGCCGGTGCCTAGCGACATGTCGAAACGGTCCAGCACGATTTTCCGGAGCGCCTCGGCATCGTGGCCATCGGGCATTTCAACGGCGGTAATGGACGGCGAAGGAATGCCGCCCTGGCTGCACACCGTGGCCATACCCCAGGCCTGCACCGCCGTGCGCGTGGCTTCGGCGAGACGTTGGTGACGGGCGAACACGTGATCCAGGCCTTCCTCGAACAACATGTCCATGGCTTCGTCGAGACCGAACATCAGGTTGGCCGCCGGCGTGTAGGGGAAGAAACCGTTTGCGTTGTTCTTCAGCATCTCCTGCCAGTCCCAGTAGGCACGGGGCATCTTGGCCGTCTTGTTGGCTTCCAGCGCCTTGTCGCTCATGGCGTTGAAGCTCAGACCGGCCGGCAGCATCAGGCCTTTCTGAGAACCGGCGATGGTGACATCGACGCGCCATTCGTCATGGCGGTAGTCCATGGAGCCGAGCGACGAAATGGTATCGACCATCAACAGGGCCGGGTGACCGGCTTCGTCCATGGCTTTGCGCATGGCTTCCACATCGGACACGACACCGGTGGCGGTTTCGTTGTGCACCATGCACACGGCCTTGATTTCGTGGTTGGTGTCTTTTTCCAGGGTCGCCTTGGCGTTTTCGATGACGACGCCGGTGTTCCACTCGTCGCCTTCGACGATGGTCTCAAGCCCCATGCGGTTCGCCAGATCGCGCCACAAGTACATGAACTGTCCGGTCTCGAACATCAGCACCTTGTCGCCGGGCGACAGGGTGTTGACCAGGGCCGCTTCCCAGGCGCCGGTGCCGGACGACGGGTAAACGATGACCGGGTTGGTGGTTTTGAAAACCTTCTTCAGCCGGTCGAGAACGCCGAGCGCGAACTCGGCGAAATCCGGGCCGCGATGGTCCACGGTGGGCTGGTCAATGGCGCGAAGGACACGGTCCGGAATGTTGGTCGGTCCGGGAATCTGCAAGAAATGGCGGCCACTTTTAAAAGACATCTTCGAAATCTCCTTCTAACCATTACCGCGCCAAAAGGATTTCGGCCGGAAATGGGTGCTATGTATTAGATTTGGTTTCTGTTGAAATCCACCGCCTGTTAGAATTGCATTCATTTAAGAACGCCGGCTGGCAGATCCCCCCTACACTTCGGGCAATTCGTCTGGCTCTTATTAATTCATTGTTTTTTATAAATAAAATACAAAAAAGACCGGATCACACCCCTTAACTTAAACTCGTTCCTAACCCTCCAAAAAATGCACCCCTTGAGTTTTGAATTCAAAATGCTATGGTCGGCGCACCAGAAGATACCCTCTTGGATTACATTATACAATTATCTTATATGTTATGAGCGCGAATCACAAAACACAGCCATCCGCAGCATCCTCTCCCGCAGACGGCGCTTTGGCCGGGCGGCTGGCGCGGAACATCGAAGGCGAAGTCCTGTTCGACCGATTCAGCCGGGGCCGCTATTCCACCGACGCATCGCATTACCAGATAGAGCCCATCGGCGTCGTCGTGCCGAAGACCGCCGACGATATCCTGGGCGTTATCGATATCGCCGCCAAAACGGGCGCGCCGGTTCTGCCCCGGGGCGGCGGAACATCGCAATGCGGCCAGACCGTCGGCGAAGCCGTCATCGTCGACACCAGCAAGCACCTGAACCGGGTCCTGGAATTCGACGCCGACGGCCGCACCGCCTGGGTCGAACCGGGATTGGTGCTGGACCAGCTGAACGCCTTTCTGAAACCGCACGGGCTTTGGTTTCCGGTCGATGTCTCCACCTCCAGCCGCGCCACCATCGGCGGCATGACCGGCAACAACAGCTGCGGCGCGCGCTCCATTCGTTACGGCCCCATGCGCGACAATGTGCGCGCCATCGACGCCGTGCTGATGAACGGCGAGACCATGCATTTCGGCGAGGTGTCGGACAACCGAGCCGCGGCGCAATTGACGCAAAGCCAGCAGGCGCTGGTCCAGAACCTGCTCGACATCGGCCATCGCGAGGCCGCCGAAATCCGGGACCGCTTCCCCGACCTGATGCGCCGGGTCGGCGGCTACAACATCGACGCCCTGATGCCCGATGGTCCGATCCGGGGCGATTGGGCGACCGCCGCCACGGCGGACACGCCCCGGCACCCCAATCTTGCGCATCTGCTGGTCGGCTCGGAAGGCACGCTGGCTTTTTCCACCCGCATCCACCTGGACCTGCAACCCCTGCCCCGGCACAAGGTGCTGGGCATCTGCCATTTTCCGACGTTTTTCAAAGCCATGGACTCGACGCGCCATATCGTCGAACTGGGTCCGGCAGCGGTGGAACTGGTGGACCGCACCATGATCGACCTCGCCCGCGACATCCCCCTGTTTCGGGCGACCGTGGACAGGTTCGTTCAGGGCGAGCCGGAAGCCCTGCTTTTAGTGGAGTTCGCCGGTGACGACCGCGACACCCAGCTTCGAAACCTGAAACGGCTGGGCGAGCTTATGGGGGATCTCGGCTTCCCCGGCGCCGTGGTCGAAGCCATTGACCCCGACTTTCAAAAAGCCGTCTGGGAAGTCCGGAAATCCGGCCTCAACATCATGATGTCCATGAAGGGCGACGGCAAACCGATCTCTTTCATCGAAGACTGCGCCGTCGGGCTTGAGGATCTGGCCGAATATACCGACCGCCTGACCCAGGTCTTCCACAAGCACGGCACCACGGGCACCTGGTATGCCCATGCCTCGGTCGGATGTTTGCACGTGCGCCCGGTGATCAACCTGAAATCCGAAGTCGGGGCCAGGCAAATGCGCGCCATCGCCGAAGAGGCCTTCGCCATGGTACGCGAATACAAGGGCTCCCATTCCGGCGAACACGGTGACGGCCTGGTGCGGTCCGAATTCCACGAACCCATGTTCGGCAACCGCATCACAACGGCGTTTGAAGACGTCAAGGATGCCTTCGACCCGGCGGGTCTGTTCAATCCCGGCAAAATCGTGCGGCCTTCGAAAATGGACGACCGCAGCCTTTTCCGCTTCAAGCCCGGCTACAAAACCCTGCTCCTGGAAACGGCGTTCGACTGGTCCGACTGGGGCGGGTTCAGTGGCGCGGTGGAGATGTGTAACAACAACGGGGCGTGCCGCAAACGGGACGCCGGCGTCATGTGCCCGTCTTTCCGCGCGACCGGGGACGAACAACACCTGACCCGGGGCCGCGCCAATTCACTACGCCTGGCGCTGTCCGGGCAACTGGGCGCGGATGCCTTCACGTCCGACGACCTGCTGGAGACCATGAAACTCTGCGTCGGCTGCAAGGGCTGCAAGCGGGAATGCCCGACCGGCGTCGACATGGCGAAGATGAAGTCCGAGTTTCTCTATCACTACACCAAACGCCACGGGCTCCGGCTGTTCGACCGTCTGGTCGCCTACCTGCCCCGCTATGCGCCGGTGGCGTCCCGGATCGGAGGGCTGCTAAACCTCCGGGACCGGATTCCCGGCATGGCCGCTTTAAGCGAACTGTTGTTCGGCTTCAGCCGCAAAAGGACGCTGCCCGCCTGGCACCCCCACCCCTTTGGGCCCGACGAAATAAAAGGGGCCCCGAATGATAATCCCGTTGGCGGCGCGGAAGTGGTTCTGTGGGCCGATACTTTCAATGCCTGGTTCGAACCCGAAAACGCCCGCGCCGCGCTCAAGGTTCTCCGTGCCGCCGGTTACACAGTCCATGCGCCCCAGGCCCCGGACGGGCCCCGGCCCTTGTGCTGCGGGCGCACCTTCCTTGCCGCCGGGCTGGTGGACGAAGCAAAGGCCGAGGCCCGGCGCACGATCGAGGCATTGAAACCTTATGTGGAGCGCGGCGTGCCGATTATCGGGCTGGAGCCGTCCTGCCTGTTGACGCTGCGCGACGAGTTCCAGGCCATGCTGCCGGGAAAAGACGCCGATGCACTGGCCGGGCAGGCCCTGTTGTTCGAAGAATTCCTCGCCCGCGAATTTGACGCAGGAAGACTGAAGCTCCCGCTCAAGCCTTTGGACAATGCCGGCGCCCTGGTGCACGGGCACTGCCACCAGAAATCCTTCGCCACCATGGGCGATCTTGAGAAAACCCTCGCCCTGGTGCCGGGGCTGGAAGCCGAAACCATCCCGTCCGGATGCTGCGGCATGGCGGGCGCGTTCGGCTATGATGCGGCCAATTACGATATCTCCATGACCATGGCGGAGGCCGATCTCCTGCCCGCCGTGCGCAATGGCGATGAGGCCGGCACGATCGTCGCCTGCGGCACCAGTTGCCGCCACCAGATTGAAGACGGCACGGGACGCGAGGCCATCCACATCGCCCGCCTGATCGAACGGGCACTGGACGACGCGGGGCATTCGAAGGGCAGCGGGCCATGAACGATCACACCCTTCCCTCGGCGCCGCTGCATGACGGTGTGGTCGGTGCCGTGCGCGAGATGATCTTCGACGGCGAGTTGATCGGCGGCCAGCGGGTGCCGGAAAAACTGATCTGTGAAAAACTCTCCATTTCCCGCACACCGCTCCGCGAAGCCCTGAAAGTTCTGGCATCGGAAGGCCTGATCACACTTCTGCCCAACCGGGGCGCCAGAATCCGCCGCCTCACCACGGAAGACGTCGACGATATGTTCCCGGTGATGGGCGCACTGGAGGCATTGGCGGGGGAGCTTGTTTGCGAACAAATCAGCGACGCCGAAATCGATGAAATCCGCGCCCTGCACTACCGGATGGCGGCCTGTCACAAGAACGGCGATCTGAGCGGGTATTTCGAACTGAACCAGCGCATTCACGGACAAATCATGGCGGCGACGGGAAACGCCACCTTAGGCGAGCTTTATGCATTCCTGGCCGGGCGCATCCGCATGGCGCGCTACCGGGCTAATTTCTCGCAAGACCGCTGGGACCAAGCCATGGCCGAGCACGAAGACATCCTGCAAGCCCTGGGCGAACGGGACAGCGTGCAGCTGACCAAAATGTTACGCACGCATCTTAAAAATACATGCGACACTGCCAAATCGGTGATTGAGGCTGGCGGGCTCCGGGAATAAGGATCCCGGAAACAAACAAGGGCGGGACATGTTGGAAAAACTTTCCGTTTTTATTTTCGGCGAACCGATGAAAACGCGCCTGCCCGAACGGGTGCGCGAAAGCATCGCCGCCCAGCAAGTCCAGGGCGAGCGTCTGATCAGTTGGGTGCAATTGCTGCTGGTCCTGGTTTTCTGCACCCTTTACGCCCTTGCCCCATCGACCGCTCCGGAAGCCGGCTTCCAGCCGGTGCCCTGGGTTCTCACAGCCTATTTCGTCTTTACCCTGGGCCGCCTTGTCGCCGCCCACCGGGGCCGGTTGCCGAACTGGCTGCTGATGGTTTCGGTGGTCATGGACATCGGCTTGCTGATGGCCCTGATCTGGAGCTTCCATATCCAGTATATGCAGCCGGCGTCGTTCTACCTGAAGGCGCCGACGATGATCTATGTCTTCATCTTTATCGCCCTGCGTGCCCTCCGCTTCGAGCCGGGCTACATTCTGCTGGCCGGGGCGACGGCGGCGCTCGGCTGGCTGGCGCTTGTTCTCTATGTCGTGTTTTCGGTGCCCGAAGACCCGATGATTACCCGCGATTACGTCACCTATCTGACATCGAACGCCATCCTGATCGGCGCCGAGATCGATAAAATCCTGTCCATCGGGCTGGTCACCATCGTCCTGGCGGTGGCGATCCTGCGCGCCCAGCGCACCATGACCCGCGCCGTTCTCGACAGCATGGCGGCGGCCGACCTGTCGAAGTTCGTATCGCGCGAAGTCGCCGAGCGCATTACCGCGTCGGACAGGGGAATCCAGCCCGGCGACGGCGAGTCCAAAGTGGCGACGGTGATGTTCACCGACATCGAGGGGTTTTCCACCATTTCAGAAAATCTCGCCCCCCACGAACTGGCCGGAATGCTGAACGAATATTTCAGTACGCTCGGGGACGTCATTCGCGAGCACGGTGGTGTGATTTCGCAATTCGTCGGCGACATGCTGGTCGTCACCTATAACGCGGCATCCCCCAATGATGCCCACGCCGCCAGCGCCGTCGGCTCGGCCATGGCCATCCAGAAGGCCGTGAACAGCCGCACCTTCGGTAACGGCGCGGTCCTGAAAACCCGCTGCGGCATTAACACCGGCGACATCGTCGTCGGCGCCGTCGGCACGAAAGAGCGGCTGGTGTTTACGGTGCACGGCGACAACGTCAACATCGCCGCCCGGCTGGAACCCCTGAACAAGGAATACGGCACCTACATCCTGGCCAGCGAGGACACCGTACGGTCCTGCGGTAACGAAGCCTGTGAATTCGAGCCCGTCGGCGAGGTCACCGTACGCGGACGCGCGACACCGACGAAAATCTACACGGTGAAAACGTAACGTTTACCCTGCGTATCACCCACGGGCCGCCAACAAGGCGGTAGCGACTTCGGCGAACCCGGCCCCGGCGGGTGACGCGGTAAGATAGGCGGGTTTCGCGGTCAGGCGGTTCTCTAAATTTTTCAGATTGGCGACGCCGACGGCGTTCGGGAAAAACTCGAACATCGGCTGGTCGTTGGGCGAATCCCCGACGAACACGAAGCTTTCCTTTTCCGCCTCCAGGTCGATCCCATGGACGTCCCGCATCATCCGTTTCGTCATGGATAGCTTGTCGTAGTCCCCGAACCACCCGTTGACATGAATGGAACTGGTTTTCGCCGTCATGCCGCGGGCTTCCATCATGGTAACGATTTTATCAATCGCGGCGTCATCCAGCGGCGCCACGTCTTCGCAAAAATCAATGGCCAGATCGGCTTCGCGGTACAATTGATCGGACGCCACGGCGCTACCCGGCACCGCCTCCAGGATTTCTTCGGCCAGGGCGGCATAGGTTTCCCGACTGGCCGCCCGCTCCGCATCATCCAGGACATAGCGTTTAGTGAACCGTTTTTCGCCGTGGTCATAGCGGAAGTAAAACGCGCCGTTTTCACCGACGACGCCGTCCACCGGCCACATCCGCGCGATATGATCGCACCACCCCGCCGGACGCCCGGTAATGGGAAAGACCTGCAGGCCGGCGTCCTGTAACTGTTCCAGCGCGCGATAGGCGTCCGCCGTCAGGTGCCCGTCGGATGTGATGGTGTCGTCGATATCGGCGAAAACGCCTTTGATGCGGCGAAGCTCGGCGGCGGGGAACGTTTCAAGTGGCTGCATGCCAAAAATCCCACGCCCGCAAGGTCATCCCCGCAGCACGCCCCCCGTTGTCCGGTTGACGTTGGCCACCACCTTTTCGGCGATAGTGTCGATTTCCGCATCCGTCAGGGTTTTGTCCGTCGGCTGCAGGACAACCGTGAGGGCGAGCGACTTCTTGGCGCCCCCCATATCCCCGCCCTGGAACACATCGAACAGGGACACGTCCGAAATCATTTTCTTATCCGCACCACGCGCCGCGCTTAAGACCTGCGCCGCGGAAACGCCTTCATCGACGACAAAGGCGAAGTCCCGTTCCACGGGCTGGAACTGGGGCAAATCCAGATAGGGACGCGCTTTGCTTTTCTTGTCCTTCTGTTCGGGCAGGGCATCGAAGAAAATCTCGAACCCGCACACCGGGCCCTTGATGTCCATATCCTTCAACACGCGGGGATGGATCTCGCCGAAATGGGCGAGGATCATTTTCGGACCCAGGCGCAGGATGCCGCTGTGGCCGGGATGATACCAGCCGGGCGCTTCGCCAACGGCGTCTACCTTGTCCACGGCTATTCCCATAGCCCCCAGCACGGCCAGGGCATCGGCCTTGGCATCGAACACGTCCACCGGGCGCGGCGCCTCGTTCCAGTGCCGCCCGCCCGACTGGCCGGACCGAATGCCGGCCCCAACCATGTCCTGATCGTCCGGCTTGTCACCGGAGAACCGTGGCCCGATCTCGAACAAGGCCGCGTCCGCCGTGCCGCGGTCCGTATTGCGGGCAGCCGCTGCAATCAGGTTCGGCAACAGCGACGGGCGCATGATATCCAGATCGGAACTGATGGGGTTGATCAGCTTGAGCGCATCCGCGCCGCCGCCAAACAGCGCCGCATGGCGGCCGCTGAGGAAAGAATAGGTCACCGCTTCCATCAGGCCACGCCCGGCCAGCAGCCTGCGCGCACGCGAACGGCGGACCTGACCCGCGTTTAGCGCCGGTTGGGGCAGATGATTTTCCAGATTCATAGGCACGGCGGGGATGGTGTCGTAGCCGTGGATGCGGACGACTTCTTCGACAAGGCAGGGCTCGCCGACGATGTCGGAGCGCCAGGACGGAACCGACACGGTCAAGGCCGCTTCGCCGTCCACCTTCGTGTCTTGCGCCTCGAACCCCAGCACGGACAAAATTTCGACCACCTTCGCCTTGTCCAGTTTCAGCCCGCCGAAACTTTCGATGCGCCCGAGGCGCAGCCCAATGTCATTCTTCCAGTTCGGCTCCGCACCGGCGATCACCGGTGCCGACGCCTCGCCGCCGCACAAATCCAAAATCAGACGCGTCGCGATCTCCATGCCATCGACCAGAAACGCCGGGTCGACGCCGCGCTCGAAGCGGTAGCGGGCATCGGACATCACGTTCAGCTTGCGCCCGGTCATCGCCGTGCGGACGGGATCGAAGAAGGCTGATTCCACGAACACATCGACGGTTTCTTCGGTGCAGCCAGAGGCCTCACCGCCGATAACGCCGCCCAAGGCCTCCGGCCCGTTGTCGTCGGCAATCACCGTCATGGCGTCGTCCAGCTCGTATTCCGTGCCGTCGAGCGCCGCCAATTTTTCGCCTTTTTTCGAAAGCCGCACCCGCAAATCACCGGCAACCTTGGCCGCGTCGAAGACGTGCAGGGGCCTCCCTAAGTCCATGGTCATCAGGTTGGTGATGTCGACCAGCGCCGAAATGGGACGCAGGCCCACGGCCAGCAGTTTGTCTCTCAGCCACTTTGGGCTTTCCGTGTTCTTGACGCCCCGGATGAAGCGCCCGACGAAATAGGGGCACGCGTTTCCGGTCTCGCCGTCGAAATCCAGATGCACTTTAATCGGGCTTTCGAAGGCTCCCGGCACCGGATTGGTGTCCAGCGGTTTCAGTGTCCCCATCCCGGCGGCAGCCAGGTCGCGGGCGACGCCACGCACGCCTAAACAATCGCCCCGGTTGGGCGTAATTTCGATTTCGATAACCGGGTCGGAAAGGCCCATGGCGTCGGCGGCGGGGGTTCCCGGTTTGGCATCGTCTGGCAGTTCGATGATGCCGTCGTGTTCGTCGCTGAGATTGACCTCGCGTTCCGACAGCAGCATGCCGTTGGAGGTCACGCCCCGGATTTCGGTGGGTTTAAGGGTAATGCCGGTGCCCGGAATGTAGGAGCCGGACGGCGCAAAGACGCCGGTCAGCCCGGCCCGCGCGTTGGGCGCACCGCAGACGACTTCGTGTGTTGTTGAGCCATCGTCTACCTGGCACACCGTTAGCTTGTCGGCGTCGGGGTGTTTTTCCGCCGCCGTCACATGGCCGACGACGAACCCTTTGAGGTCTTTCGCCCGGTCGTGAACCTTGTCGATCTCGAGCCCGGTCATGGTCAGGCGTTCCACCACGTCGTCCAGCGACGCCTCGGTGTCGAGATGTTCCTTGAGCCAGCCAAAGGGGAATTTCATGGCCTACAGCCCCCCGACCATGGACGGAACATGGAGCGCGCTGAAACCGTAATGGCGCAGCCAGCGGAGGTCCGATTCATAAAACGTGCGGAGATCGGGGATGCCGTATTTCAGCATCGCCAGGCGCTCGATCCCAATACCAAAGGCGAAGCCCTGATATTTATCCGGATCGACATTGCAGTTTTCCAGCACCTTGGTGTTGACCATTCCGCAACCGAGAATTTCCAGCCAGTCGTCGCCGTGCCCGATACGGAATTCGCCGCCTTCGCGGGTGCAGCCGATATCGACCTCGGCCGATGGTTCGGTAAACGGGAAGTAACTGGGCCGGAAGCGGACCGGAAGGTCATCGACGCCGAAAAACGCCCGGCAGAAGTCGATGATACAGCCCTTGAGGTGCCCCATGTGGGTGTCTTCGTCCACCACCAGGCCTTCGATCTGGTGGAACATGGGCGAATGGGTGGCGTCATAATCGCAGCGGTACGTCCGGCCCGGCACGATGATCCGGAACGGCGGCTCGGACGTCATCATGGTGCGGATCTGCACCGGCGACGTGTGGGTGCGCAACACCATGCGGTCTTCCTCGCCCCCTTCCCCGCCTTGGCCGGGCAAATAGAAAGTGTCGTGTTCCTGGCGCGCCGGGTGATCGGGCGGAATGTTAAGGGCCGTGAAATTATGCCAGTCATCTTCGATGTCGGGGCCTTCGGCGACGCTTAACCCCAGTTCGCCCAAAATCGCTATCGCCTCGTCCATGGTCTGGCTGATGGGGTGGATCAGGCCTTCGCGCTCCGGGCGCACGGGAAGGGAGATATCCACGGTTTCGGCGGCCAGTTTGGCATCCAGCTCGGAATCCGCAGACGCCGACTTTTTCGCCTCGATGGCGGCGGCGACATCGTTTTTTAGGGCATTCAACGCCTGGCCGGCCTGTTTTCTGGCCTCCGGGTCCATGCCGCCCAGACCCTTCATCAGATCGGTGATCCGGCCTTTCTTGCCGAGCGCGGAGACGCGGATATTTTCCAGGTCATCCAGACCGTCTGCGGCGTCGACCGCGGCCATCAATTCCGAACGAAGGCTGTCCAGTTCACTCATTTTCGCTGTTTCCGCCCCTAAAATGTAAAAGGGAGCCGCCTCGTATCCCAAGGCCGGCTCCCGATTATAACCCCCGAAAATTCCCGTTTGGGATTTAAGCGTCTTTGGCGAGAGCCGCCTGGGCCTGGTCCACCAGTGCCTTAAAGGCGTCCGGTTCCCGAATGGCAAGATCGGACAGGATTTTCCGGTCGATCTCGACCCCGGCTTTGCCCAACCCGTTGATAAACTGGGAATAGGTCATTCCGTGTTCGCGGGTTCCGGCGTTAATGCGCTGAATCCAGAGCGCCCGGAAGGACCGCTTGCGCGTGCGGCGATCGCGATAGGCATATTGCAGACCTTTTTCGACGCTTTGGATGGCGACGCGGAAGCTGCTCTTGGAGCGGCCCCGGTATCCCTTGGCGCGATCAATGACTTTTTTGTGACGGGCGTGCGTGGTGACGCCCCGTTTAACGCGTGACATGGCTCAATCCCTCCTCAACCGTACGGCAGATACGACTTAACGATGCGCGCATCGGCATCGGCAAGGATCATGGTGCCACGGGACTGGCGTTTCATTTTCTGGGAGCGTTTGGACAACCCGTGGCGTTTGAACGCCGCGCTGGCCCGGACTTTTCCGCTGCTGGTCAAGCGAAACCGCTTTTTGGCGCTGGATTTGGTCTTCAACTTAGGCATTTCATTCTTCCTTGTTTTAATTGGTTTTCGACAGGTCGAAATTCAGGAGCGGTAAGGCATGCCATTGGGCCAAAGCCGCTCGTGCGCGCGGGTTATACCCCTGTCCTTATATGAATGCAAGACGGGGAACCGAATATGTGCCGTAACCGGAACGTTGGTTTCGGCCGGTTGCCGGACCGGTCAGCGCGGCGCGATCACCATAGTCATCAGGCGGCCTTCGCTTTTCGGGAACTGCTCCACCTTGGCGACCTCGTCCACGTCTGAGCGAACCCGGTCCAGAACCTTCATGCCTAGGTCCTGGTGCGCCATTTCACGACCCCGGAAGCGGATGGTCAGCTTGACCTTGTCGCCGCCACCGATGAACTTCTGCACGCTGCGCATCTTGACCTGATAGTCGTGCTCATCGATGCCGGGACGCATCTTGATTTCCTTGACCTCGATGACCTTCTGCTTTTTGCGCGCCTCGTTGGCTTTTTTCTGGGCTTCGTACTTGTATTTTCCATAGTCGAGGATCTTGCACACGGGGGGGTCCGCATTGGGCGAAATCTCGACAAGGTCGAGCCCCGCGTCCACGGCGATTTCCAGGCCTTCTTCTTTGGAAACAACACCGACCATTTCTCCATCGGCGCCAACAACGCGGATGGGATCGGCTTCTATGAATTCGTTGACGCGCGGCCCGGTGCGGGACGGCGCCTGATTAAAGGGGCGTCGGGCTATTTAAAAATCTCCTCTTGTTGGTTCATTCGTGTCCGGAACCCATCCGGTCTACGGCATGGCCGCTTCGTCACGCAGTCTAGCGACTGCCTCTTTAAGCGCAAGATTTTCCTGCTCTTTTCCGCCAAGCCGGCGAACGGCCACGGTGCCGTTTTCGGACTCCTGGGCCCCGACCACCATAATCACCGGAACCTTGGCGTGGCTGTGCTCGCGGATCTTGTAATTGATTTTTTCGTTGCGGGTATCCAGTTCGGCGCGCAGGCCCTGGGACTCCAGTTCCGCCATGACTTCGGCCGCATAATCGTCGGCGTCGTTGGTGATGGTGGCGACGACGACCTGCACGGGTGCCAGCCACAACGGGAACCGGCCGGCATAGTGTTCAATGAGAATGCCCAAAAACCGCTCGAAGGACCCCAAAATGGCCCGGTGCAGCATGACCGGGCGATGTTTGGCGCCGTCCTCGCCGATGTAGTTCGCGTCCAAGCGTTCCGGCAGCACGAAGTCCACCTGATGGGTGCCGCACTGCCAGTCGCGGCCGATAGCGTCGCGCAGCACGAATTCCAGCTTCGGTCCGTAAAACGCGCCTTCGCCCGGATTCAGGACAACGTCGATGCCGGCGGCGGTGGTCGCATCCATCAGGGCTTTTTCGGCGCGGTCCCAGACTTCGTCGGACCCGGCACGCACCTCTGGGCGATCAGAGAACTTGATGACAAAGTCCTCGAAGCCGAAATCCCGATAAATGGACGCCAGCAGGTCGATGAAAATCTTGGTTTCCGATTCAATCTGATCGTCGGTGCAGAAAATGTGGGCATCGTCCTGGGTAAAGGCGCGCACCCGCATCAATCCGTGCAGCGCACCGGACGGCTCATAGCGATGGCATGACCCGAATTCGGCCATGCGGATCGGCAGATCGCGGTAGCTGGTCGTGCCCTGCTTAAAAATCTGCACGTGGCAGGGGCAGTTCATCGGTTTCAGGGCCAGAAATTTCGTCGCCGCAGCGTGATCCGCCCCGGAAACCACACCGGCCTCGCCTTCGGCATGGGTTTCGCCGCCGCCGCGGCTCTCGTCAACCTCGGCGATGAACATATTCTCGCGAAACTTCTCCCAGTGGCCGGAATCCTCCCACAAGGCGCGATCGACAAGCTGCGGCGTGTTGACTTCGACATAACCGCCGCCTTCCAGGCGTTTGCGCATGTAATCCTGAACCGTGCGGTAGAGCGTCCAGCCCTTCGGGTGCCAGAAGGCGGAACCGACGGCGACGTCCTGGAGATGAAACAGCTTCATTTCCCGGCCGAGGCGGCGGTGATCGCGTTTTTCCGCCTCTTCGATCATGTGCAGATAGGCCTTGAGCTGTTTCGGATCGGCCCAGCAGGTGCCGTAAATCCGTTGCAGCATTTCGTTCTTGGAATCGCCCCGCCAATAGGCCCCGGCAAGTTTGGTCAGCTTGAAGGCTTTGCCCAGCTTGCCGGTGCTCGGCAGGTGCGGGCCACGGCAAAGGTCGATGAAATCGCCCTGACGATAGAGAGAGATATCCTCATCGCCGAGAATACCCTCGATGATTTCGGCTTTGTAATGTTCGCCCTTGTCCTTGAAGAACTTGACCGCTTCGGCCCGGTTCCAAACCTCGCGGGTGATTTCCTCGTCCCGCTTGACGATCTCATGCATGCGGGCCTCGATTTTCTCAATATCCTCGGGCACGAACGGCGTCGGGCGGGCGAAGTCGTAATAAAACCCGTTTTCGATGTTGGGGCCGATGGTCACCTGGGTGTCCGAAAAAAGCTCCTGCACCGCCTCGGCCATGACATGGGCGCAGTCGTGGCGCAGCAGTTCGAGCGCGTCGTCGTCCTTGGAGGTAATGATGGCGACCTCGGCGTCGGATTCGATGGCGAGGCTCAGATCCTTCATCTCTCCGTTGACGCGCACCGCAAGCGCCGCCTTGGCCAACCCGGGGCCGATATCGGCCGCCAGTTCGGCGCCGGTCACCGGGCCGCCGAATTTGCGTTCACTGCCGTCGGGAAGAGTAATTGCAACCATTCAAATCACACGTTCAAAAGCTTTAAAACGGGGCCGAAATGTAGGCCGAATACAATAACTGTCAAGCGGCCTGTCCTTGTTTAAGTGTTTGTGCCATCAAAGGGCCAGCGCGTCCACAACCTCGGCGACCGACAAGTCAGAAAGCGCATCGCGTCTGAGGATCGTCACCGAAGCGCCGCGCTGCCCGCAAAGCGCCGGGTCCGACGCCTTGGAAAACAACACCACCGACGGACACCCGGCGGCCGCGATCAGGTGCATCGGCCCGGTATCGTTGCCGACCGCCGCCACCGCGCCTTGGGCCAGGGACACCAGATCCAAAAGGCTGGTCTGTCCGGCCAGATTTTGCGCTTCGGGGCAAAGGGCCGTGATCTCCGCCGTCAGCGCCGATTCCCCCGCCCCGCCCAGAAGCACCGGCGTCAGCCCCCGTTCCGCCAGATCCTTTGCCAGTTCGGCAAAGCGCGCCGCCGGCCAGCGTTTCTCCGGCCGGTGCGGAGCGCCCCCCGGCGCCAGCAGCCCATAACGCTCGCCAAGTCCGAAACGGGAAATATTTTCATTTTGCCCCAAGGCCGCCAGATCAACCGGCGGAGCCTCGGGAATGTCCGCCCCGGGAATGCCCGCCAAGACCAGTTGTTCGGCCTGGCGCTCGATGGTGTGCATGGCGTCCCGGTCCGGATTGGCATGCGGGTGGGAACAGCCGCTGGCGATGCCCGACCATTCCGGGATCGGCCCCGGCCAGAACAGGCGCATATAAAAGGAACTGCGATCAGACGTCTGCAGGTCATAGACCCGATCAAACCCGCCGCCCCGAAGCCGACGGCGCAGATCAAACCAGCCCGCGATATCCATCTTGCCGGGGCGCCCTTTGGTCCAGACCTCATCAAAATAACCGGACGCTTGCGCCAGCTCCCTGTAAGGCGGCGTTGTCAGCAAAACGATGTGCGCGTCGTTATGATGCCGGCGGATCGCGGCGAAGGGGCCTAACGCCTGCACGAAGTCGCCCATCGCGCCCAGCTTGATGACCAGGATTCCGGCAGCCGGGTTCGCGTTCATTTAGCCTGAGGCCTTTTCGTCCAGGACTTCCCGATAAACGCCAAGCGTCTTGTCACACATGCCCTGCTTGGAAAAATTTTCCCGCACGTGCTTTATGGCCCTGCCCGCCATGGCATGGCGGGTTTCCGCCGGCACCTCCAAAACACGTGTCAGGGTATCGGCCAGGGCGTCTGAGTCGTTTGGCGGGAACAACCAGCCGGTTTCCCCTACGACCACCGTTTCCCGCGCGCCGCCATGATCGCTGGCGACGACGGGACGGCCCAGCGCCTGCGCCTCGACCAAAACCCGCCCGAAGGCTTCCGGCTCCGTCGAGGCCGACACCACCACATCCGACAGCATATAGGCCGCCGGCATGTCGTCGCAGTGATCGACGATGCGCACGATTTCACCCAGCCCGTGCCCGGAAACCAGGCGTTCCAGTTCCCTGCGGTATTCCTCCCGGCCCTGGTCGCCGCCGACCAGCAGGCAGCGGAAGTCCCGCCGTTCCATTTTCGCCACGGCCTCGATCAGCAGAGTCTGGCCTTTCCAGCGCGTCAGGCGCCCCGGCAGCATAATGACCGGAAGTCCGTCTTCCAGCCGCCAGTCATGGGCCAGCACCGTGACTCGCTCCGCCGTCACAAGCACCGGGTCGAACCGGTCCAGATTGACGCCGCGATGGATGGTGCGGATTTTTTCGCTCGGTGCGCCGTAAAGCTGGTGCAGATGGCCGGCAATAAAGCGCGAAATGGCGATCACGCGCTCGCCTTTCGTCATCACCGAATTGTACTTTCGCTTCAGGGCATTGCCTGCCGCGTAGGTGCCGTGGAACGTCGTCACGAACGCAACGCCCGTGCGCCGGACCGCACCATACGCCGACCAGGCCGGCGCGCGGGACCGGGCGTGAACGATTCGGACCCCTTCCTTTCTAATCAGCGACTCCAGCCGCCCGATGTTGGCGTACATCACCAGCGGGTTTTTCGAATGCACCGGCATTTGAATATGCTCGGCGCCGACGCGTTTCAATTCGTGCACGTTGGCGCCGCCGTTGGAAGCGACCAGGGCTCGGCCGCCCTGCTTAACGATGGCGTCGGCGATTTCGACGGTGCCGCGCTCGACCCCGCCGCCGGCGCCCATGGCCGGCAGAACCTGTAGAACAGTCACCCCCGTCATATCGGCTTCCGGTTCCGGGTTCGAACTGATGGTGGTATGGTCGGCAACGTCATTCATTCTTCAAAACATCCTTACGAGCATCGCATGTCCGACACACCAGAAATACTAGCACGAGACGATGGCGGAACCATCGCCTACTGCCAAACCCCGGGCCAAACCCCCGGTGTGATTTTCCTGACCGGCTTCAAATCCGACATGACCGGGTCCAAGGCGCTGGCGCTGGAAGACTTTTGCCGCCAGCGCGGAACAGCGTTCCTGCGCTTCGACTATACCGGCCACGGCCAGTCTTCGGGAGCTTTTGAAGACGGCACCATCGGCGAATGGGCGGATGACGCGATCACAGCCCTCGACCGCCTGACCGAAGGCCCGCAAATCCTGGTCGGCTCCTCCATGGGCGGATGGATTATGCTGTTGGCGGCGCTGGCCAGACCGGACCGCATTGCCGGACTGGTCGGCACGGCGGCGGCGCCCGATTTCACCGAAGACCTGATCCCGAATGAATTGTCGGACGAACAGAAAAAACAAATGGCCGAACAGGGCTTTGCCGAGATTCCCAATTGTTACGACGAGGAGCCCTACAAAATCACCAAGGCGCTGCTGGACGACGGGCGAGACCATCTTCTTCTCAGGGGCGAGATTCCCCTGGACTGCCCGGTGCGCCTGATCCACGGCACCAACGATGAAGACGTGCCGTGGCAGATCTCTCTCAACATCGCCGAACGTGTCCGCTCCGTCGACGTCGAGACCCTGTTCGTCAAGAACGGAGACCACCGGCTGTCCGAGCCGCGTGATCTGGAACGGCTGTGCCGGACGGTCGGGCGTCTTCTGGATCAGCTTCAATCCCATTCTTCCTAGGCCCCTTCCGCCAGAATAGCGCGAAGCCCGGCGCGGTAATCGGGATAGGCCAGCCGAACGCCCAGCGCTTCCTTGATGCGGCTGTTGTCGACCAGGCGGTTGTCCTGCCAAAAGCTCAACCCCATGGGCGACATGGTTTTGACGATGTCCTCGAAGGCGGTCACCGGCGGCGCTTCCTGCCCCAGCAATTCATAGGCAAAGGCGTTGACGTCCGCCGGAGAGGCCGCTTCGTCATCACAGACGTTATAGATCGCGCCGGGATCGGGACGGTCCATGGAGGCGCGGACAACGGCTGCAATGTCATCGACATGAATGCGGGAAAATTTATGACCCGGTTTTTCGATCCGCCGCGCCCGTCCAGCGCGAACCTGGTCCAGGGCGCTGCGGCCGGGTCCGTAAATCCCGGCCAGCCGGAACACATGCGCACCCAGGGCCAGCCATTCGGCTTCCGCCTCGGCCCGCATGCGGCTGCGTTCGGACGACGGGTTAACGGGCGTTGTCTCATCAACCCGTCCGCCACCCGCGTCCCCGTACACGCCCGTGGACGAAAGATAACCGATCCATTGGATGTGTTCCGCGGCACGAATGTTTTCTGCGTACAACGCCAAAACCGGATCCCGGTCGCCCTCTTCCCCGCCGCCGTCGCGGGGCGGCGGCACGGAGCTCAGCAGATGGGTGACGCCGGAGAGAAGCTCGGCGGCATCGCTTAGGCGTGTATCGACGTCAAAGACATGCGCCTCGATCCCATCGGCGGCGAGTTCGGCCCGGCGTTCTTCCGACTGGCACGTGCCGGCGGCGGACCAGCCGTCGGACAACAATGCCCGTGCCAAGCGTCCGGCGCTGTAGCCGAGGCCGAAGCAGAAAAACCGTTTATCGGTTTCCTTGCCTTTTTCCTGGCTGCTTTCGGGACGTGTTTCAGAAGCCGTCATTGTATATTCTCCGGACCGGGAAATCGGGACCATTCGATTTCCCTAAAAATATGCGTTATAGAGGCCGAGACAAGCGGCAAACCGGAAACAAGACCATGCGAACCTCTTTGGCTCTTTTGTCTAACCTGTTTTTTGCCGCCGTTCTCACCGGAACGGCGGCCAAGGAGCTGGCGGCGAAGGAAATCGACCATCCGACCCAGTACTACGCCTGCATGGCGCTGGCCAAAAGTTCGCCGCAGGAAGCCTTCGACACCGCCTTGAACTGGCGCGACCTGGGCGGGGGAGACGCCGCCGACCATTGCGTCGCGGCCGCCCTGATCGGGCTTCGCCAGTACGTGGAAGCGGCGGGACGGCTGGAAAAACTGGCCGAGCGGGCGAAACAGAAACCCGGCGTACGGGCGGGGCTTCTGGCCCATGCGGCGCAGGCCTGGATTCTGGCAGAAAATCCGAACCGGGCCGAAGCGGTATTGACGGCGGCCCTGAAGCTGTCGCCGGATGACGGCAACCTTTTGATCGACCGGGCCCAGGCGCGTGGTGGGCAAAAGAACTTCACCGGCGCCGTCGAAGACCTGAGCCGCGCCATCACGCTGGAAGACCGCCGAGCCGATGCCTTCGTGTTTCGCGCCTCGGCATACCGCATGCTTGATAAGCTGGAGCTGGCGCTGGCGGACATCGAACGCGCCCTTGCCTTGCAGCCTAGCCATCCGGACGGCCTGCTGGAACGGGGCAATTTGCGCCGCCTGCGCCAGGACGACGACGGCGCCCGGCGGGACTGGCTCAACGTGATCCGCAACGATCCCGGCGGCGCGGCGGCCGACGCCGCCCGGCGCAACCTGGAAAGCATGGACGTCAAAACCGGACGGTAAGGTCCCGGTCGGACAATGAGCCGGGCATTGCGAGGCGGCGCCCGGCCGCAAAGGCGGGGCGGGGCTGTGGCGGCCCATCATCGCTAAAAATCCAGATTGGCGTAGTGTTTCTGCGCAGGCGTGCCGGGAATGCTGTCTTCCAGAAGCGGGCGGAAACTGGGCCGGGACTTGACCCGGGCATACCAGTCCTTGGCCTCTTCGTGATCCGACCACGGCACATCGCCCAGGTAATCAACGCAGGACAGATGCGACGCAGCGGCGATGTCGGCCAGAGAAAAATCATCTCCTGCCAGCCAGCGGCGGCGTTCGGTCAGGTAGCCCACGTAATCCAGATGGTGGTGGATATTGGCGTGCCCGGCGCGCACGGCGCCTGAATCCGGGGCACCCTGGCCGAGATAGCGTTTGATCATTTTCTGGCCGACCAGGTTTTCCGTCACCTCGCGGTCGAACTTGTCGTCGAACCAATGGATCAGGCGCCTGACCTCGGCCCGGGCGATCGCGTTGCGGCCGATCAGGGGTGGGACCGGGTGGACCTCATCGAGAAATTCCGTAATCGCGTCGGAGCCGGATATCGCCGTGCCGTCGGATTCCACCAGCACCGGGATGTCGCCCGCCGGATTAAGCGCCAGAAATTCGGAACGCCGCTCCCAGACGTTTTCGGCGCGCATCTCGAAATCAAGCTGCTTTTCCGTAAGCACGACCCTGACCTTGCGGCAGGTCGGCGACATCCAGAGGTGGTAGAGAACACGCATGATGGAAATCTATAGCCCTTGTGCCAGCGGGAAAACACCCAACCCCTGTTGCAGAAAAAATGCCGAGACGCTTTTTACCCCCCGCTCGCTAAATTGTGAACGGGGTTTTAGTGACACGAACGGCGTGCAAAGGCTATGCAATCGGCTAAGAATGTTCATTCGCTCGGAAAAAGGCCCGCCATGCTGATCAAAACCAAAAAAGCTTCTGACGTCCCGTCGTCCGAAATCACCCCGAAATCGGTGTACATGGACCGCCGGCGTTTTCTGACCACGGCCGCCATCGCCGGCGCCGGCGCTGCCTTCGGCACCATCGCGCCTCCGGGTTTTGGTTCGCCCGCGCTTGCTGCCCCTGGGCGCGGCCCGAAGCTGGAAGGCGTCAAAAAATCGAAATGGACTCAAAAATCCCTGGGCGAGGAGCTGACCGAATATAAGGCGGTCACCACGTACAACAACTTTTATGAATTCGGCACCGGCAAGACCGACCCGGCGGAACGCGCCACCAAGTTCAACCCCAAGCCCTGGAGCCTGGCGATCGAGGGCGCTGTGGAGAAACCCGGCGTCTATGACCTTGAGGATTTTATCAAGCCCCACCAGCTGGAAGAACGCGTCTACCGGTTTCGCTGCGTCGAGGCATGGTCCATGGTCGTTCCTTGGGTAGGTATTCCGCTCGCCGACGTCATCAAGCGCATGGGCCCGACCGGCAACGCCAAGTACGTCGCCTTCGAAACCCTCAACGATCCGAAACGGATGCCGGGCCAAAACCGCCGGGTCCTCCAATGGCCGTACAAGGAGGGCCTGCGCATCGACGAGGCCATGAACCCGCTGACACTGCTGGTCGTCGGGCTGTACGGCGAAGTGCTGCCCAACCAGAACGGCGCACCGATCCGCCTGATGGTTCCCTGGAAGTACGGCTTCAAGGCGATCAAGTCGATCGTCAAGATGACGTTCCAGGCAGAGCAGCCGCCGACGTCCTGGAACCAGTCCGCGGCCCGCGAATACGGGTTTTATTCCAACGTCAACCCAAGCGTGAATCACCCCCGATGGAGTCAGGCCAAGGAACGCCGCATCGGCGATTTTCTCAAACGCCCGACCAAGATGTTCAACGGCTACGAGGAAGAGGTCGGCCAGATGTACGCCGGCATGGATCTTCGGAAGCTTTTTTAGCGGCCTGCGCCCCGAACCGTGACGGGTGTCCCTCAGGGGTTCTAATTCCGCTATAACCGATTCATGAGTCGCAATATGTTTTCCCACAAAGCCGCCAAACCGGTGGTCTTCATCCTTGCCCTCGGCCCGCTGGCGTGGGTGACGTGGGCCGCCGTGAGCAGCGGCTTCGGCCCGGCGGGGCCGCTCGGCGCCAACCCCATCGAATACATCAACCGCTTCCTGGGCGACTGGGCGATCCGCTTCCTGCTGGCGGCGCTGGCCGTCACGCCGGTCAGCCGCGTCATGAGCAGGTACGGGGGCTGGTCCGGGCTGATGCGCTTCCGGCGCATGATCGGGCTCTATGCGTTTTTTTACGTCTGCCTGCACCTGTCCAGCTATATCGGCCTGGACCAGTTTTTCGACTGGCGGGAAATCTGGCGCGATATCACCAAGCGCAACTACATCACCGTCGGTATGGTCTGTTTCGTTCTGCTGGCGCCGCTGGCGGCGACGTCGACCAATGCCATGATCAAGCGGCTCGGCGGCAAGCGGTGGACGCGGCTGCACAAACTGGTCTACCCGGCAGGACTCCTGGCCTGCCTGCACTTCTATATGATGCGCAAGGGCATCCAGCTTGAGCCCATTATTTATGCCGCCATCTGCGCCGTCCTGTTGGGCTACCGGGTGGTCCAGGCGGGACGGAAAAAAGCCCGAAGCGGAGGGGCAAAACCGGCTCAATGAGCCTCGTCCCAGTTGTCGCCGGCGCCGGTATCGACGATCAAGGGAACGTCCAGATGCGCGGCCCCTTCCATCACCGTTTTTACCAAATCCCTGGTGGCGTCCAGCTCCTTGGCCGGGACCTCGAAAATCAGCTCATCGTGCACCTGTAGCAGCATGCGGGCCTTGAGACCGGCTTGCCCCAAGGCCCCCGGCAGACGGATCATGGCACGCTTGATGATGTCGGCGGCGCCGCCCTGGATCGGCGCGTTGATGGCGGCCCGCTCACCCAATCCCCGGACGTTGGGGTTCTTCTCGTTGATGGATTTGATGTGGCACTTGCGCCCGAACAGCGTGGTGACAAAACCTTGTTGGCGGGCCTGTTCCTTGGTCCGTTCCATATAATCGGCAATGCCCGGATATTTTTCGAAATAGGCGTCGATGTAGGCCCTGGCCTCGCTATTTTCGATGCCAAGCTGGCGCGCCAGGCCGAACGCGGAAATGCCGTAGATGATGCCGAAGTTGATCGCCTTGGCCTTGCGCCGGACCATCGGGTCCATGCCTTCCACCGGGTCGCCGAAGACCTGGCTTGCGGTCAGGGCGTGGATATCCTGGCCGGCGTGGAAGGCGTCTTTCAGCGCATCGATCTCCGCCACATGGGCGAGCAGGCGCAGTTCGATCTGCGAATAATCGGCGCTCAGCAACACCATGCCCTTATCGGCGATGAAAGCTTTCCGGATTTTGCGGCCTTCTTCCGTGCGCACCGGAATGTTTTGCAAATTCGGCCGGGACGATGCCAGCCGCCCGGTCGACACGGCGCCTTGCGAATAAGACGTGTGCACCCGGCCGGTGTCCGGATTTGTCTGTTCCATCAGGGCGTCCGAATACGTGCTTTTCAGCTTCGCCAGTTGCCGCCAGTCGAGCACCCGGGCCGGCAGATCGTTGCCCTGATCGATAAGACCCTCCAGCACGTCTACGCCGGTGGCGTAGGCACCGGTCTTGCCTTTTTTACCGCCGGACAGGCCCATTTCATCGAACAGGATTTCGCCAAGCTGCTTCGGCGAGCCGACATTGAATTCACGCCCCGCCAGCTTGTGGATATCGGTTTCCAGCACGCTTAAGCGGGCAGCGAAATCGTCCGACAGGCGTTTCAGTTCCTTGCCGTCGACCTTGATGCCGGTGCGTTCCATCTCGAACAGGACCGGCACCAGCGGGCGTTCCAGGGTTTCGTAAACGCTGACCATGTGGTCCTGAACCAGGCGCGGCTTCAGGGTCTGGTGTAAACGGCCGGTGATGTCGGCGTCTTCCGCCGCGTAATCCAGCGCCTTGTCCAGCGCCACCATGTCGAAGGTCACCTTGGCCTTGCCGGTGCCGGTAACGTCGGCGTACTTGATCGTGTCATGGTCGAGGTATTTCCTCGCCAGGTCGTCCATGCCGTGGCCATGCAGCCCGCCCGCCAGCACGTAGCTGATCAGCATGGTGTCGTCGACCGGGGTCACGGAAACGCCGTGGCGCGACAGCACAAGCATGTCGTATTTGATGTTCTGGCCGATCTTCAGGACCGACGGGTTTTCCAGCAGCGGCTTCAACAGCGCCAGCGCCTTATTCAGCGGGATCTGCTGCGGCACGTCGCCGCTTGCGCTATCATCACCGCCACCCAGATCGAGGGAGCCCTGCGCCGCCGGTTGCTTGTGGCCGAGCGGGACGTAGCAGGCCCGGCCCGGCGTCACCGACAGCGACACGCCGACCAGTTCGGCCTGCAACGCATCCAGCGATGTGGTTTCCGTATCCACCGCGACGGCCCCGGCCTTTACCGCCTCTTCGATCCAGGCCTCGAGCGCGTCCACGCTCTGGACCAGTTCGTACACCGCTTGCCCGACGCCGCGAGCGTCGGGAGTCTGGGGGTCCGAGGCAGCGGTATTCGATGCAAGCATATCTGATGCGGTCACGCCGAACTTCGCCTCCGCCGATTTTATCATCGACTTGAAGCCCTGTTCTGCCAAAAACGCCATCAGGGTTTCGCCTTGCGTTTCCCGGACGGCGAACGTGGACAGGTCGTGTTCCACCGGAACGTCATCCCTGAGCGTCACCAGTTGGCGCGAAATGCGGGCCGAGTCGGCCTCTTCCATCAGTTTTTCGCGGCGCTTGGTTTGTTTGACCTCGTGGGCGCGTTCCAGCACCGCGTCCAGGTCGCCGTATTCGTTGATCAGCAGCGCCGCCGTCTTGATGCCGATGCCTTGCACGCCCGGTACGTTGTCCGACGAATCACCGGCCAGGGCCTGAACGTCGATCACCCGGTCGGGGCCGACGCCGAATTTTTCCACCACCTCGTCCGGGCCGATGACCTTGTTTTTCATGGCGTCCAGCATGGTCACGCGGGGCCCTACCAATTGCATCAAATCCTTGTCCGATGACACGATGGTGACGTCGGCCCCCTGTTCCAGGGCGTGCTTGGTATAGGTGGCGATCAGGTCGTCGGCTTCGAAGCCGTCCATATCGATGGCGGCGACGTTGAGCGCACGGGTGGCTTCGCGTACCAACTCGAACTGCGGGATCAGGTCGTCGGGCGGCGCGTCGCGGTTGGCTTTGTATTCCGGGTAGATGTCGCTGCGGAAGGTCTTGCGCGCGCGGTCAAAGACGACGGCAATGTGGTCGGCGTCGGTGTCTGCGACCATCTTCATCAGCATCCGGGTGAAGCCATAGACCGCGTTGACCTGGGTGCCGTCGGGTCGCCGCATATCGGCCTTGATGCCGTAGTAGGCGCGGAAGATGAAGCCCGACCCGTCGATCAGGTAAACGTGGTGCGGTTTTCCGTTTAGGACCTTATCCACTGGTGTCGGCCTCCCGCCGGTTTTTTGGTCTTTGGCTTCGCGGTCACTTTATCGCTCCCGGTGACGGCTCACAACGCACAGACCTGTGGACAACCCGCGTGTTTGGCGGGCGAGATGTCGTCCTGATGCCGTCATTTCTTTCTTTTTTTCGTTTAAAATACCTAATTTTTACGAGAGCCAAAGCTTAACCGTTATCAAGGCAGTGGGGTGCGCATCCGGTGACAATGGCCGCCATATCATTGAGGACCATCGAAGCACAGGGAGCCATGCTATGGGCAGGGGAAAGATTACAGACCGGGTCGACGCCATCACCGGCATTGCGGATGACCGCCGGGTGGCGGCGCCGCCATGCCCGAAAAGCTGCAAGATCGAATTGACGGCACGCTGTAATTTCAAATGTTCGTTTTGCGCCACCGCCGAAAAGCTGCGCGACAAGGGCGACATGGACTGGGACTTCTACCTGAAACTCCTGAAGGAATTGCGCCGCTCCGGGGTCGAGGAAGTCGGCATGTTTTATCTCGGCGAAAGTTTCATCCTCGACTGGCTGCCCGACGCCATCCGTGCGGCCAAGGAGGAAGGCTTTCCCTATGTCTTCATCACCACCAACGGCTCGCTGGCCACCCCGGACAAGGTTCGCGCCTGCATGGAGGCCGGCCTCGACAGCATGAAATTCTCGCTCAATTACGCCGACGGGGAACAGTTTTCCGATATCGCGCGGGTCAAGGAATCGATCTGGGACGATGTTACCCGGAACCTCAAGGACGCCGCCCGCATCCGCGACGAAGGCAATTTCGACTGCGGCGTCTACGCGTCTTACATCAAGTATGACGGAGACCAGGGTGAGCGCATGCAGGCCGTGGTCGATGAGGTCGAACCGCTGCTGGACCAGGTCTATTCCCTGCCGCTGTATTCTCAGGCCGACCTGGTCGGCGTCGCCGAAAACGAACAGGGCTGGACCATTAGCGGCGGCAATCCGGGACGCGCCGACAACATGCGCGATCCGGTTCCGTGCTGGTCGCTGTTCACCGAGGCGCGGGTCACCTACGACGGCTTCCTGTCGGCGTGCTGCTTCGACCACGACGGGCGCTTTCGCATGGGCGACCTGAAGACCCAGCCGTTCATGGAGGCCTGGCACGCGCAGAAGTTCCAGGACCTGCGCACCGCCCATCTAAGCGGTGACGTGCGCGAAACGGTCTGTTCGGCCTGCGTGTCTTACGGATAATTTGGCTGCCAGGCAGCCGGGTGGCTAACTTTGGCGCGCCTCTAACCGGCGTCGTTTCCCGCCAGTTTCTTCTCTTCCGGGGGATCTTCGGGGGAGGCCCTATCGGCGCTTTCCGGGCTGTCCTGGTCGGCGGCCGGAAGGACTCTTTTCGCCGGGAAGCGGACGGTGACCGTGGTGCCGTGATTGAGGCGGCTGGCGATATCCAGGCTGCCGTCGTGTTCTTCGGCCAGCGCCTTGACCAGATAAAGCCCAAGCCCGGTGCCTTCGTGACGGCGGTCGAGGCCGCTGGAGGCCTGGGTGAACGGCTGCAAAACCTTTTCCAGTTCGTCTTCGGAAACACCGATGCCGGTGTCGGTGATGGAGAGGGCCAAGCCGCCGCCCGGTTCCAATTCGGCCTCGATGCGCACGGAGCCGCCCTTGGGTGTGAACTTGATGGCGTTGGACAAAAGGTTGAGCAGAATCTGCTTAAACCGCACGGCATCGGCCCTGAGGCGGGGAAACGTGCTGTCGATGGAAACGCTTAGGCGGATCTCCCCGCTTTCGGCGCGGCCCTTGACCACGCGCACGGATTCCCAAATGACCTCTTCCACGTCAAGATCTTCTTCCACCAGGTCCATGGCGCCGGCCTCGATCTTGGAGACGTCAAGAATATCGTTGATCAGCTCCAGAAGATGCCTGCCCGAAGAATGGATATCGGACACGTAGCCAGCGTAACGCTCGTTTTCGATCGAACCGAAAATCTCGTTCATCACGACCTCGGAAAACCCGATGATGGAATTCAGCGGCGTGCGCAGTTCGTGGGACATGTTGGCCAGGAATTCCGTTTTGGCGCGGTTGGCCAGTTCGGTTCTTTCCATGGCGGTCGCCAATTGCTCCAGCGCCCGGTTGCGTTCGATGACCTGTCCGATCTGGGCGCCGATCTGTCCCATGATAACAAGCATTTCCTGGTCTTCTTCATGGCGTATGTCGGAAAAGAATTCCATCACAGCCGCCACCTCGCCCCGCACCAGGATGGGGAACGCAATACCGGAGGCAAGCTTGATTTCGCGCGCCAGTTCGGCCCGCGGGAAATTCTTGTCCACGGGCAGATCGGTGATCCAGGCCGGCTTTCCGTTTTCCAGCACCCGGCCCGGCAGGCCTTCGCCCGCGGCGAACGCAAGCGATTCCGATACCCGTCGAAACCCCCCCAAACGCTCGGGCGAGGCCAGATGCCACAGCCCCGATGACACCAGCACGTCCGGATCGTCTTCAGACGGCACATAGACATGCCCGACAGGCCATCCGGTGTGTTCGCAGACCGCGTTCAGGGCCGCTTCCATGGCGACTTCGACGATGCGCGATTCGTTTGCCGCCTGGGCTACCGCCTGTAACAGGGACTGCTTTTCGGCGGCGCTGCGGATCTTTTCCTCCGCCTTCTTTCGGTTGGTGATGTCGCGCATGGTGCCGATGAACTTGCGTTCGCCGCCGAGGAAGAATTCCGCCACGTTCAGTTCGAACGGAAACAGGGTCCCGTCCTTGCGCCGGGCCATCAGTTCGCGTTCCCGTACGCCCAGGATCTTGCCCTTACCGGTATCCAGGTAATTGTCGATGTAGCCGTCGTGTTTCCTGGCATGGCCCGAGGCCATCAGGACCTTGAGGTTTTGGCCGATAACCTCGTCCGCGGTGTAGCCGAACAAATTTTCCGCCATCGGATTGAAGGTCTCGATCCGGCCTTTTTCATCCGACGTGATGATCCCTTCGGCGGCGTTTACGAAAACGGCGTTTGCGAGTTGGCCGGCTTCCTTCAGTTCCCGGGTTCGGTTATCGACGCGCTGCTCCATTTCGTCGCGGGTCCGCAGAAGGTCAATTTCGGCGCGGCGGCGCTTGACGTCGTTTTCCCGGAAAATCTCCAGCGCACGGGCCATGGCGCCGATTTCGTCATCGCGCTCGCGGCCGGGAATTTTGTCCACCCATTCGCCGTCCACCAGCCGGCCCATGGCCTGCGTCAAACGAGTGATGGGTTCGCCGGCCATGCGGCTGAGGAGAAAGGCGTTGGTCAGGAGAACCGCAAAGGTGACCAGAAGGGCGGCAAAAAAAGCATATGTGGAAATGCGGAGGAATTCGTCTCGCTGCTCTTTGACCGACAGACCGACGGAATAAGCGCCGATGACATCGCCTTCGGCCATCCCCATATCCACGCCGTGGCACTGGAGACATTTTTCATCCCTGGCCACGCCCCGGCCCAGAATCACCGGGCGGGTGTAGCGGTAAATTCCGCCCGCCACCATGCGCCCGACCGAAGCGCCGGTTTTCAGGACATCGCGATCGACGGCATCGCGCGGCGGCTCGATTTCCTTACGCCCGGTTTTTTTCTGAAAGGCCTCGACCTTCGGCCCCATCACCAGCCACAGTTTCAAGTCATGCCCGTAGTCCTTGGCGGAACGGTTGTATTGCTCGAGCGTGCCGTTGAGCGCGTCGAGGACGGGATTGTTGTCATCCTTGTCGCCCCGGTTCAGCATGGCCTGGGTGTGGACGGATTCCACAACGCCGAGGACATGGCCCGCCTGCTCCTTGACGTCGCGAGTGAATTCCTGGTACTGGGCGTAGACGAACGCGCCGACGCCGGCAAACAGCATAACCAGTAGCAAAAGGCTGACGCTCAACGTGATCCTGTGGCCGAATTTCGCGTTCTTAAACATCGTGACCAATCATCCGGTCCGTCCCCCCTGACATACCCGTCTCCCCTGACAGAACCCAAAGTATCCACTGGCAGCTAAAGCCACCCTGCCCCCGTCTCCGGGTAAAACCCTTTTTCTTAAGGGGGACTTTAGCCGAAACCGGCATCTAATTTTGTTTCGGAATGTGTCGTTTTGTATCCAAACCCCGCCTGCTACGGTCGCCCCCGCGGCGAATCCGGCGAGGGCGCCTGTGCGGCAGAAATCCGCTTTTTCCCCGAATTTAATGGCCCGCGGAAGCGGAAATCCCGGATTTCAGGACGAAATGACGGGAACAATAGGGACAAACGACGCTTCCGCTGTCCCCGTCCGTTTCTGGGCTCTTTTCACCGCCCTCCCCCGCATCCCCTTTCGGCACAATTTTCAGGGACACCATGGGGTGTCCCAGCGCGCCGCCGCCGCCGTCGCAGCCGACGGTGTCCGTTTCTACCTCTATGCGTTCCGTTTGTGTCATCGTTTCCTGCTTCTTGGCCGTTGACCCAGGCGATCACCGGATGATACCGATTGCCACCGGACAATCAATCGCCGCCTGATCCTGTCCGGCCATCAGGCCTGCGCCTTTGATCCACCGCGGCCGCAAACAGAGACATCGAATGCCCCCTGAAACGACGCGAAATATCCCCGAACTGGCGATCGAAACCTCGGACCTTTGCAAGACCTATGCTGCGTCAGGCGGCGGGGCGCCGGTGGATGCCCTGAAGGACGTCTCTCTGAAAATTCCCAGGGGTTCTTTTTTCGGACTGCTAGGGCCCAACGGCGCCGGAAAGTCCACGTTCATCAATATCCTGGCCGGGTTGGTCGTCAAGACCTCGGGCGAAGCCAGAATTTGGGACCACGACATCGAACGCGACATGCGCGGCGCGCGGCTGTCGATCGGCGTGGTGCCGCAGGAATTGAATATCGATCCCTATTTCACGCCACGCGAACTGCTGGAAGTACAAGCCGGACTTTACGGTGTGCGCAAACAGGACCGCCACACCACGGAGGTTCTCGACGCCGTAGGACTGGCCGACAAGGCCGACGCTTACGCCCGGTCGCTGTCCGGCGGTATGCGGCGTCGGCTGCTGGTCGCCAAGGCGATGGTGCATTCGCCGCCAATACTGGTGCTGGACGAGCCGTCCGCCGGCGTCGACGTCGACCTGCGCCGCCAATTGTGGGACCGGGTCCAGGAGATGAACCACCAGGGCACCACCGTGCTGTTGACCACCCATTACCTGGAGGAAGCCCAGGCGCTGTGCGACACCATCGCCATCATCAACCACGGGCGGCTGATCGCCTGCGAGCCGACCGGAGACATGGTCGGCCGGCTGGATACCAAGGAAATGACGATCACCGTGGACCGGGACATTGAAGATACGTCCGGAGCGCTCGGCGGCTTTCAGGCAGACGTGCTGAAAGGCCGGCGGCTGCGGTTCGCCTTCACCCCTTCGCGCACCAATTCCGGCGAGATTCTTGCCGCCGTCCAGGCTGCCGGCTACGGCATTATCGACATCGCGACGCGGGAAGCCGAACTGGAGGACATTTTCCTCAAGCTCACCGGCCAGCCAGACCCAGGGGCCGCATGACCGGAACGACCTTTTTCACACGAAAAAGCACCGGGCCCGCATGTAAATCCTCGGCGCGTCCGGGGCGGGGGCTGGCGTTAGCATTGGCGACCGGGATCGCCGTCCTGATGGGTGCCTGCGCCCCGACCATCCGCGCCCCCGGGGAGCCTATTCATGCGCCACGGCTGGATGCAGACAGCTTCCGCGCCGCCGACGGCGAAGTTCTTGCGGTGAAAAGCTGGGGCAATAAAAACGGGGGCAACAAAACCAAAGCCGTGCTGATCGCGCTGCACGGGTTTAATGATTATTCCAATTTTTTCACTGAGCCGGGGGCGTTTCTGGCGGATCACGGCATCCGCACCTACGCCTATGACCAGCGGGGTTTCGGGGCATCCGCCCATCCCGGTCTGTGGCCGGGCGTGATGGCCCTGAGCGATGACCTGAAGGCGTTTGTCGGTGTCGTCCGCGAACGCCATCCGGGACTGCCGCTCTATCTTCTGGGCGAAAGCATGGGCGGGGCGGTCATCATGGTCGCCGCCCAAACCGGACCAAAGGACAATTCCCTTCCCGTCAACGGCGTGATCCTGTCGGCGCCCGCCGTGTGGGGCCGTATCACCATGCCGTGGTACCAGCGCCTGGCGCTCTGGATCGGGGTTCACACCATGCCCGGCGTCACCCTGACGGGACAGGGCTTGAACATAAAACCGTCCGACAACAGGGAAATGCTGCTGGCGCTGGGCCGCGATCCGCTGGTCATCAAGGCGACGCGCATCGACGCCATTTACGGCCTGGTCAACCTGATGGACAGCGCGCTCGAAAAAGCCGCAAGCTTCCGGCAACCGGCGCTGATCCTGTACGGCGCAAAAGATGAAATCATCCCGCATAGGCCGACCCGCATCATGCTGGAACGCCTTCCCGAAGCGGCGCGCGGACGCCAGCGAATCGCCCTTTACAAGGACGCCTACCACATGTTGCTGCGCGACCTGAAGGCAGAGATCCCGTGGCGCGACATCGCCGGCTGGATCGAAGACCCAAACAAACCCCTGGCATCGGGCGCCGACATCGATTCCCGGACCCGCCTGAATGATATGACCGAGCGGGCAAAAAAGACCCCGTAGGGCTTACCCATAGGCCCTAACCGTAAACCACGTCCTTGCAGATTTTGACCATCTGGCGTTTTGAAACCCGCTCCGCGAAACCCGTATCAGGACTGGCCTCGAGCACCGCCTGATAGAGATCGGGCGCCTGTTCGACCAGTTCCGATAATTGCCAGGGGAACCGCTCGAAGGCCTCTTTGGCCCGGCCGACGGCGGCCCGCACGTCTTCTTCCAGGGCTCCGTCCCCGGCGCTATCGGCGGCCATGTCCTCGATCACCTCGGCAATGGCCAGCAAAGCCGCCTTCGACCAGCAGTCCGGCGACAAACGGTCGTTGAACCTTTCCAGAAGCTCTTCGCTGCCGTCGTCGAGCGCGTCCAGAATCTCGAACTTGTTGGTCAGCCCCTGCGCGTACAGATCATAAACCTGCTTCAACACGGGGTGCAGATTGTTTCCGGCGCAGCTCTTGGCGGAGGGACAATCATCACAGGATCGCACGCTTTTCTCCTTTTTTACCGGGCCTTATCGAGGGCGGATCAGGGCTTTTGTCAGGCCATGACTTCTCCATATGGTCCGGGGTTGGAAAAAATTAAACCTAATTTCATTGTATCCTGTTACCCGTAGCAGCAAAATACGGTCTCGTCCCTAGGGGAGATAATAATATTTCGCCGTGTTCAGCCGGTTTAGGCTTTGCGGAAATCCGCAAAGGAGGGGAATAAATATGGCCAATGGGGGCACCCCACTCGCCGAAGACAAGGCCTCCACCTTCGAGTTGATGGTTCGCCATGACGAGAAGTTGAAAGTCTTCAACGACACGGTCCCGGCGGGCATCCTTGTCCTGCGCGTCGATGACGGCAAGGTCATCTTTTCCAACCGGTTTTTCCATGAAACCCTTGGTGCCGACGGCGGACAGGTGTTGGGCGAATCCTGGGACAAGTTCTTCGTTGATGCCGATGAACGCCAGAACCTGATGGTCGAATTCGTCGAAAAAGATGAAGTCCGCAATTTCGAGCTGCGCCTGCAACGCAAGGACGGCGGTGTCATATGGGGGCTGGCGTCCATGTCCAGCATTCCCATCGAGGACGAAGATCTTTTGCTGTTCGCCTTTATCGACGTAACGCAGCTGAAAGAGGCGGAAGCCAAAATTCAGATGCTGGCCAATTACGACACCCTGACGGAACTGCCGAGCCGCCGACTGTTTTCCGACCGCCTGAAAAAGGCCATGAACCGGGCCGAACGCGCGGAAACGGAAATGGCCGTTTTGTTCATTGATCTGGACGGGTTCAAGGCGGTCAACGATACCCTGGGCCATGAAGCGGGCGATTCCGTACTGAAGGAAGTCGCGCTCAGGCTTCGCGATTGCATCCGCAAACCCGACACGGTGGCCCGGCTTGGCGGCGACGAGTTCATCGTCATTATCGAACACCAGAATACCGAAAACGCCACCATCGTCGGCGAGCGCATCGTCAAAAGCCTGAGCCGGCCGATCGAGACTCCCGATGGCACTGCCAACATCGGCGCGTCCATCGGCATCGCCTTCTTCCCGCGCGACGGAAAACAAGAAGACGAACTGCTGAAAGCCGCCGACAAGGCCATGTACAAGATCAAGAAAAGCAGCAAGGGTGCCGTCGGGTTCGTTTAATATCCCAAATTCAGCTTAAGCCCTGCTTATACCACGGCAACATCGGTATTGGTGATGGTGGTATCGACGACGGCCAGCAGGTCCAGTTCGGCCGCCGAAATTGCCGTATCGGCGCTGCCGTCGTCGGTGAAGGCGTAGATGCCGGTTTCATTGCCGGCCTTGTTCTGCACTAGGAATATGGCTTTTTCTCCGGCCCCGGCGTTACCAAGAACGCCGATCGCCGCAGACACATTGGCCAGGGAATCGAGATTCTGGGCCTTCGCATTGTTGATATAAAATACCCCGTTGGTGGCGCCGGCCAGATCGACGCCGCCGCTGACAACGGCCGCCGTACCGGTGCCGTTGAGTGATATCCCCGCATTTAGAATCTGGATCGCATCCGTTCCGGCCTCGAAATTATTAACCTGGTCGGCCTTAGCCAGTGTCAGGTCCGAAGAGCCTTCATTAAATGCCCCGTACTTGACGATATCCGCCGAGCCGTCACCAAACCCTAAGTTAATGGTGTCCGCGCCTGTACCGCCGGTGACGGTGTCCGCGCCGGCGCCGGCGTTGATGGTGTCCAGCCCGGCCCCGCCGATGATGATGTCCGCCCCCGCACCGCCATTGAGGGTGTCCGACTTGGCCCCGCCGGTCAGGGTGTCATCGCCGCTGCCGCCGCTCAGGGTTTGATCGCCCGTAGTGTTGATCCAGACCTGGTTGGAGCCGTTGACGGAGGTATAAAAATCCTTGTCGCCATCGCCATCCACATCCGCCGCGGCAACGTCCGTGACGCCGGTGCCGGCCACGGTTACACCGGAATCGGCGAACACTCCGTTGCCGTCGTTCAGCCAGATCTTGCTGCCGCCGCTGGCATTGGCCGTGAAGGCGTCGAGATCACCGTCGCCATCGATATCGGTCAAGCTCACACCTTGCGTATCCGCGGAACCCAAGGACTGGCCGAAATCCGTGAACGCGCCCGTTCCGTCGTTGAGATACACCTTGTTGGCGCCGGTATTGCCGACGAAGGCGTCGAGATCGCCGTCGCCATCGAGATCGCCAAGGGCGACGGCGTTGCTCAACAGGGTCGCGGTGGTATTCGAGGAATTGGTGAACGTGCCGGAGGCGTTGTTCTTCCACACCGAATTGGCTTGGCCCGTATTGGTGACGAAGGCGTCCTTATCGCCGTCGCCGTCCAGGTCGCCCAAGGCAACATCGGTGCTGTTGGACGTGCCCAGGCTTTGCGTGGAATCCGTGAACGTGCCGGTGCCGTTGTTGGTGTAGATCCGGTTGCCCTGGCCCGATGTATTCGCCACGACCATGTCCAGGTCGCTGTCGCCGTCCACGTCGGCGAGCGCGACGGCGGTGCTGGCATTGGTGCCGAAGCTCTGGGCGGAATCCGTGAATGTCCCGGTGGCGTTGTTCAGCCACACTTTGTTGCCAGCTCCGCTGTTGGAAACCACGGCATCCAGATCGCCGTCGCCGTCCACGTCGCCGAGCGCCACATCGGTGCTGTTGGCCGTGCCCAGGCTTTGCGTCGTACCACCGAAGCCGCCCTTGCCGTCGTTGATCCAGGTGCCGTTGGCCTGATTCTGGTTGACGGTGAAGGCGTCCAGGTCCCCGTCGCCGTCGAGATCACCCGTGGCGACGCCGGTGGTGTTGAGCGACCTGGCGGTCAGGATGATGCCTCCGGGATTGTTGTTCGAGTTGGCCACCAGGATGTCCTTCTTGCCGTCGCCGTTGAGGTCCCCGATATGGACTTCGTTGGTCCAGCCGGTGCCGACGCCCAGATTGACCAGGGTAAAGTTGCCCTTGCCGTCGTTGATGAAAGTTTCCGTCGCCGCTTCCGTCGCCGCAACCGCATCCAGGTCTCCGTCGCCATCAATGTCCACCAGTTCGCCGTCGGCCCGGGTATCCCAGCCGTTGGCATACTGACCGAGGATCTGGCCGGTGTCGGTGAAGGTCCCGGAACCGTTGTTGAGGAATACCTGATTGCCCAGGTAGCGGTTGAAGGCGAAAACATCCAGATCGCCATCGCCGTCCAGGTCACCCATGGCAATGTCGTTGGTCGCCCCGGTGGTGGCGGTGCCGACATTACTAAGACCCGATACGCTCAAAGTCCCCGTGCCGGCCGCCCCGGTGTTGGAAAACGTTCCGGAGCCGTTATTAACCCAGATATTGACCGGGTTGCCCCAGCTACCGGTGACGGCGTCGATATCGCCGTCGCCGTCGATGTCGCCCGTGGCGACCGAGCGGTAGCTGGTATTGCCGGAGATAATCAGACTCTGGCCGGTGTCGCTGAAGGTCCCGGCGCTGCCCGACGTGTTCAAAAAGACCTTATTGCCGGCGTCGGAAGCGACGAAGATGTCCTTCAGGCCGTCCCCGTTGAAGTCGGCCAGGGCCACATTGGTGCCGGTCGTCGTGAAGTCCAGGGTCTGGCCCGAGGATGTAAACCCGCCGGCGCCGTCGCCGAAATAGACCGGTTGCGCCGTTGCGCTGGTTTCGGCCAGGACCATGTCCAGCTTGCCGTCCCCGTTGAGGTCGGCGAGTTCCATATTATGGGTATGCTTGTCGGCAATGACGCTGGTGAACGTGAACGTTCCACTGCCGTTGTTGAGACCGACATAGGTATCCCAGAGGGTTGCGCCGACCCCGCTGGCCTCGCCGTTGATGATGATGTCCAGGTCGCTGTCGCCGTCCACATCGGCCAATTGGCTCGCCTGGGACAGGAAGGTCGAGATCAGGCTGTCGAACTGATAGGCGTTGGTGAAGCCCAAGGGCGTCTTGCCGGCCAACGAGACCGACGACGCGCCGCCGGCAGACTCCACCACAGGCGCGGGCGGCGGAGGCGGAGGCGGAACCTCTTCGGGCGGCGGGGCCTTTTCGGGTGGCGGCTGGTACTCGGGCGGCGGCGGGGGGGGCGGGGCGGGGGGGGGGGGGGGGGGGGGGGGGGGGGGGGGGGGGGGGGGTTCCGGTGCCGGGGCTCCGCCTCCGGTCCCGGCGCCGATGGGATCGCCGATCTGGCCCCGAACCTCGACCAGCACTTTGTCGACAATACCCTTGACGACGTCAGCGATGGCTTTCGGCGAGCCGAAATGGTTCGGGTCGTTCGCCAACAGGGTCCGAACGCTGGTTTCCACGGCCGCGTCGCTGGCTGCCGCCATGGCGTCACCGATACTCCCGCCCTCGGCCAAGACCTTGTCGAAGGCTTCCGCCGCCGCTTTTTCGGCGTCGGTGAGAATGCCTTCCGCGACGGCATCCGCCGTTCCTTCGACAGGGCCATCTTCCGGGGTTTCCTCGCCGGCCGGCGCGGCGTCTGTCTGGTTGGCCTGGTTTTCGGGGTTTTCCGCATTTTCTCCACCGCCATCGGTGGCTCCGGCGGGCGGTTTCGGGGCTACGGCTTTGGCCTTGGCGTAGAACTTCGACAAGGTCGCCGCGGGCAGCACCACCGGTTTGGTCGGCGGCACGAAGCCGCTGGAAATATGCGATGTCTGGTTAGGCGTCGACAGGATCTGACTGCCGCCCTGGGTCTTGATGACTATTTCGCCGGATCCGCCGCCGGCATCGGGGAACATGGAAATCAGGTTGGGCTGGCCTTCCGGCGCCGCCTGACCGCCACCCGACGTGCCGCGAATGCCGATGGTCGCCACCGGCGTGGTAATGAGGCTGGCGTCGACGTCGGTCTTGGCGATCTGGCCGGAAACGAAGGTAAACAGGCCTTCCACCACGCTGACCGCCGACGAGCCCGACTGGGTCGCCGGGTCATAGACCATTTCATCGATGGTCATGGAGCCCTTGTCGGCCAATGAAAACGTGCTCTGGTCGGCGAAGGTGATGCCGATCGCCCCGCCGTCGGCGGTTTCCACCGTGTCGCCCTGGTATATGGGGGCGCCGTCGGCGGCCTGAACCTTGGAGCCATCGGTACGGGTGATGCTTACCGAACCCTGCAGGGAGCTGATCTTGCCGACTGCCTCCACACCGTGGGCCTGCGCAAGCTCAACGGCCTGCGCGCCTTCGGGGGACGGAAAGAATTCCGGGTCTAGTGATGTCTCGAGAACCATTCTGGCTCCGATCTTCTTTTATTTCGTTTTTTATCCTCAAGACCATATTCTATGGCCGTCTTTTCTAAATTTTTTGGAAACACCGCCTGGTTGATATACCCAGTCTATGTACTAAGCGCCGCCGGTAACGGAGAGGCGTACACGGCCACAAATTCGCGTGACCCGGATGATTTTCCTTTTTATTAACAAGATAGACTAGGTTACCCACTATCGTACGCGCAACTTATAATTCCTAATAATTTAGGGTTATTGAATCTTTTGGTGCAATTTATTCCCCGAATGCGGGGCCCCTTGCGAAGGCGCGCGGAGAAGCGTAAGTTCAGCTCCGTTGACGGTCCGCCCTGTTTACGTCGGCCGTTTCGCCCTTAGCCCAAGGGCATCGGAGCACCCGTAGCTCAGCTGGATAGAGCGCTGCCCTCCGAAGGCAGAGGTCACAGGTTCGAATCCTGTCGGGTGCGCCAATCTTTTCATTTTTTACCCGGAACGACCCCCGGAATACTTTCCATTTTCCGTCGTGGCCGCTTCAGATATAATGTCAAGCGGGGGCCTTCATGGAGTCCACGGTGATCGTCCTGTGTTCGGGGAAACGGATGGCCGCGACCGTTCCCTGGCCCAACTCGCTTTCGATCTCCAGTGAGCCTTCATGCAGTTCCATCAACGTTTTCACCAACGACAGGCCGAGCCCGGTTCCTTCGTGGCTGCGGGTCTGGGAATGGGCGGCCTGGGCAAAGGGTTCGGTGATGTGCTCCAGATCCTCCGCCGCGATGCCGACGCCGGTGTCGGAAACTATTACACTAACGCAACGATCGTTGTATTCAGCGGATATTGATACGGAACCATCTCGCGGCGTGAACTTGACCGCATTGCCGATAAGGTTCAACAAAACCTGCTTGATGCGCAGTGTATCGCCCCGCACCTCGGGCAGGTCGGCGGGGAAATCGCTCTCCAGCCGCACCCCGGCATTACTGGCGCGCTCGCGAACCATGCTCAGGCACGAACCGGCGACGGCGGCAATTTCCACACCCTCGTCAGACAGGTCCATGGCGCCGGCCTCGATCTTGGATACGTCCAGGATATCCTTGATCAGGTCGAGGAGATGGCGGCCGGACGCGTTGATATCGCTAAGGTATTCCAGGTATCGCTGATTGCCGATGGCGCCGAAAATCTCGCTTTTCAGCATATCGGAGAACCCGATGATGGAGTTCAGCGGGGTCCGCAGTTCGTGGCTCATATTGGCGAGAAATTCGCCTTTCGCCCGGTTGGAATATTCGGCCTCTTCCTTGGCCTGGCGCAGGTCCGCCTCCACGCGCTTGCGTTCCTCCACCTCTTCGGACAATTCACGGGTCCGTTCCAGAACCCGCACTTCCAGTTCGTCGCGCGCCTGGCGGAGCGCGGTTTCTGCCTCGACCTGGGCGGTGATGTCGGTGGCGGTGCCACGATAGCCCAGGAATTCCCCGTCGCCGTTGAAACGGGGCCGGCCGGAGAGCCGGATATAATACCGGCGGCCTTCGTATTGCCCGCCCCGGGCGCCGGGATTGGACATGACGAAACTGCTAAACGCGCGGCGCGCCTCCAGGTCCTGGCGGTGTTGATCCCAATCCTCGCATGACGCCTCCAGCGCCGTCTTATCGGCGGTTTCGCTACGGGTCTTGTCGATAATTTCGCTCGGGGTGCGGCCCGTCACCTCGTAATAGCGCTCCGAAACGTAGGTAAACCGTAAGTCCCGATCCATTTCCCAGAACCAGTCGGACGCCGTTTCCGCCAGATCCCGAAAGCGGCTCTCGCTTTCCAGCAAGGCGTCCTGGGCCTTCTTGCGTTCGGAAATATCCTCGACGAAACCGGTGAACATCTTTTTTCCGCCCAGCACCAGTTCACTGATGCCCAGTTCCATGGGAAATTCGACGCCGTTCTTGCGCAGACCCACGACCTCGCGGCCAATGCCGATAATCTTATCGTCCCCGGTGGCATGGTAGTTTTCCAGATACCCATCGTGCTTGGAGCGGTCCGGTTCCGGCATCAGCATGGAGACATTCCTGCCGATAACCTCGTCCGGGGCATAGCCGAATATCTTTTCCGCCGCCGGGTTCAGGGTTTGAACGAGGCCCTTTTCATCAATGGTGATAATTCCGCCCACCGCCTCTTCGAGAATAAGGCTGAGCCGTTCCTCGTTTTCCCGCAGAGCTTCCTCGGATTTTTTGGATTCCGTGATGTCGTTGCGGATGATCAGTGTGCCGCCGTCTGACGTGCGGTATTCGCGGAGCATCACCCACTGCCCGGTTTCGGCGATATGCAGCAACGACGGCTCAAGGTTTTGATGCCGTAACAATCGTTCCTTAATATAGGTTTCCGGGTCATCCGCCGCGCCGGTGACGTAGTTGACTTCTGTCACCGCCCTGATCACGTCCTCGAACCGCATTCCCGGCACGAACATGTGGTCGATAACGGAATTTTTCACCCGGTATTTGGAATTGCAGAACACGAAGCGGTCGTCCGCGTCATAGAGGGCAACCCCGTCCTCGATGCTTTCCAGAGCATCGATCAGGCGGGCTTCGGTCTCCCGGGCCAACTTCTGGAAGCGTTGGCGGGCCCATTCCTCCCTGCGGATCACATACAGCAGCGCCGCTGTCACCCAGACCGCGAACAGGGCCAGAATACGGTTGATAACGACGACCCAGTACACTCCCCCCGGGGAAGAAAGCCAATACCCGGCCAGGATCAGGACAGAGGACACAAACGCCAGGACAAAAATATGCCGTCGCCGGGGCAGCCACCAGGCCATCGCGACCACGGCGATATAGGGAACACCCCACGCCACGCCCAGCGGCAACAGCAGATCGCCGATGAAAAGCACCACCGCCAGACCGCCTGCGGCGGCCATCGAAACGGCCGGCGTTAACTGTTTGCTGAACATCCGTCGCCTCACCGGAACGAAGACGGGCATTCCAGTGCCCTCAAACTCAAGGCTTTTTGAACCGCTTGGATACGGCTTCTTCCCTAATTGCCGACAACAATAGTGCGGTTTTCAGGGAATTTACAATAACCCAATGTTTTTAAAACAATTTCCACGCAATGGTTATAGCGATGCCCCGCTCAAGACCGAACGGGGAGAGGCCGGGCCTTGCAGCCGGGCCCTTCAATCCAGATCAAGAACGTCGAAGGCAATGGAAATCCGCACCTCGTCGGATTCGAAGGGTACCGTGCGGTGATAAAAATAAGACGGGAAAAGCACCATCAGGCCTTCCTCGGGCCGGATCAGACGCACTTCGGGCGCCTGGGTACCGTGAAAGTCGTCGGGCGCGCGGCCGAATTCGATCCAGCCGGCGTGGCCGGGGTCGTCGGCACGGACCACGGCGGGGATTTTCGGGTAATACACGCCCGACAACCACGCCGATGGATGGATATGCGCCAGTTGATGACCCTGACGGTCCATGGCCACGCCCCACACACTAAGGCCCATACGGTCGGGCCGCATCGCCAGCCAGGGGTGAGCTCCGTCATCCGGGTCGTCCGGCGGCAGTTCCCGGCGATAATCATCCACCGCCGCCGTGATCAGGCTTTCCAGCGCCGCCACCGGACCTTTCGGTTCGACCAGCAACTCCCCCGAATGACGGCCGGACCGGGTCGCATGGGATGCCGGCTGGCGCACCAGCGACGGATGGCCGAGCACATGCTCAGCCAGCGCCCGGTTGAAGTCCGCCATATCGGCAAAGCCCTCCGGCGCGGTATGGCGAATGGAGCGCAACAGGCGGTCGAAATCATAAAGGTCCCGGACGCCGTCCCTGTCGCCGGCGTCTTCCAGGGCGATGGCCTTGAACGCCAGCATGGAAATGTTTCCGGGATGGTCCTTGAGATACACGTCACACACATCGAGCGCCGCTTCGGGTCTGCCCTGCTGCAAATACAGATCGCCCAGGTTGACCCGTACCTTGTCGTAGTCCGGAGCCATGCCGATAGCCCGGAGATACGCCGCCTCGGCCTCTTCCAGCCGCCCCATCTCCTTAAACCCATAGCCGATGTTGACCTCGGCCCCGGCGTGGTCCGGAGCGCACTCCAGCGTCTTGCGGTAACTGGCCATGGCGTCGTCCAGCGCGCCCGTTTCCTGACAGGCGACGCCCAGATTGTAATGCGCCTCGGCGAAATCCGGGTTTAGGCCCACGGCCTTGCGATAGGCGTGGATGGCGTCGACCGGGCGGCCCAGCTCCATATGCACGGCGCCGGCGTTGTTGAGCGCGTCTGCATGATTAGGATCGATGTCCAGCGCACCCGCGTAGGCCGCCGCCGCCTCATCCAGCCGGCCCAGCGCCTTCAACACATTGCCGAGATGAAAAGGCCCGGACGCCGAGGCCGGTTCCAGGGCGATGCAGCGCCGGTAACACGCTTCGGCCTCGGTAAAACGGCCTTGCGCCTCAAGGGCGATGCCGAGATTGAATTCTGCGTCCCGGTTATCCGGACTGGCATCGACGGCCCGGCGGTAAGCGGCTTCGGCAGCGGCCAGGTCGCCTGTGGCCTTGAGAACATTACCCAGGTTGTTGTGGGCATCGGCAAAGCCGGGGCGAAAGGCGATAGCGGTTTCCAGCAGGGAAATGGCTTCCGCCGCATCACCGGCCTGAAAGGCCGCCACCCCGGCCAGATTCAACGCCTCCGTATCGCCCGGATCGCGCGACAGGATCTGCCCGATAAGCCCGAGCGCGTCGGACGGGCGGCCCGAACGCAGCGCCGCAGCCGCCTGCCCTAAGGCGTCCCCTGCGGATGGAGAGATGGATGGAGAGGCGGTCGGGGAAACAGGCGTGGATGGGGACGTAAATGGGGGCGTGAATTGGGGTGGGGTCGGGGCTACGGTTTTTTTACGGAACTTTTTCGCCGCCGGTTTCTTGCGTCCGCCTTTTTTCTGCTTTTTCACGCCCGCCGCCTCATGGTGTCTTTGGGGCCGGTATCGGTTTCGCAGTTTCCCCGGGCCCCGGGATTCGGAACGGCGGCGGGAAAGACGGCTTGCCCGAAGGCGTTTGGTCCCCAGCCTCTTCGGTCTTCAGGCCGATGGCCTTCTGAAAATCGCGGACAACATCCTGAAAACCGCCGCGTTCCTCCTTCGGCGTAACCAGAAAAATTAAAATCCACGCCGCCAGGGTGAGGATAAAAAACGCCGTCGTCGCCTTTGCCATCAGCGGCTTCAGGTGCTTCACGCACCAGAGCCCGAAGGGACTTTCGGAATCCTTCATCTTTCGCCGGACGACGAAGATCGCCACAAACAGGGCGCCAATCAGGGCGGGCACAAACCAGGACGCCATATTCCCTACTCTCCTCCCCACTCATCTACGTTATGTTTCGGGTTATCGCCGATCAGGTGCAGGACAAGCTCCCGCCGGTGCGGGCGGGTGCGGTGTTCGAACAGGAAAATCCCCTGCCAGGTACCTAAAACCATTTCGCCCCCGGAAACGGGAATGCCCAGCGACGTCTCCGTCAGCGCCCCTTTGATGTGGGCCGGCATATCGTCGGAGCCTTCCGTCGTATGGGAATACAGCGAAAGGTCTTCCGGAACCAGTTTTTTGAAAAACCCCTGCATGTCCCGCATCACCGACGGGTCGGCGTTTTCCTGGATCACCAGCGACGCTGATGTATGGCGGATATAAATAGTGAGCAATCCGGTGGACACGCTCTGTTGGCGCAGCCATTGGGTTACCTCTCCGGTGACTTCGAGCAACCCCTGCCCCGGTGTCTCGACGGTGAGCGTACCCTGCGCCTGTTTCATGCCTTCCAAGCCCCGCCCTAACCAATCCGGTGCAGGCGTTCGCCGTTCCGCCTCAGCCAGTCGCGGCCCCAGTCCATATCATCGGTCAACGTGCCGACCAGCCGCCAGAACTCCGGTCCATGATTGTGTTCGGCCAGGTGCGCCACTTCGTGGGCGACGACGTAATCGAGAACGCTTTCGGGCGCCATCACCAGCCGCCAGCAAAACGACAGGTTGCCATCATGGGAACACGACCCCCAACGGCTTTTGGTATCACGGACGGTGATGCGCCCCGGCGTGCGATCGAGAACCGCCGCCTTGTCCCGGACTTTCCCCCGGATACGCGCCTTCGCTTCGCCCCGGAACCAGTCGCGCACCCGCCGGGCCGTATGTTCAAGACCCCCGGCGACGAGGATGTTCGCACCTTCCAGCCTGACCAGGCCGCGCCCAGCGCCGGTGTGGCGAATGACATGATCGACGCCGCCCAACGGCACCACCGCGCCGTCCACGAACGGGATTCTGGGTGGGCGGCCTTCGAGCCGGGCCAGCACCCAATCCGCCTTGTCGCGGACCAGGGCAAGGCCTTCCTCAACGCCTGTGCGTCCCGGCAGGGTGACGACGACGCCATCCTCTGCCCCGTCCTGGTTCCCGTCGTTGTTCGTGTCCAGGCGCAGGATGATGCGGCGCGCACGGCGATTACGGAGAAACCGCACCGCCACCCGCCTGCCGGCGAGGTCGACTGAGGCTTCCCGTGACAGCGCCTTGGTCATGTATATGCCTCTAGGATACCGGCGGAATGGAAAAGCCGATGGCGTCGAAGGCGTCGAAAAGGGCGTCGCGGTCGGCATCGTTCATACGCATCAAAGGCGGACGGATGTTGAGCCATCCGTCGGTTCCGGAATGACGCGCCATCAGCGTCTTCAATGCCGTCGACAGTGGGAATTTCACGATCGCATTGCGCACGGCGGTCAGGGTTTCGTGAGTCGCCTGAACGTCGTCGCCGTTCTTCCAACCCTGATAAACCTCACCGGCCAGTTTCGAGCCGACATTGGCGCACGCCGTGATACAACCCGCACCACCGGCCTCGATCAACGGCAGCATCAATTCATCGGAACCGGCAAACACGGCGAAACCGGGAAACGCTTTCGCCGCCCCGATCATGTTGTCGGCATCGCCGGAGCTGTCCTTCATGCCGGCCACCGTGTCCGGGTATTCCTTCAACAGGCGTTCGATCAGCGCATAGGAAATCGGCACGGTCGACATCTGCGGGAAGTGATAGAGGCAGATCTTGAGATCCGCATCGCCGACCTGCTGGATAATTTCCGAGTACGCCGCGAACAGGCCGTCGTCGCTGGGGTTCTTGTAATAGAACGGCGGCAGCATCAGGACCCCCGGCGCGCCGTTTTTCAAAGCCGCTCTGGTCAACGCCACGGCGTCGGGGATGGCGCACGCGCCTGTCCCCGGCATCAGGGTATCGCCGGGGATGCCGGCCTCGGCCAGCCCGTCCAGAAGGGCGATCTTTTCATCGACACTGAACGAATTGGCTTCGCCCGTGGTGCCCAGAATAGCCAGGCCGTCGCAGCCGTTATCGAGCAGCCAGCGGCAATGAGACGCCATCAGGCCGACGTCCGGCGTGCCGTTGTCCGTTTGTGGGGTCAGGGCTGCGGCGTAAACGCCGGAAAAGGCAAATTCCTGTTGAGACACGGTTTCATCACTCCTTGTTGAATGGATGTTTACTCACTTCGGCCAACCGACAACGCGGCCTTCCAGATCGTCGGTGTCACGTTCCGAAACCACGCGGCCCCGCACCGACACGACGGCCTGATGCACCGTTTCCGGATCGCCGGACATCAACGGATGCCACCAGTACAAATCCTTGCCCTCATTGACCAGCCGGTAGGCGCAGGTACTGGGCAACCATTCCAGTTCGCGAACCGCGCGCGGCGTCAGGATGCGGCAGTCGGGCACGAAGCGCTTGCGGTCGTCGTAGCTGACGCAGCGGCACTGTTCGGTATCCAGTAGGCGGCAGGCGACATCGGTGTACTGGATTTCACCGGTGGATTCGTTTTCCAGCTTATTCAGACAGCATTTGGCGCAGCCGTCGCACAGCGATTCCCACTCCGCCCTGGACATCTGATCCAGCGTCTTGGTCTGCCAGAACGGCTTTTCCAAGGGGGCCGCGTTCGGTTTTCCGGGCATCAAACGGTTGCTCCTGATTGCGTCAAAGAGGTACCCCGTCCGATAAAGGTTGTCAAAGAAACCGCCACCCTATTCCCGGTCGATCAGGTGGAAAAACGACCCCGCCACCCGGCCATCGGCCAGGCCAAAAGAGCCGAGATCGTTGCCCGCGGCATCCGTGGCCTCGAACAAAGGCGCACCGTCTTCGGACAGCGTCGCCGAATAATGAAATTCGTGGCCGCGGAACACCGCCCCGGCCTCGCCCAAAGGATTGCCGCACAGCGCTTTCATCCGCCGGTAGCCCAGATGTAATTTGCGTTCGGCGAAAGACGTCTCCAGACCGAGCAGCCCCGCCATGGCGTGGCGCGTGCCTTCGGCATCCACCAGTCCCCGGCCCAGCACCATGTAGCCGCCGCATTCGCCGAACACCGCCGCCCCGGCCCCGGCCCGGCTGCGCAGCCCGTCCTGAAAAGCCAAAGCCGCCGACAGCCGTCCGCCATGCAGTTCCGGATAGCCGCCCGGCAGATACACCGCATCCGCATTTTCATCCGGCGCCTCGTCGGCCAGCGGCGAAAAGAACACGATGTCAGCCCCGGCGTCGCGCCAGCCCCCGATCACGGAGGCATAGGAAAAGGCGAAGGCTTCATCGGACGCCACCGCGATGCGCTGGCCTATTGGGAGCAGAGGGGAAACCCTGTCGCCGCCGTCAAATTTGAGCGGGCCGGCAAGGCCCAGAAGTCCGTCCACGTCCACATGCGCCGCCACCAGCCCGGCCGCGGTTTCAAGGAACGTCTCAAGATCGGGATGCTCGACCGCCTGCACCAGCCCGAGATGGCGTTCCGGCAGGGCCAGTCCATCCGCCCTCGGCAGACAGCCCAGCACCGGAATTTCCGGCATCGACTGGGCACAGGCCTGCCTTAAAATATCTTCGTGCCGCCCGCCGCCAACCCGGTTGAAGACGACGCCGGCGACGGACACGTCGGCGCGGTATTCGGCAAAGCCCTTGAGCACGGCGGCGGCGGACGCGGCCTGGGCACGGGCGTCGATGACCAGCACCACCGGCCAGCCGGTGCGGCTGGACAGGTCCGCCGTGGAGCCATCGCGTTCGAGTCCCTCCGCTTTCACGAAGGCGCCGTCGAACAGGCCCATGACTCCTTCGCAGATCACCGTGTCCGTATCCAGGCCAGAGGCCAGGGCGTTCAGGGTGTCTCCGCGCATCGCCCAGGGGTCCAGGTTCACGCACGCACGCACGCTGGCCGCAGCGTGAAACGCCGGGTCGATATAATCCGGCCCCGCCTTGGCCGAGGCGACGTCCCGGCCAAGGGCCGCCAGATGCCTGAGCAGGCCCAGCGTCACCACGGTCTTGCCGCTGCCCGAGGATGGCGCGGCGATGATTAAACCCCGGTTGTGCATCTACGTATCGGTCCTTAAAAATTCAATCCGTTCCGGGCGCATGGCAAGCCCCATGATAGAATGAGGCCCCCCGGACGGATATGATAATATATCGTGGGTTCACAAGGAGTATCATGGCGACCTCCAGACAAAAACCAAACGGCCCCCTGCGCAAGGGATGGACGACCGGCGCCTGCGCTACGGCGGCCACGACGGCGGCCTATCAGGCGTTGCTGACCGGCGATTTTCCCGACCCGGTGACGATCACCCTGCCACGTGGAGAGGAGCCCGCCTTCGCGCTCACGCGCAGGGAATTGACCGACGGGCAGGCGACCGTTGGCATCATCAAGGACGCCGGTGACGACCCGGACATCACCCACGGCGCGGAAATTGTCGTTACCGTGGCGCTGGATAACCATTCGGGCGGCATCACCTTTCATGCCGGTCCCGGTGTCGGCACCGTGACCCGGCCCGGCCTGGCGCTCGGCGTCGGCGAGCCCGCCATCAACCCAGGCCCGCGCGCCATGATGCAGGGCGTGATCGAAGACCTGACGAAAAAATACGCCAGCGGGGGTGCGGCCGCCGTCGCCATCACCGTGTCTATTCCCGGCGGTGCGGCGCTGGCGGAAAAGACCCTGAACGGGCGGCTCGGCATCGAGGGCGGCCTGTCGGTGCTGGGCACCACGGGCGTGGTCATTCCCTATTCGTGCTCGGCCTGGATTCATTCCATCCACCGTGGCGTCGACGTGGCGCGGGCCTCTGGCCTCACCCACATCGCGGCGGCTACGGGGTCAACGTCGGAAGCCGCCGTCCAGAAAGCCCTCGGCCTGTCCGAGGCGGCGCTGATCGACATGGGGGATTTCGCCGGCGGCCTGTTGAAGTATCTGCGCACCCATCCGGTGGAAAAACTCACCATCGCCGGTGGTATCGGCAAGCTGACCAAACTGGCGCAGGGCGAGATGGACCTGCATTCGTCGCGCTCGCGCGTCGATATGGGCAGGCTCGCGGGCTGGCTCGCCGATCTCGGCGCAGACGGCGACACCGTCGCCAACGCAGAAGCCGCCAACACGGCGGCAGAGGTTCTCGAAATGACAGAAGCGCAAGGTCTGGCACTGGGCGGCCTGATCGCGAAACAGGCGCGCGAGGTGACGCTGGCGGCCCTGTCCGGCGGCACCGAAGTCGAGGTCATGCTGTTCGACCGCAACGGAAAGCAGGTCGGTCATGCCGGATAACGGGCAGGATAAAAAGCACCTGCTTATTCTCGGCGGCACCGGCGAGGCCCGCGAACTGGCGCGCCGGGTGCAGTTGATGATCGGCAAGCGGGTGCGGGTGACGACATCCCTGGCCGGACGCCGGGACGCCCCACCGGAACTGGCCGGAGAGGTGCGCACCGGCGGCTTCGGCGGCGTTCAGGGAATGATGACATATATCGCCGAAAACGCCGTCGATCTGGTCGTCGATGCCACCCACCCCTTCAGCCCGACGATTTCCGACCACGCCGCCATCGCCTGCGGGAATGCCATGGACGGCGGCACGCCCCGGCTGCAACTGGTGCGCCCGCCGTGGCGGTTTCCACCGTCGGCGCAATGGCTGGAAGTCGGCGACTTCCCCGCCGCCGCCGAGATCCTGAAAGGGTTCGCCAGACGGGTCTTCCTGACCACCGGGATGCGGGGGCTGGAGGCGTTTTCCGGCCTCGATGACATGTGGTTCCTGGTCCGCCTGCTGGACGAGCCGGACACTCCGCCGCCGTTGAAGAACCATCAGGTCATCACCGGGCGGCCGCCTTATGGGCTGGAAGACGAACGCGCGATCCTGGCAGACCACACTATCGACACCATGGTCGCCAAGAACGCAGGCGGCGGCGCCACGGAAGCCAAAATCTTCGCCGCCGGCGAAGCCGGCGTGAAGATCGTCCTCATCCGCCGCCCGCCGCCGGAGCCCGGCCCCACCGCCGAAACCGTGGACGAGGCCTTCGCCTGGGTCGAAGCGCAAATTTAGACCTTCCTTTTATCCTTGGGCCTGAGCACATGGTGGTGATCGGCGGCATAGAGACGGCTGTCGTCGAAGTCGGCCCCGCCCAGCACACGCCCGACCAGAATCAACGCCGTGCGGGTAATCCCGGCGGCTTTGACCTTGTCCCGGATGTCGGCCAGCGTGCCGTGCAGGAATTGCTCGTCCGGCCAACTGACCCGGTAAGCGACGACAACGGGGCAGTCTTCACCGTAGTGCGGCACGAGGTCGCGGACCACACCGGCCAGATTGTTGACCGACAGGTGCACCGCCAGCGTAGCGCCGCTTTGCCCCAACGACTTAAGGTCTTCGCCATCGGGCATATCGGAGCTGCGCACCGAGGTGCGGGTCAGGATCACCGTCTGGCTGACATCGGGCAGGGTCAGCTCCTTGCCCATGGCGGCGGCGGCGGCCGCATAGGCCGACACGCCCGGCGTCACGTCGTAAGCGATGCCAAGATCGTCGAGGCGGCGCATTTGTTCGGCGATGGCGCCATAAAGCGACGGGTCGCCCGAATGCACCCGGGCCACATCAAACCCGGCGTCATCCGCGGCTTTCATCTCGGCGATGATTTCGTCCAGATGCATCGGCGCGGTATCGAGGACGCGGGCGTCAACGGGCGCTTCGGCGACGATCTCCGCAGGCACCAGTGAACCCGCATAGAGCACCACCGGACATTCGCGGATCATGTTCAGGCCGCGCACCGTAATCAAATCCGCCGCCCCCGGCCCGGCGCCGATGAAATGAACCGTCATGATGCGGCATCCATTTTTTTCTCGTAGCCGCGCGGCGTGTAGACGCGCATCCCGGCGGATGTTTCAAAGGTGCGCGACTGGCTTGAGCCGATCATCACCAGAGTCAGCATATCGACCATGTCCACGTCCAGGTCACCCAGGCTGATAACCCGCACCGTCTCGTCGGCGCGCCCGAGGTTGCGCGCCAGGATCACCGGCGTTTCCGGCGGGCGTTTCTCCAACAGAATATCGCGGGCGGACACCAGTTGCGTCCGGCGGCGTTTCGACACCGGGTTATAAAGCGCGACAACGAAATCGCCGTCCGCCGCCGCCCTGAGACGGCGCTCGATATCTTCCGGCAGGGTCAGCAGATCGGATAGCGAAATGGCGCAGAAATCATGGCCCAGCGGCGCGCCGATGCGGGCAGCCGCGGCCTGCAGCGCCGATATCCCCGGCGCCACGGACACCCGGACGCGGTTCCAGCCTCCTCCCTGGTCATTGCGGCCGTTGCGGTCGAGAAGCTCATAGACCAGCGTCGCCAGGGCATAGATTCCGGCATCGCCGGAACACACCAGTGCCACGCGGCGGCCCGTGGCGGCGAGATCCAGCGCCCGGCGCGCGCGGTCTTCTTCGCGGCCCAGCTCCGACGAATGACGCGGCGTCCCTTCGATCAGATCGGCGACGAGATCGAGGTACAACGCATAGCCGACGACGTCTTCGGCACGGTTAAGCGCCGCCGTCGCCTCGGGCGTGCGCCAGCCGGAGGCGCCGGGGCCGATGCCAACAATCGTCAACACGCCCTGCGCCCGGCCCACCTGTTCGGGGTGGATATTCCCCGGCGCGCGGGCGATGGCGCAGGTCGCGCGGGCGGATTTTTTCTTTTCCACCACCAACTGGCCATCCGCGCCGACACAGGCCAGCGCAGCCCCTTCGCTGACGCCGTGGCAGCCGACCTCGGTAAAAACCACGTCCGACGGATTGGCGAGGCGGGGGGTTTCGACCTCTAGCGTTTCGGCGTCGAAGAACCGCGCCGGAACGCCCAGATGATCGGCCAGCGCATGCACGGCCCCTTCGTCGGCCTTGAGGTCGAGCGACACGACCGAGGCCACGGCCCCCGCCGCGAGACCGGCGGCTTTTAATGTCGCCTCGGCCAAGTCGATGACCTCCGATGCGTCCGCGCCGCGCTCGCAGCCCACCCCCAGCGCCAGCACCGGCGGGTGTAAAATCAGATCGTCCGCCGGATTGTCGACCGCGCGGTCGGTCACGCGGACCGCCACCGGCGCGTCATCGGTGAATGCCGCACCGGACTCCGCAATCCACCCGGCGTCCCCGGCCTCAACGACCAGCGCCACCGGCCCACCGGCCAGCAGCGTCTGCGTGATTTTCTTGGCAGCCATCGGGTTGGCGGCGCACCAGCCGGGCGGCGGATCGTCCAGCGCCAGGCCCAATCCCACATCGCCCGCCGTGGTCACGGCGGCCTGCCCGCCGGTGATATCGGCAATTTTTATCGCCAGCCGGTTGGCCCCATGGTGGCCGCCCAGCAGCGGCACGGCGCAAGACCCATCCTCGGCGAGGGCGACGACGGCGGGCTCGCTTCGCTTGTCCGACAGCAGCCCGGCCACGGCGCGGATCAGGATTCCCGCAGCACACACGCCGATGATGGGGCGGCCCGCCCGGAACAGTCCCGCGACATGGGCCATGGTATCGGTGAACGTTTCATCCGCCCCATCCACCTCGTCGGCGCGGCCCCTGAGCCCATGAATGTCCGAACCCGGCAGTTGGGGCTTCAGGCGTTTGGCCAACGCCAGTCCACCCGGCCCCAGCACAATCAGCGCCGCGTCTTGTGGAATTTTCCCCGTCATTTTTCCGCCCCTTCGGCGTTCCCTTCCTGGCGGCGCACCAGCACCATGGAGAAATAGGGCGCGCGCGCACCATCCACTTCGTTTAAGGGAAGAATTTTCTGGTCCGGCATGGAGGCACGCTCGACATAGGTCGCGCCGTCCGCCAGTCCCATTCGCGCCAGCACGCGCTTCACCTTGTCCAGATGACGGCCGACTTTCATGATCGCGCAGGCGTCGAGATCACCGAGCCGGCGCTCCAGTTCGGCTTCGTCCAGCGGCGCGGGCAGGATGCTCAAAACCTGATTGCGCGATACCAGAGGCCGCCCGCTTGCGGCGGCCACCGCGCCCAGCGACGACACGCCGGGCACCACCTCCGCCCGGTATTCACCCGACAGCCGCTCGTACAGATACATGAACGAGCCATAGAGAAAGGGGTCGCCCTCGCACAACACGGCAACGTCGCGCCCACCGTCCAGGTGACCGGCGATTTCGGCGGCGTAACGGTCATAGACATCGTCGGCGGGAAAATTGCCCGGCGTCATCGGCGTGCGGATAACGATTTCGGCCTGGCCTTCAACCATATGCGGGGCAGCGATGGATCTGGCCAGGCTGTCGCCGGTGTCCGGCGCGGGATAGGCGACGACGGAGACCGATTGCAGAATCCGGAGCGCCTTCAAAGTCATCAGTTCCGGGTCGCCGGGACCGATGCCGAGGCCGTAAAGCGTGCCTTTTTGATCCGTCATATTATTTCTTTTCCACGACAAGTTGGGTGACGTTCATCATCGGCTTGAAGGCCTGCAGGCCGCCCTTCGGGCCAACCGGGCCGGTGCGGCTGATGGAAAGGCGGGTAAGGTCGCCGCCAAATTCGTTATGAAACTGCAACAAAGCTTGTTCCGCCTCGACAGTTACCGCATTGGCCACCAGCCGCCCATCACTCCCGAGGGCCTGCCAACAGTCTTCCAGAAGGCCGGGAGCCGAGACGCCGCCGCCCAAAAACACCACATCGGGGGAAAGATCGATATCGGACAACACCCGGGGCGCTTCGCCTTCGACGATTTTCAGGGAGGGCACGCCGAGAGTGTCCGCATTGCGCTTGATGCGGGCCGCACGCACCGGGTCGCGCTCGATGGCGAAGGCCTTCGCCGACGGCTCGGCGCGCAGCCATTCGATCGCAACACTTCCCGCGCCGGCGCCGACATCCCACAGCACGCGGCCCGGCAAGGGCGCAAGGCGCGACAGGGTGGCGGCGCGGACTTCGCGCTTGGTGATCTGGCCGTCGTGCTCGAACGCATCATCGGGCAGCCCCGGCACACGGGACCAGGCGCTTGCGTCCGCGTCGTCCACGGCCCGGCAGTCGACGGCGATGGTGTTGAGGTCGCTGGCCGGCGCATGGTTCCAATCCGCCGCCGTGCCGTCCCGGCGGATTTCGTCTCCGCCCATATTAGCGAGCACGGACATTGCGCTCGGCCCGAAACCCCGGGCCGTCAACACTTCCGCCAGTTCCTTCGGCGTGTCCTTATCCCGGCTCAGGATCAACAGCCGCTGGCCCGCCACCAGATGCAGGTTGACCGCCGACAAAGGCCGGCCATGCACGGTCAGGCATTTTGCATCGGCCAGCGGCCAGCCCATGCGGGCCGCGGCCAGGCTGAATGCGCCGGGCGCCGGAAGAATGGTCACCGGCTCCATGCCGAAACGGCGCACCACGTTGGCGCCGACGCCGTAATTGAGCGGGTCGCCCGACGCCAGCACCACCACCTGCTTTCCCGAATGCTGTTCAACGGCATCGAACGCCGCATCGAAGCCGTCCGTCCAGTCGATGCGGATTTCATTGCCCCCTGGTGCTTTGGCCGGCACTTTCGACAGGTGCCGCGCGCCGCCGACCAGGACGTCGGCCACGTCAATGGCTGCGCGCGACGCCGGAGCCAGGCCATCGAGGCCGTCTTCGCCGAGGCCGACGACGGTGATCCATTTTTTGCTCATGCGTCCCCCGCCCCTGCAAGACCCGAGAGCGCATTAACGCAGGCCGCCGCCATGGCGCTGCCACCCAGACGGCCTTTCAGCGTGATGAACGGGATATCCCACCGGGCCGCACATTCGATCAGAGCATCCTTGGATTCCGCCGCGCCGACGAAGCCGACGGGGAAGCCGCAGATCAATGCCGGGGGAGGCGCACCCTCTTTCAGCAACTCCAAAAGGCGGAACAGGGCCGTCGGCGCGTTGCCGATGGCAACAAGGCCGTCGCCCAGGCGGTCCGGCCACAGGTCCACAGCAGCCGCCGAGCGGGTTGTTTTTTTATCTATCGCCGCTTCGCGGACGCCGTCTTCGTTGAGGGTGCAGATAACAGCATTCCCGGCAGGCAGGCGGGCGCGGATAATGCCGTGGGCGACCATTTCCGCATCCACCAGCACGGATGCCTCACCGGCCAAGGCATCCCGCCCGGCTTCCACCGCGCCTTCCGAAAAGACCAGGTTCGAGGTGATGGCGGGCTCGCCGCAAGAATGGATCAGGCGCACGGCTACGGTTGCCTCGGCCTCGCTCAAGCCGGACAGGTCGGCTTCCGCCCTGACGGTGGCGAAGGATTGTTGATAGATTTCCGACGGATCGTGAATGTAATCAAACATCGAACCCACCAGCTTCAGGACTCGTCGTCGTGGTGATGGTGCCCATGACTATGACTATGCCCATGCCCGTGCACCACGCCATGATCGTCGGCGCCGTGACCATCGGTGCCGACACCCTGGACATGATGGTGGTGTCCGGCCTGGGGGGCGCCGACGTCGCCTTCGAAACCGATGATCTGCTCGCGGTATTTGCAAAGCGCGCAGTTCATGGCGTTATCGCCGTCCAGCGCTTCGCGCACCCGGTCGACGAAGGTGTCGATCAAAAGGTCATGGTCGTTGAGATAGGACGCCTTGAGGAACTGGATATCCGGGTTGGCGGTGGCGGCGGCATCGGCCCAGTCGTAAATGCGCCGCACCAGGATGCCGGTGAACAGGAAATAGGGAAACACGATGATGCGCCGGTAGCCCAGCTTGACCGTGCGTTCCAGCCCGGCATCGACGAGCGGGAAGGCGACACCGGAATAGCTGACCTCGGCCCAGCCGAAGCCCATGCCTTCCCACAGCATGCGCGCAACCTTGGACACGTTGGAATTGGCGTCCGGGTCGTTGGTGCCGCGCCCGACCACCATCAGCAGGGTCTCTTCGCGTGGGATATCTCCGGGAGCATCGCGTTCCGCCGCCTCGATACGCTGTTTGGCGGCTTCCAGCAGGCGTTTGTCGATTCCCAGCTCGCGGGCGAAGATCATTTCGATATCCGGGTTTTCCGCCCCGTAATTGTTGACCTCCGACGGCAGGTCGTTTTTCACGTGCCCGGCGGCGAACAGCATGCCCGGCACGCAAACGATACGTTTGGCGCCGCGTTCCTTCAATTTTTCGAGGCCGGTTCGGATCACCGGGGTGGCGAATTCGAGGAACCCGCTTTCCACGTTGAATTCGGGCAGGCGCTCGGAAAAGTGCCCCGCCAGTTTGTTGAATTCTTCGATAGCCCCATCGTCGCGGCTGCCGTGGCCGCAGATCATGACGGCGGTTGTCTCTGTCATTACGCCTGGTCCTTGCCTTCGAGCGTTATCTTCACAGTGTCAGTCCGAAACCGCCTGGTCCTTGCCTTCGGGCGGCGCGTCTTCAAGAGCAGCGATCATACAGGATTACAGTTTCTGTAAAAGCACCCTGTTCCGGCATTTGGTCATTTTCATTGACGGAGTCCGGCGCAAACGGCGATTGTCATATCCATGTTGATTTTCGATATGACGGCCAAGAGCGGCTTCGACCCGCTGGTGCTTTTGTTGCTGGCGCTCATCGTCGAGGCCTATATCGGCGAGGCGCGTTTTTTGTTCAAGGCCGTGCGCCATCCGGTCCGCGTTATCGGCGACCTGATCGGGTTTTTCGACCGCAAGCTCAACCGCGAGGACCGCAGCCAAGTGGACCGGGCCTTTCGTGGCGCGTTGGTGGTGATCATCGTCGTCGGCCTCGCCTTCGCCTTGGGGTTGGCCATAGCGTGGCTGAGCCTGAATCATCCGCTCGGCTGGATCATCGAATTCGTGGGCCTGGTGTCCCTGCTGGCGGCGCGCGGCTTGTACGATCACGTCAGCGCCGTCTCGAAGGGCCTGCGCCAAAGCCTGGAGGACGGGCGTCGCGCCGTCGCCCACATCGTCGGGCGCGACCCGGACAGCCTGGACGAGCACGGCGTTTCCCGTGCGGCAATCGAATCGCTGGCCGAGAATTTCGGCGACGGCGTCATCGCGCCGGTGTTCTGGTACGTGCTGTTCGGGTTTCCGGGGTTGCTGGTCTACAAGGCGGTCAACACCATGGACAGCATGATCGGCCACCGCTCGCCGCGCTACCGCGCCTTCGGCATGACGGCGGCGCGGCTCGACGACGTGTTGAATTTTATCCCGGCGCGGCTGGCGGGATTGTTCATCGTATTCGCCAGCGCCTTCATGCCGACGGCAAAACCGATGCAGGCGTTGAAGGTGATGTTACGGGATTCGAAATTTCACCGCTCGTTCAACGCCGGCTGGCCGGAAGGGGCGATGGCCGGGGCGCTGGGACTGGCGCTAGCCGGGCCGCGCCATTACGCGAAGATGACGATCAACGACCCCTGGATCGGCGACGGCAACCCGAAGGCTCGAACCAAGGACATCAGCCGCGCGCTCTACCTTTATTTCGTAGCGTGTCTGATCAACGGGGTCTGGGTTGCGGCCATCGCCATGCTGCGCTTCAGCCTGTAGCGCGCAAGCCCTCGACCGGGGTTGCTGCGGCCAATAATCCGTCGAGATCCAGGTGGTCTTCCAGATGCGCCGCAAGGGCGTCCAAAGTTTTTTCTATTTGTGCATCGTATTCGATACCCCCGGACTTTGAGCCGAGGCGCTCAAGGAAGGCATGGCGGAAACCGTCGGCGGCAAACAGGCCGTGGACGTAGCTTCCCATAATTAACCCGTCCACCGAAACCGCCCCTTCGCCGCGGCCGTCGATTTCGAGAAACGGGTTCTCCAGGCCGGGGCCGGTGGTCTCGCCGATATGCATTTCATAACCGCGGACGGGCTCGCCGGATTTTATTTCCGTGCCCAAGGTTTCCTTCAACGTCTTGTCGCCCCGGATCACCGTTTCGATGTCCAGAAGACCCAACCCCTCGGCGTCTCCCGGCGCGCCTTCGACGCCGTCGGGGTCACTGACCCGGTGGCCCAAAATCTGAAAGCCGCCGCACAAGCCGACGACCAGACCGCCGCGCCGGTGGTGGGCGGCAATGTCCACGTCCCAGCCCTGGGCGCGGATTTGGCCCAGGTCGGCCAGCGTCGATTTCGAGCCGGGGATCACGACCACGTCCGCATCCCCCGGCACGGCCTCGCCAGGCTCGATGATGCGGACCGCCACGTCCGGCTCGGCGGCCAGCGGGTCGAGGTCGTCGAAATTGGCGATGCGCGACAGCCGGAGCGCGGCGATTTTTATCGCTTCCGATCCGTCACTTTTATAGCCCAGCGACTGGCTGTCTTCCTGCGGCAGCAGGCGGGCGTCGTCGAAGAACGGCACGACGCCGAAACTGTTCAGCCCGGTGTGTTCGTGGATGACGCCATGGGCGTCGTCGAACAACGAGGCATCGCCCCGGAACTTGTTGACGATATAGCCCTTAACCAATTCCCGTTCGCTTTCCGATAAAAGCGCATGCGTGCCGACGAGGCTGGCCAGCACGCCGCCGCGCTCGATATCGGCGGCCAGCACCACAGGGATTCCGGCGGCGTCTGCGAAGCCCATATTGGCGATGTCGCCAGCACGAAGATTAACCTCCGCCGGGCTGCCGGCGCCTTCGACCAGCACCAAGTCCGCGTCACGGGCCGTGATGGCGAAGCTGTCCAACACGCGGGCCAGGAGTTTCGGTTTCAGGGCGTGATAATCCCTGGCCTGGGCCGTGCCTTCGACGCAACCCTGCACGACGACCTGGCTTCCGGTATCGGACTGCGGTTTCAGCAGAACCGGGTTCAGATGCACGCTCAATTCCACACCGGCGGCCCGCGCCTGCAACGCCTGGGCGCGGCCGATTTCTCCGCCATCGATGGTGACGGCGGCATTGTTGGACATGTTCTGCGGCTTGAACGGGCGCACCGCCAGCCCGCGATTTCGATAGGCCCGGCACAGGCCCGCCACCAGCAGGGATTTGCCGACGTCCGAGCCGGTGCCCTGGACCATCAGGGCGCGTGTGGTCTTACCTGTATCAGAACCGGGCAAGGAGGGTTCTCAGCCGGTCGGCGCGAGGGGTCTTGTGGCGGCCTTCGTTGATGATGGCGCCGGGCGTCACGCCCTGGCCATAGAGCGCTTCGTTGAGGTCGTTGCGGCGCGCCAGCACGGCGCCTTCCAGCGAAGCGCCGGCGAAGGCCCCGACCTTGGCGTTGGTGAAGGCCAGCACGTCGAGCCGGAGGTTGCTCGTCGTCGAGGCTTCCATGCCGGTGCCGTAAATGCCCGCCGTGATGCCGAGATCGGCGCCGAACTTGCCCTGATCCTTTATGATCGCCTGCAGTGCGCCGTCGTTTCGGATGACGAGAACCGTTTCCGTGTCCTGGACGCCGAACTGCAACCCGAAACTGGCCGCGCCCAAGGTGTAAAACGCCGGATACCCCCAGGCCCCGGAGGCATCCCTGGCCAGCAGGACACCGGTGCCGCCTTCCGCGCCGATGAAGAACCCGGCCTTGACGATGGCCGGCAGAACCAGCACCGCGCGGGCCTTGGAAATATAGCTGGAAAAATTCTTGAGTTCGGGCTTGCGGGAGAAATTCTCCACCGTGTCGGCGGACCATTGCAGCAGGCGGTCGACGCCTTCGCCGGGCGTTTCGGTCATCTGCTGACACGACGACACCAGGAACACGGCCAACACCAGACTCACCAATCGTTTCATATCGGAACCTCTTAAAACTCGATCCCGGCCTGCGCTTTGACGCCGGACCGGAAGGGATGTTTGACCAGGGTCATTTCGGTAACCAGATCGGCGGCGTCGATCAACGCGTCCTTGGCGTTGCGCCCGGTGATAACAACGTGCAGGTCATGGGGCTTGCTTTTAAGCGTTTCGATGACGTCGGCGATGGGGATGTAGTCGTAGCGCAGCACGATATTGAGCTCGTCCAGGATCACCATTTTATAGGCCGGATCGGCGATCATCACCTTGGCCTCGGCCCACGCCGTCTCGGCGGCCTTGATGTCGCGGGCGCGGTCCTGGGTTTCCCAGGTGAACCCGTCGCCCATGGCCTTGATGGTGACATGATCGGGAAACTTGTCCAGCACGTCGCGCTCGCCGGTCGCCCACACGCCCTTGACGAACTGCACGATGCCGACCTTCATGCCGTGGCCGATGGCGCGGATGGCCAGCCCCATGGCCGCCGTGGACTTGCCCTTGCCTTTGCCGGTATGGACCATGACCAGGCCCTTTTCGATGGTCTTGGTGGCGAGGATCTTGTCACGCGCCGCCTTTTTCTTGGCCATCTTGCTGGCGTGGCGCTCGTTGAGCTCGTCCTCGGACATTTCGCTTTTGGATTTCCCGTCGGTCATTCGTCATCCCTGTTTCATTTGTATTTCTTTTAGCGCGTTTCGCCCCTTCACGCCACCAGCGCGGCCAGTGCTTCATGGGTGGAATTGAGCTTCGGCCGCCACAGGCCGCGGGACTGGGCTTCCAGCAGGCGCTCGCTCATTTCCTTTAACGCCGCCGGGTTGTGGTCTTCGAGAAAGGCCCGCACATTGTCGTCACCAAGGAAGGCTTCGTAGACGGCATCGAAATGATGGTCCTTGACGCACTTGGCCGTCGCCGCGAAGGCGAACAGGTAATCCACCGTCGCGGCCATCTCGAAGGCGCCCTTGTAGCCGTGGCGCATGACGCCCGAAATCCATTTCGGGTTGACCACGCGGGCGCGCACGACGCGGGCGACCTCGTCTTCCAGGGTGCGGATTTGCGGACGCTCGGGCCGCGAATGGTCGTTGTGATAGGTCGCCGGCTGTTGGCCCGACAGGGTGCGCACGGCCGCCGTGATGCCGCCTTCGAACTGGTAGTAATCGTCGGAATCCAGCAGGTCGTGCTCGCGGTTGTCCTGGTTGTGGATGACGGCCTCGACGGTTTGCAGGCGCTGCTCGAACAGGGCGTGCTGGGCCTGGCCCTCCGTTCCCGCGCCATAGGCGTAGCCGCCCCAGGCGACGTAGGCGCGCGACAAATCGGCGTCGGTCTGCCAGCCTTTTTCATCAATCAACGCCTGCAGGCCGGCGCCATAAGCCCCCGGTTTCGAGCCGAACACCCGAAAACCCGCGCGGTGCGCAGCCTCGTCTTCCGACAGCCCCGAAGCCATCAACCCGGCCCGGTCTTCCCGCACTCTTGCGGCCAGCGGATTGTCGGCCTCGGATTCATCAAGCGCGGCGACGGCGCGAGCGGCGGAATCGTACAGGTCGATAAGGGCCGGAAAGGCATCGCGGAAAAAGCCAGACACCCGGAGCGTCACATCGACCCGGGGCCGGCCCAGGGCGGATACGGGCAAGACCTCGAACCCGGTGACGCGCCGGGACGCCGGGTCCCATTCGGGCTGCACCCCCATCAGCGCCAGGGCTTGCGCGATGTCGTCGCCGCCGGTGCGCATGTTGGACGTGCCCCAGGCGCTCAAGGCCATGGTGCGAGGCCAGGCGCCGTGATCCTGCATGTGGCGTTCGACCAGCAACGACGCCGATTTCCAGCCCAGCGTCCAGGCCGCCGGCGTCGGCACCGTGCGGGTATCAATGGAATAGAAGTTGCGGCCCGTCGGCAGCACGTCGGGCCGCCCCCGCGTCGGCGCGCCGGACGGACCGGGCTCGACAAACCCGCCGCCAAAGCCTGTCAGCAGGCCTTCGATCTCGGCCGGACCAGAGGCTTCCACTGCCGGGCGGATCGTGGTTTCGAGGTTTTCCAGCACCGCTTTGGATGCGTCCCAAGCGGGATCGATAATGGTTTCGCCGGAAACCAGACGAACGGCCAGAGCCTCCAGGCGTTCCACCGTGTCCCCCGCCGTGCGCCAGGGATCGTCGCCGGTCAGCACGTCCGGTCTGGGGCCGGTCCAGGGGTCGCCCAAAACGCAATCCAGCGGATCGAAGCCAAGGGCTAAATCATCGGCCAGCGCCCGATGCAGGGATTGCCCACCCTCACCCGTACCACGGGGCACGCGCACCAGGGCGACCAGCAAATCGTTCAGCAGGCGGCCTTCCGGAGCCGCACCGAACACATGCAGGCCGTCGCGGATCTGCATTTCCTTCAGTTCGCACAGATAATTGTCGAGCTTGGCCAGGGCGTCGGTTTCGGTTTCGCCGTCGGAAATGCCGCAGTCCTTATCCAGTCCCGACGTGCGGCAAAGCTCCAGGATATCGCGGGACAGCACCTTCAGCCGCCGGGGATCGACGCCCGAGGCCTCGTAATATTCATCGACCAGTTGTTCCAGGTCCTTCAGGGGTCCGTAGCTTTCCGCCCGCGTCAGCGGCGGCGTCAGGTGATCGATGATCACCGCGCCGGCGCGGCGCTTGGCCTGCGTGCCCTCGCCGGGGTCGTTAACGATAAACGGGTAAAGATTGGGCAGCGGCCCAAGGGCGACTTCCGGCCAGCACTCGGCGGACAGCGCCAGCGCCTTGCCGGGCAGCCATTCCAGATTGCCGTGTTTTCCCAGGTGACAGACCGCATCGGCGGCGAATTCGCGCCGCACCCAGGCGTAAAAGGCCAGGTAATTGTGCGGCGGCACCAGATCCGGGTCGTGATAGGTTGCCTTGGGGTCGATATTGTAACCGCGTGCCGGTTGCAGGCAGACGGCGACGTTGCCGAGCCGGAACGCGGACACGGCGAAATGGCCGCAATCGACCTCGCCGGGCCTGAAAAAGGGATCCTGTTCGGGCGCGCCCCAGCGCGCACTCATCGCCTTTTGCAACGTTTCCGGCATGGCGGCCAGGAATTGCTGATAATCGGCCATGGAAAATGTTTCGGTAACGTTACGATTGCTCAGGTCACTATAATCGTTGGTCGGCCCGGCCATCATGCGGGCAATCAGGGAATCGCCGTCTGCTGGGATATCGCCTATCCGGTAACCATTGTCTTTCAGCGCGTTCAGCACATTGACGGCGCCCGCCGGCGTATCCAGTCCGACGCCGTTGCCGATGCGCCCGTCGCGGTTTGGATAGTTGGCCAGGATCAGCGCAATACGGCGGTCTTCGGCCGGTTTGCGACGCAGCCCGGCCCAGCCTGAAACCATTTCCGAAACAAAACGAACGCGATCCTGGACGGGTTCGTATTCGACGATATCGGTTTGCGACAGCGCATCGCGGCGGTTCAAGCCCTTGAACGACACGGCGCGGCTGAACACGCGCCCGTCGACCTCCGGCAGGGCCACGTTCATGGCGATATCGCGCGCGCCGAGGCCACGGGTGCCGTCCCGCCAGCCGGCTTCGTTGCCGCCGGAAAACACCGCCTGCAGGACCACCGGCCCCGGTTCCTCTCCCGCCCTTAAATCAAAGGGAGACAGGGAGCGTTGTGCACCCGGAACGGAAACGGCGAAGCCGGTCGCGTTGAGGATGACATCGGGCGGGGCGGCGGAGAAAATCTCGCTCGCCGTGGCCGCCGCCACCGGGTCCTTGAGACTGGAAACGAAGACCGGAAGCGGGTTCAGGCCCTGTTCACGGAAACCTTCCACCAGGGCGTCGATGATGCGGAGATTCCCGGCCTGGACCAGGGCGCGGTAGAAGACCACCGCCGCCACGGGCCTGCCGTCGTGCCATTCTTCCATGACCGCATCCAGGTCCGGGGCTTCAAGCCCCGGCCAGTAAAGCCCGGCGCGAACCAAAGGCCGGGGTTCCAGCCATTCCGTTTCATGACCTGCCAAAGACGCGGCATAGCGCAGAAAATCGAGCGCGTTGTCCGGCCCGCCATGCACGGCGTACTGCCACAAACGGTGCTGGGCATCCGACGGTATGCTCGACAGGGTGGCCAGTTCCGCGTCGGGCTGGTCGTCGCCGGGCAGGAAGGCGACCGGGATATCCCCGTCGCGGCAGACGCGGAGGATTTCATCGACCCCGTAGGGCCAGTAACCGCGCCCGCCCAGCAGGCGCACCACCACCAGTTTGGCATGGCGGATCACGCTATCGACATAAAGGTCGACGGACATGTTGTGGCCGAGATGCAGCAGCGACGCCAGGCGCAGCGACGGAAACCCGTCCTCCGTCATCTGTCCCGTTATCTTCCCACGGGCGCGGGCGAACAGGGACAGTTCGGTGTCCGCCGCCGACAGGACGACGATATCGCCCGGCGTCTGGCCCAGATCGACGGCTTCCTCACCGTCGGCAATGACTCCGGGCTGGGCGGCGAGAAGATGCATGTCTATCCCAGAAGTGTGCGCTTGATAGCGGCCCGGTCGAGTCCGGTTTCGCCGATCACCACCAGGGCCGAACGGCGGGCCTCGTCCAAGCCCCAGGGGCGGTCGTAATAGCGCTCGACGCGCGGCCCCACGGCCTGCACCACATGGCGCATGTCCTTGCCCGCGACTTCGACGAAGCCCTTGATGCGCAGGACGTCGAAGGCTTCCGCCGCCTGGACGATGCGATCGCCCAGGGTTTCCGGGTCGCTCACGGCGGAAAGCTCGACGATGAAGCTTTCAAAATCGTCGTGGTCATGGTCATCGTCTCCGTCGTGATGGGACGGACGGGCGTCGATATGGTCCTCCACCCGGGCGCCGATGCCGAGCACCACACGGGGGTCGATGGCGCCGAATTTCGTCGCCACGACCCGGACGCCGGGCTGAACGGCTCCGTTCAGGTCGGCGCGCACAGAATCCAGTTCATCGCCGTCCAGCAAATCACTTTTGTTCAACAGCACCATGTCGGCGCACAGTAACTGGTCCTCGAAAACTTCGGCCAGGGGCTTGTCGTGATCCAGCATGGGGTCGGCCTCGCGTTCGCTTTCTACCGCCTGGGCATCGTCGGCGAACAGTCCGGCCAGAACGGCGGGCGCATCGATCACCGCGACGACGCCGTCGACCGTGACGCGCGAGCGCACCTCGGGCCAGTTGAAGGCCTTAACCAACGGTTTCGGCAAAGCCAGGCCGGAGGCCTCGATCACGATGTGATCGGGCGGATCGGGCCGGTCGAGAAGCGCCTCCATGGTCGGCAGGAAATCATCCGCGACGGTGCAGCAGATACAGCCGTTGGCCAGTTCGACCACGTTTGCGTCGTCGCAACCTTCGATGCCGCAGCCGGTGATCATCTCCCGGTCAATGCCGAGATCGCCGAATTCGTTGATGATCAGCGCCATGCGGGTGCCGTTGGCGTTGCCCAGCAGATGCCGGATCAGGGTCGTCTTTCCGGCCCCCAAAAAGCCGGTGATCACGGTTGCGGGGATTTTCATTGGTTTTCATCTTTCAGTATTTGCGGCAATCCGGCGCGCACGAACACCACCCGGCGGGCGGCGGCGGCGATGCGCTGATTCATGCGCCCGGCATGGTCCATATAGGCACGCGCCAGGGCGTTGTCAGGGATTATTCCCTCACCGACTTCGTTTGACACCAAAACCACCGGCCCGGCAAGGCCTTCCAGACACACGCCAAGGCCGGCCACCGCTTTGTCCACGTCCATGTCCGCCGCCAGGATATTGGCCAGCCACAACGTCAGGCAATCGACCAGAACCGGGCGGCCATCATGGGCTTTTAGGACGCCCGCCAGGTCGAGCGGTTCTTCCACCGTCTGCCACTGGGGGCCACGGCGGTTTTGATGGTCTTGAATGCGCCGGGCCATTTCGCCGCCATCATCGTCGCCGTGCCGGGCTTCCGCGGTGGCCAGATAAACGGGGTTTCCGGTTCCGCCGATCAGGCCTTCGGCGTAGGCGCTTTTGCCCGAGCGCGCGCCGCCCAGGACCAGCGTGACGGATGGCTGACCGGCGGCGGCACTCATGAACCGGCCCGTTCGGTTAATCCCTCTGGCAGCCGGTTGACTCCGACCACCCGCCATTCGCCGCCCCGGCCCTGCAACAGGCCTTCGCACAGGTATTCCGTAATACTGACAGACAGCGTATCGACGCGGATCGACATGCCCTGCACCGGGTTAAGGCCCAGCGCCACCGAAAGCGCCGCGCGAATGGTGCCGCCGTGCACCACGGCGACGATATCGCGGCCCTGGTGTTCGGCGTTCAGGCGCTTGATGACGGCGGCGGTGCGTGCGATGACATCGGCAAAACTTTCACCGCCGGGCGGCCGGTTACGGGTCGGATCGTCCCAGAAGGTTTCGTAGCTTTTCGGATCGGTCTCGGACATGGCGGTCCAGGACAGACCCTGCCAGTCGCCGAAGTCCTGCTCCGCCAGGTGTTCCTCGATCACCGGGTCGGGGAAATTAAGCCCGGCCTCGAAGATCGCTTGCGCGGTTTTGGTGGCGCGCGTGAGATGGCTGGTGACCCATACCGCGTCTTCGGGAAGGGCGCCGGCCAAGGCTTCGAAATGCGCCGTTTCCGAGACGTCGCAATCGACATCGCTGGCGCCGTAAATGACGCCCTTCTCGGTGAGGACCGGGGCATGACGGACCCACCACCAGCGCGTACAATTGCTCATAACGCCGCCGCCACGGCCATCAGCACGGCGGCTTCCGCCGCCTGCTGCTGCGCGCCCAGAACATCCCCCGGATAGCCGCCCATCTGGCGCTGGCACAACCAGGCGACGAACCACGCCGCCGCCGCCGCCATGGCCGCCGCCAGCAATCCGCCCCAGGGGCCGAGAAACAAAAATCCGGCCAGCACACCCAAAAGCCCGGCCTTGATCCAGCCCTCACGGTCGGGGTCTCCGGCCCGCACCGCCAGCCCGGATTTCCGGGCCGGTTCCAACCGGTGCATGGTGATCGGCAATAGCCCCCGGCTGAGCGCCGCCGCCGCCACCAGGGCCGCCGCCGCCAGCCCCGGCCCCGGCAGCCCTCCCAAAATGGCGGCGCGGATGGAGACGGAAAACACCACCGCCAGCACGCCGAAAGCGCCAATCCGGGAATCGCGCATGATTTTCAGCTTTTTTTCCACCGTATCGCCGCCGCCCAGCCCGTCGGCGACATCGGCCAGACCGTCTTCGTGCAGTGCGCCTGTGGCCAGGACCGTCGCCGCCAGTCCGATCAGGGCGCAGGCCAGCGGATGCAGATCAAGCTCGGCCGCCGCCAGCAGCGCCGCCCCGCCGATTACCCCGACCAGCACCCCGATCAGGGGAAAGGCGCGCGCCGCCGCGCCCAGACGGCCTTTGTTCGCCGCGCCCTTGATGTCCGGAAACGGCAGGCGCGTCAGGAACATGCCGGCGACCGCGCAATCGCGGCCCCAGCCGTTGATTTCGGCGGCGAAGAATTCCCGGATATCCGTCCACTTGTTCATGCTCTAAAGCCGTTTCGGGGTTTAAACGTTTTACCGGCGCATGGCTGCGCGTTTTCGGTTATAGGTTAAGGCGGACGAAAACAAAACATCCCGAGCCTAGGAAAAACACCTTCCCATGCCCTCCCTTCAATCCCCGCCAATGTCCCCTCCCGTCATCAAAAGCCTGGACGATATTCGCGCCGCCCTGCAATCCCTGCCCGCAGGGGATGACGCGGCCGCGGCCAAAGCTTCCGGACGCGAACCCACCCTGACCAAACCGCCGGGGTCGCTCGGCCGGCTGGAGGAATTGAGCCAGTGGCTTTGCCGCTGGCAGGGCCGTCACCCGCCGTCCATGGGCGCGCCCAAAGCCCAAGTGTTTGCCGGCAATCACGGTGTCGTCGCGCAAGGAGTGTCCGCCTTTCCGGCAGACGTGACAGCCCAAATGGTGGCCAATTTCGAAGCCGGCGGCGCCGCCATCAATCAGTTGTGCCAGGTCTTCGGCGTCGGCTTTTCCATCGACGCCCTGTCGCTCGACCGCCCGACCGGGGATTTCACCGAGGGCCCGGCGATGACGGAAGACGAATGCGTGGACGCCTTCGTCTTCGGCATGGGAACGGTCAGCGACGGCATGGACGTGTTGTGCCTGGGCGAAATGGGCATCGGCAACACGACGTCCGCGGCCGCCCTCACAATGGCGCTTTTCGGCGGTGACGCCGCGCACTGGACCGGATCGGGCACCGGCGTTCAGGGTGCCCAGCTTGAGAAAAAGACCGCCGTCGTCGCCAAGGCCGCCGCGTTGCACGGAAACAACGCCCCGGACCCGTTGCAGAGTCTTTGCCGTCTCGGCGGGCGGGAGCTTGCCGCCATCACGGGCGCGGTGCTGGCGGCGCGGTTCCGCCGGGTGCCGGTGCTGTTGGACGGCTACGTGGCGACCGCCGCAGCCGCCGCCCTTGAAGCCGCCCGCCCCGGCGCGCTGGAGCACTGTCGGGCAGGCCATGTCTCGGCCGAACCCGGGCACCGGCGGCTATTGGAAAAACTGGACATGGTTCCGATCCTTGATCTGGACATGCGCCTCGGCGAGGCCTCGGGCGCGGTGCTGGCGGTCGCGGTTCTGAAAGCGGCGACGGCATGCCACAGCGGCATGGCGACGTTTGAAGATGCCGCCGTCAGTGGTAAAACCGGGGAATAGGGTTACCCCTCGTCGAGGAAGTCTTCCGCCTCGCCACGCTCGATCCGGCGCTTCAGTTTCAGCAGTTCGAGGCGGCGTCCGTCTTCGGCGATGAGGCTTTCCACATAGCGGCCCTGGAAAAGGTCGATCCCCACGGAACGCCCGAAATCTATGGCCTCGCGGTTGTCACAACGGCACATGATGATGCGGTCGGCGCCGCCGCGCTTGACGAGGGTGCGGATTTTTTCGTGCATTTCCTCGCCGCCGTCGGCCAGGTCCGGATGCCAGATCAGCTTCGCCAGATCGGCGCCCAGCCGTTCGCGGTCGATGATGGAAATGGTTTCCAGGGTCAGGCCGTCGAGACAGACCTTGTAGCCTTTTTCCTGCACGAATTCGCGGGCGAAGACATAGGAGCTGAGGTCCGAAAAAATATCCTCTTTCTGCAATTCGATCATCATGGCGCCGCGCCGGCCGGCGGAAATATTGTCGTCAAAGGCCTGGAACTCAGGCGACAGGACGGTCGCCACGTTGATGTTGAAGCTGATGTCGCCGGAAAAGGAAATGCTGTCGGTTTTCGTCAGCATGGCCAGCATGCGCCGGTCCAGGGTCGTTGTCAGGTGCTGGAACAGCCAGCGGTTGGCGACCAGGTTGACGTCCGGCAGCATGGTTTCCCGCAAATCCTTGATGGAAATGAACAGTTCGGAAAATAACTGCTCGGGAACCATTTGCCCGTCGATCTGACAGATGTACTGGCGGCGCACCAGGTTCGACAGGTCGGCGCGGGACAGAGCGGTTTCGACCCGCGCCAGCACCTTTGGCGTCAACGGTTCGCCCATATCCTGTTTCGCCTTAAGCGCGGCGCGGGCATCCATGCGTCCGCGCACTTCGGTTTGGCGCTTGCGTTCGGCCTGGGCCAGGTTTTGTACGGTGTGCAGGACAGCATCGAAGTCCTGTTCGGCGTCGTACCAGGTGGCGAACTTCTGATCCGAGTGATCCTCTTCCGCGACCAGCGGATCATCGTCGAACAAATAGCGGATCTGCTGCACCGAGGTTTCCACCTGCGGATGGGCGGTGTCCTTGTAGATCACGAACATGTCGGCGTTTTTCACCGAGAACACCTGGGCATCCAGAGACGAGATCAGGGAATCGAAATTGCTGGCGGCGGTGCGCAGATGCTGCTCACGGCGGTTCATTGGCCGGAGCTGGGACAGGTGCAGATGGACCACCTTGCGTCCCTCTTTTTGCTTTTCCAGCCGCTGCATGTAGTCGAGCAGCAGGCTTTCCTGGGCTTGCGATTGAATTTCCGGTGCCGTTGCCATGGATCAGGCCTTCGGTGCGGGTTTGGGTTGGGGATGAGCCGGAACCGGTTGTGCCGGGGCCGCTTGGGCCGGGGCCGGTCGGGCTGGGGCCGCTTGTGCCGGTGCCGGTTGCGCTGGGGCCGGTTGCGCCGGGGCGGGCTGGGCGGGCGCTGCAATGGGAGCCGGTTGGGCTGGAGGCCTCGGTTGCGCGGGAGCCGGTTGGGCTGGGGGCCTTGGTTGTGCGGGAGCCGGTTGCGGAACAACGGGTTGCGCGGGAGCAGCGGTAGGGACCGGTTGAGCGGGCACAGGCTGCACCTGGGCCGGTTGGGCGGGCGCTGGCTGGGCAGGAATCGGAGCAGGCGCCGGTTGCCCGGAGACCGGTTGCGCGGGCGCGGCGGCGGGGGCGGCGGCGGGGGCAGCGGCTGGCGCTTTCGCCTTTGCCGCGGCAGCGGCGGCGGCTGCCGCAGCTTTGGCCTTGGCGGCGGCTTCGTTCCTGGCCTGCTGGGCTTTGACGTCGGCGATTTTCTCCATCAGGTCATCGACATAGAACCCCTGGAACCGGCTGATGCCTAGCGACAGGCCCCACTTGATGGCCTCTTCCGTATCGACGCGGGCCAGGATCACGCCTTCCTTGCCGGTGGTCGCGATGACGTGGCGCATGTCCTCGATCCGGGCCGGGTCGACCTCGCCCTCATAATCGGAATCCCAGTTGATTTTCACGAAGTCGGATTTCAGCAGGCCCGGCTCCATGAATTGCAGGGCGAGCGGATTCAGGCCGTCGACGACCACCCGGTAGCCCCGTTCCTGCAGGGTATCGCGGGCATATCCGTAAGTGTTCATGTCGGAGAAAATATCCAGGATCTGCATTTCCACCACCACCTTGGAGGTATATTTGCCGACGGTCTGGTGAAATTTCTGGAAGTCCCGTGACAACACCGTGCTGACGTTGAGGTTCAGACTCATGGTAAACGGCAGCAGGCTGAAATCCTTGTTGCCGAGCACCGCCAGCATGCGCCGGTCCAGGGTTTCCGTCAGGTATTGGAACAGCCAGGGCGAGGCAAACAGGTTGACCTCCGGTGCGATACGCTTCTTCAGCTCGCCCACGGAAATGAAATGTTCCTTGAACACCAGTTGGCCCGGCCCGCCGGGTCCCATTTCCAGGCAGGTCTGCAGCCGGATCAGGTCGGCGACGCGGGTCGCCTGCAGATTCTGATTGATGGCGGCCAGGTTGAGCGACGACAGCGGGTCGCCGCGTTCCTTGTCTTCCCTGACCTTGACTTCCGCCTGCAACTGCAGGACGCGCTGGGCTTCGACGGCGAGATCGTTGGCAATGGCGGAAAAAGCGGAAAAGTCCTCCGGCTGGCTGAGGTCGTACCAGGTCGAAAAGGAATCCTCGAACGCGCCGTCCTCGACCAACAGCAAAGGATCCCCGCCGAACAGCGAGCGCACCTTGTCGACGGCGGCGTCCGCGTCGTCCACGGGCACGTTGCGGCAGATCAGCACCACGTCCCCGTTATGCAGGGAAAAGGCCGTGGCCTCGTAATTTTCCATCAGCCCGTCGAAGGACCGGATCGCGATATTGAGGAAATGCGGCTGGCGATTCGACGCGCGCAATTGCGACAGGTGGATATGCACCGCGTACACTCCGCCTGGATTCGCCTCAACACGCTTGAGGCGCGACAGCAGCAAGCTTTCTTCGCTTGTATCCGCCTCGCGGTATTCGCCGCTCGCGTAACCGAGATCGGCCATGCTCTGCCCCGTTCGCTGATTATCCTATCGCCCCGCGCTGGACTCTATGCCGTAACCCTTAAAATCCCATTACCGTCAATATGTTGACAAGGGGATATTCCGGCACATGAGAGCCCGCCTTGCGGCAGGGAACGCACCCGTCCATCATATTGCCAGAGATGACCAAGTCACGCCAGAACCCGAACGCCGTATCGGCCGCCGGAAACGCCAAAACACCCCGGGGCCGCCGCGTTTATGCCGTCGGTGACATCCACGGACGGAGGGATTTGCTGGAACGCCTGCACCGGCAAATACTCGAAGACGCCGCCGATGCGGACAGCTTCGGCAAGGTCGTCGTCTACCTTGGTGATTTTGTCGACCGCGGCCCCGACAGCGCCGGCGTTCTTGACCTTTTGATCGACCATCCCCTCGACGGATTCGAACGCCACCATCTCAAGGGCAACCACGAGGACATGATGCTCCGGTTTCTGAAAACCGGCGGCGGGCTTGATGCTTGGCTGATGAACGGCGCCCGCGGCACTTTTGAAAGTTACGGCATCGAGGTCTCCGACATTTTTCTATCCTTGCCGGAGCCCGAACGCCTGTGCCGGAATCTGGCCCATACCCTGCCCGCCCGGCACCGCGCATTTCTGCAGGCGCTGGAGATATCTCACACCGAAGGCGCCTATTTGTTCGCGCACGCCGGCATCGCGCCTGGGGTACCCCTTGAGGAACAAAGCCCCCACGACCTGATGTGGATTCGGAACGAATTTCTTTTTTCCGACGCCAACCACGGTGCGCGCGTCGTGCACGGGCACTCCATCAGCCCGGAGCCCGAGGTCAAATTCAACCGCATCGGCATCGACACCGGGGCCTGGCAGTCGGGTGTCCTGACGGCGGCGGTGCTGGAAGGTGACGCGGTCAGGTTTTTGCAGACGTGAGCCGCTTTTAACGTCCCTTTCCGCTTGGTTGCACCCCCGTCCCCTGATAGTTTCAGCGCGGAATTTCCAACAGGGATTACGCATGACGGCCAGAAAAAAGATTCTTGTTACCGGTGGCGCCGGTTTTGTCGGATCACACCTGTGCGACCGGCTCGTCAACGACGGTCACGAGGTGCTGTGTGTCGACAACTTCTATACCGGCACCCGCAACAACGTGATCGGCCTGATGGATAAGGCGCACTTCGAAATGATGCACCACGACGTCACCTTCCCGTTGTATGTGGAGGTCGACGAGATCTACAACCTGGCCTGCCCGGCATCGCCCATCCATTACCAGCATGACCCCGTACAGACGACCAGGACCTCGGTGCACGGTGCCATCAACATGCTGGGGCTGGCGAAACGGACCGGGGCTAAAATCCTCCAGGCCTCGACCAGCGAGGTCTACGGCGACCCGGAAGTCCACCCGCAGACGGAAGATTATCTCGGCAACGTTAACCCGATCGGGCTACGGGGCTGTTACGACGAGGGCAAGCGGTGCGCCGAGACGCTGTTTTTCGATTATTACCGCCAGTACGGCACCAACATCCGGGTGGCGCGGATTTTCAATACCTACGGACCGCGCATGCATCCCGACGACGGGCGCGTGGTGTCCAACTTCATTGTCCAGGCGCTCAAGGGTCAGCCGATCACGGTTTATGGCAACGGCAGCCAGACACGATCGTTTTGTTATGTCTCCGATCTGGTAGGCGGGCTGGTGGCGCTGATGGATGCGCCCGACGAGATCACCGGGCCGGTGAACCTCGGCAACCCCCGGGAAATGACCATCCGCGAACTGGCCGAACAGGTCATCGCCATGACCGGGTCGAAATCGAAACTGGTGGAAAAGCCGCTTCCCGGCGACGACCCGACGCAGCGCTGCCCCGACATCACGCGCGCCAAGACGCAGCTGGGCTGGACCCCCGGCGTGATGCTGGAAGATGGCCTGAAAACAACCATCGACTACTTCAAGACCACCATCTAGGGAGCCTGCCGGGCCTGCGGCTGTTTTGCATTGGGGCCTGAAAACAGAGTACAAAAGCCAGACAGAGGGGGCTATTGATGGACCTAGACGCTTTTTACGCATCAGAATTCGACGAACATCAGGGTGTCCTGAACGATACCCGGGCCGTCCTGGCCGAGCCCTTTTCCCGGCTCATCGAGGTCTGTACGGACGCGATCCGGGCCGGCAACAAACTGATGCTGTTCGGCAACGGCGGCAGCGCCGGGGATTGCCAGCACATCGCCACCGAACTGGCGGTGCGCTACATCACCGACCGCGATCCCATCGCCGCCATCGCGCTGACCACGGATACATCCATGCTGACGGCGATCGCCAACGACTGGACCTTCGATGATCTGTTCGCGCGTCAGGTCGAAGCCCTGGGCCGCCCCGGCGATGTCGTCCTCGCCATTTCCACCTCGGGCAAAAGCGAAAACATCCTGCGTGGCCTGAAGATGGCGCGCGATAAAGACATCATCGCCGCCGGGTTCGGCGGCAAGGGCGGCGGCGGCATGGTCGACTTGTGCGATCCGTTGGTTCTGGTGCCGTCCGACATCACGGCGCGCATCCAGGAAATGCACATCCTGCTCGGCCATATGCTGTGCGGCGCGCTGGAACAGAAACTGGGTCTGGTATAAGGAAACGGATATGACGGAACGCGCCGACCTGATCCCGCTGGTAACCCGCCTCGCCAAGGCGCGGGTGCTGGTCGTCGGCGACGTCATGCTGGACCATTTCCACTACGGCGAGGTTGAGCGGATATCCCCGGAAGCCCCGATCCCGGTGCTGCGCGTCGAGCGCGAAGACGCCATGCTGGGCGGCGCCGGAAACGTGGTCCGCAACCTGCACTCGCTGGATGCCCAGGCGCGTTTTGTCACCGTCACCGGCAAGGACGCCGCTGGGCGCGACATCGCCCGCCTGATCAAAAAGGAATCCGTCAAGGATGCGCCGATTGTCGATAGCGCCCGGCGGACTTCGACCAAGACCCGCTATATCGCCGGCGTCCAGCAGGTGTTGCGCGCGGACCGGGAAAGCACCGAGCCCCTGGATTTGAAAACCGAGGGTAAACTGCTCAAGGCCGTTAGCGCCGCCATGCGAAGTTGCCAGACCGTGGTGCTGTCCGATTACGGCAAGGGCACGCTGTCGGACGGCGTCATCCAAAAGATCATCCGTCAGGCCGCGAAGGCAAAAAAAGCCGTGATCGTCGATCCCAAGGGGGCCGACTACGCGCGCTATCGAGGCGCCGCCCTGATCACGCCCAACCGCCGCGAACTGGCCGAGGCCACGGGCCAGGAAATCAACTCCGAGGCCGATGTCGTTCGCGCCGCCAGGAAACTCCTGAAACTCCACCGTCTCGGCGCGGTGCTGGCGACCCGCAGTTCGGACGGCATGACGATTGTCCAGGCTGGCGGCAAAACCGTCCATCTGCCGGCGGAAACCCAGGAAGTGTTCGACGTCTCCGGCGCCGGCGATACCGTTGTCGCCACCGTCGCCGCGGCCTTGGCCGGTGGCGCGGACCTGGACCAGGCCGCCCGGCTGGCCAATGTCGCCGCCGGTATCGTCGTCGGCAAGGTCGGCACGGCGGCCGTCTACGCCGCCGACCTGATCGCCGCCCTGCACCACCAGGACCTGACCAGCGCCGAGGCCAAGGTTCTGAGCGTGGACCAGGTCAAGGACCGCATCGGCCAATGGCGGCGTGCCGGACACGCCATCGGCTTTACCAACGGGTGTTTCGATCTGTTACACCCCGGCCATGTGTCGTTGCTGAAACAGGCACGCCGGGCCGCCGGACGGCTGATCGTCGGGCTCAATTCCGATGCCTCCGTCCGTCGCCTCAAGGGCGACGGCCGCCCGGTGCAATCGGAAGCCGCCCGCGCCACGGTGCTGGCATCGCTGGCGTCTGTCGACGCGGTGGTGATTTTTGATGAACGCACGCCGTTGAAGCTGATCAAGGCGTTGAAGCCCGATGTCCTGATCAAGGGCGCGGATTACGATATGTCTTCCGTTGTCGGCGCCGACGTGGTGAAGAAATACGGCGGCACGGTCAAGCTGGCGAAGCTGGAACCCGGCCACAGCACATCGGCAACCATCGAAAAAATGGGCCGGAAAAAGAAACCCAAATCCTAGAGCCTGAGGACATGGAGCCCCTCGCCGCCAATCTTATCTATGCCCTGGGCTGGATCAGCTTTGGCGCCGTTCATTCCGCGCTTTCCTCATCCGCCGTAAAACAGCGTCTTGCCCCCCTGTTCGGAGCCTATTACCGGCTTTCCTACAACCTGTTTGCGGGCATTCACATCGCCGCCGTCTGGGTTTTCGGCCAATGGGCGCTGGACGCCAGCCCCTTTGATCTTGAGCCCGCCGTCGCATCGGCGCTGACCGGTGTTCGCTGGCTGGGAATCCTGGTTTTGTTACTAGCGCTCCGGGAATACGACCTGGGCCGGTTCTCAGGCCTCAGTCAAATCCGCAGCCACCGCCAGGGTCTGCCCGATCCGGGCGACGAGCCGCTGATCACCGACGGCATGCACCGCTTCGTCCGCCACCCCTTGTATCTCGGCGCGCACATGATCCTGTGGGGCGGCGCTGCTAACCCGTTCGGACTGGCGACGGCGATTTTGGGATCGCTATATTTGATTGTTGGCGCGCGGCACGAAGAAGGCTCGCTGCGGGCGCTGCATGGCGAGGCTTACGAAGAGTACCGGCGACGCGTCCCCGCGCTGATACCAGGGATCACCCCCCGTCCGGGTGGGAGTTAAACTCTTGTGTTTTCCCGCCGCCAGAGATGGTGGCGAACAGGTTCGTCCAAAAACCGGAGCCTTTATTCCCGGCAATCGTTGATGGCGAATCTGGTGATTGCCCCGGTAATTGCCAGGGCAGGGCCCTGAGGGGCAGACCCACGTGGGCCGGGGCCATGACATTTCGCCACAGTTTTGCCGGCGCGCCGCCGCCGGTGACCTTGTTCATGGGCCTGCCGTCGTCATTGCCCATCCACACACCGGTGACCAGATCGGCGGTGTAGCCGACAAACCAGGCGTCCCTGAAATTTTGGCTGGTGCCGGTCTTGCCCGCCTGCGGCCGGTTGATGGCCGCCGCCCGCCCGGTGCCTGTGGAGACAGCGCCGGAAAGCATTTCATTGATCGCCCGGACGTGTACGCCGGCGACGACCCGGCCCGGACCCGAGCCGTCCCGGCGGTAGAGAACATTTTCTTCGGCATCCCGGATTTCCGTAATCCCATAGGCCCATACCCCGGCGCCACCGTTGGCAAAAGGCGCGTAGGCCGCCGTCAAATCCAACAGGCGAACCTCGGCGACGCCGAGAGACAGGCTGGGGTGGGCCTTGAAATTTCCCGTCAGGCCCAGACGCCGGGCCGCTTTAATAACATTTTTGCGCCCCGCCCGTTCGCCGACCTTAACCGCGACCGTGTTGATCGAACGCGCCAGGGCATCGCTGAGGCGCACCGGCCCCTGATAGCGTCGGTTGAAATTGGCCGGATGCCAGGTGCCGATGGAAACCGGTTCGTCCACCAGCACGCTATCGGGCGCAAGCCCTGATTCCAGGCCGGCCAGATAGACGAACGGCTTGAACGCCGAGCCCGGTTGCCGTCCGGCCTGGGTTGCGCGGTTGAACTGGCTCTTGGCGTAGGATCGCCCGCCGATGAGGGCACGTACCGCGCCGCCGGGCGTCATCATCACCAGGGCGGCCTGTCCGATGCCTTTCTTTTTCCCAACCGCCCCCAGGATTTTCGCCGTTTCCCCTTCGGCCAGATTTTGCAGGCCCGCATCCAGGGTCGTCTGCACCACAAGATCCCGGCCACCCGGATTGACGTAACCCGGCACCTGTTCCAGCACCCAGTCGACAAAATAGCGCCCGCCACCGGTTTTGTGCATCTCCCGCAAAACGTTTTGCTGTGCCGCCGCCCGCTTCGCGTCTTCAACCGATAGCGCGCCCGCGGCAACCATGTTTTTCAACACCTGTGCCGTGCGCGCCCGGGCGCGGGCCGGACTGGAGATGGGGTTATAGCGGGACGGCGCTTTCAATAGTCCGGCCAGCATCGCCGCCTGATAAGTGGAAATTTCCGCCACCGGGCGGTCGAAATATTTCCGCGCCGCCGCGTCGACACCAAAGGTCCCGGAACCCAGGTACACCCGGTTGAGGTAAATTGTCAGGATCTGGGCCTTGGAAAACTTATGTTCCAGCCATAACGCCAGTAGCAGCTCCTGGAACTTGCGCTTGATCGTACGCTCCGGGTTGAGAAACAGGTTTTTTGCCACCTGTTGCGTGATGGTGGACCCGCCCTGGACGACGCGGCCCGCCTGCACATTCGCCGCCATCGCACGGCCCAGACCGATTATATCGATACCGAAATGACTGTAAAAACGCCGGTCCTCGGTCGCCAGCACGGCGGCGGGCAGGCTTTCGGGCAATTGCTCCAGCCGCGTCAGGCGGCCATAAACATCGCCGCGGCGCGCCAGCACCGCACCGTCGGCGGCAAGCAGCGTTATCGTCGGCTTGCGGGTTGCGTTGAAGGCCTTGTCCACGTCGGGAAGGTCGGAGCCATACCAGGCCGCCGCCAGGGTAAAGGCGATGACGCCCCAGATGGCTGAGACCGTGCCCCATTTCAGGGATTTCCGCGCCGTCCAGCCAAGGCCATGCAAAAAGCCACGCCAAAGTCCGGGTCCGGCAGGGGGCTTTCTAGGCTGAGCCATAGTCGCTCGACCGGCCAGACGTTTTTGGCTCTTCACCTTGTTTTTGTTGGGCTTTCTCATGGCGGACATGATCGCCGGAGGCGGTTAGCATCGGGTTAACGGGGAACAGAAGGAGGCAGGCGGATGCAGATTAATTCGCCGACCGGCGCTTTTTCGGTTTACGGCAATCGAGGGCTTCGTGCAGGACGTCCGCATCGATGATGCAGCCTTTCAGATTGCACCGCCACAGGTCCGCGCCCTGGAGGTCCGCACCGCTGAGATTGGCGCCCCGAAGATCGGCTTCGGTCAGGTCCGTATAGGCCAGCAACGCGCTTTCCAAGTTGGCGTTCAACATTACGGCGCGTTCCAGATTGGCGCCGCGCAGGTCCGCGCCCTGAAGGTCGGCCCCGGTCAGGTCGGCGGCGCGCAAATCGGCATTGCGTAAATCCACTCCCTGCAATTCGGAATCGCGGAGATCGATGCCCATGAGTTCGGCGCGATGGCCGCCATCGCCGGACTCCGCCGTCCAGTCGGAGTGTTCATCAAGGATTTTATCGATGGTCCGCTCAGCCATTATGCCCCCTGCCATGCTTAGGCGAACAGCATAGTCGCCCCAAGATACCAAGTCCAAGGCGTATAACGGCGCACCCCGGATACGCCGCGCCTAAACGTCCAGATTGGCCACTTTTAGCGCGTTTTCCTGGATGAAGTCGCGCCGGGGTTCCACCACGTCGCCCATCAGGGTCTCGAACAACCGGCCAGCCTCGTCGGCGTGGTTGACCCGGACCTGCAGGAGGGAGCGGACTTCGGGGTCCAGCGTGGTTTCCCAAAGTTGTTCCGGGTTCATTTCCCCCAGTCCCTTGTAGCGCTGGATGCTCACGCCCTTGCGGCCCAGTTCCATGATCTTGTCGACCAGGGACACCGGCCCGGTGACCAGGTATTCGGCATCCTTGACCGTGAGAACCCCGTGGCGTGCGTAGAGTTTTTGCAACTTGCCGGCCATTTCGTCGAGACGCCGCGCGCCGGACGAACTGATCAACGCCCCGTCGATGGCATGGGTTTCGGTAACGCCCCTGAGCATGCGGCTGAATTCCAGTCCGCCGTCGTCCAGCGGGCGTCCCTGCCAGCCACGTTCCGCCGGGGGTTCCAAAGCATCAAGCCGTTTGGCGATATAGTCCGCGGCCCCGCCGGCGGCTTCTGAATCCCCCAAAATCTGCGGGTTGAGCGCGCCCAGGATCGCCGCCTGCTCGGCCACGGCCAGGGGCACATGCTGGGCCACGCTGGAAAGCAGGGATTTGACCCTGCGCGCATTCTCGACGAGTTCGCGCAGGTCCGCGCCCGCCACCTGTTCGCCGTCGTGGGGAACGAACACGCTGCCTTCGTCGATGGCGGCGTTGAACAGGAAATTTTCCAGCAACGGATCATCCTTGAGATAGACCTCCGAACCGCCCCGCTTGGCACGGTAAAGCGGCGGCTGGGCGATATAGAGATAACCTTTTTCGATGATCGACGGCATGTGGCGGTAGAAGAACGTCAACAGCAGGGTGCGGATATGGCTGCCGTCCACATCGGCGTCGGTCATGATGATGATCTTGTGGTAGCGGCATTTTTCGATGTTGAAGTCGTCCCGCCCAATACCGGTGCCGAGCGCCGCGATCAGGGTGCCGATTTCAGCCGAACTCAACATCTTGTCGAAACGCGCGCGTTCCACGTTCAAAATCTTGCCGCGCAACGGAAGGATCGCCTGGTTGGAACGGTCGCGGCCCTGTTTGGCCGAACCGCCGGCGCTGTCACCCTCGACGATGAACAGTTCGCTCAACGCCGGATCCCGTTCCTGACAATCGGCCAGCTTGCCGGGCAGGGACGAAATGTCGAGCGCGCCCTTGCGCCGGGTCAGTTCCCGCGCCTTGCGCGCCGCCTCGCGGGCGGACGCGGCATCGAAAATCTTCGAAATCACCTGCTTGGCTTCCGCCGGGTGTTCGCCGAACCAGCGGTCGAGACCTTCGCCGACGACGCTTTCCACGGCCGGGCGGACCTCGCTGGAAACCAGCTTGTCCTTGGTTTGCGAGGAAAACTTCGGGTCCGGCAGCTTCACCGACAGCACACAGGTCAGTCCTTCGCGGGCGTCGTCGCCGGTGATGGCGACCTTATCCTTCTTGGCAATACCGACCTTGGACGCATAATTGTTGATGGTTCGGGTCAGCGCGCCACGAAACCCGGCCAGATGGGCGCCGCCGTCGCGCTGCGGGATATTGTTGGTAAAGCACAACATGGTTTCGTGATAGCTGTCGTTCCATTGCAGGGACATCTGCACAGCGGTATCGTCGCGCTGGCCGGTGATGGAAATTGGCGGCTCCAGCAGGGCGCCTTTGGCCCGGTCGAGGTATTCGACGAAGGCGACCAGGCCGCCTTCGTAATTCATATTGACCACCTGGGCATCGACGCTGCGCGCATCGGTCAGGGTCATGGCGACGCCGGAATTCAAAAACGCCAGTTCCCGCAACCTGTGTTCCAGGGTGGCGAAGTCGTATTCGATAGAGGTAAAGGTTTCCGGAGAGGCGACAAAGGTCACCTCGGTGCCGGACAACGGGGGCCCGTCCTCGCCTTTGGGCGCATCGCCGATGACTTCCAGCGGGCCTTCGGCCTCGCCGTGGCGGAAGCGAATGAAGTGTTCCTTGCCGTCGCGGCGGATTTTCAACTCCAGGGTTTCCGACAGCGCATTCACCACCGACACGCCGACGCCGTGCAGGCCGCCCGACACCTTGTAGGAATTGGAGTCGAACTTCCCGCCGGCGTGTAGCTGGGTCATGATGACCTCGGCCGCGGACACGCCCTCTTCGCCGTGAATATCGACCGGAATGCCGCGCCCGTTGTCGGACACGGTTACCGAACCATCGCCGTTGAGCGTCACCAGAACCGTGTCGCAATACCCGGCCATGGCTTCATCGATGGCGTTGTCGACCACCTCGTAGACCATGTGGTGCAGCCCGGAGCCGTCGTCGGTGTCGCCGATGTACATGCCGGGGCGCTTGCGCACGGCATCGAGCCCGCGCAGAACCTTGATGGAATCGGCGTCGTAATCTTCGGCGGACCCGTTTTGCTGAATTATTTCAGGGACGGCGTCCTCCGAAACCTCGTCCGGAATCTCTTCCGCAACTTCGTCCGCGGTATCTTTTGCCGGTTTTTTTGGGGTCTTTTTTGCCATTTTTTGCTCTTAAGCTTTAAGGGTTCAATATTCTCAATGCGTTACGGTAGCGTCGGCGACGGCGAAAAACTGCGCCCGGCCGCGCAGGGGTCCGAACAGGGCGGCATCGGTACCGGTCATCCAGACCTGTGCGCCGAGGCCGGTGATTTCCTCAAACAGGGCCTCCAGCCGCAGGGCGTCCAGATGCGCTGCAATTTCGTCCAACAGCAACAACGGGGCCGTTCCCTGCTCGTAGGCGCGCATCCGGGCCGTCGCCAGCACCAGCGCCACCAGCAGCGCCTTTTGTTCGCCGGTCGAGCACAACGCCGCCGCCTGGCCGTTGCCAAGATGGCGGACCGCCATATCGCTACGGTGCGGCCCCGTTTGCGGCCGGCCGTCGGCCCCATCACGCCGGCGCTCTTCCGCCAGACGGGCGCGGAATTTATCTTCCGCCGCCAACGCCGGGCCTTCGCCGAGCCAACGCTCGATCTCGCCCACCGACGCGATCTCCGCACCGGGAAAAGCGCCCGTGTCGTCATGCGCCAAATGCCGGGCGAGGCGGCGCACCATATCGAGGCGGGCCGCCACCACGGCAACGCCCCGTCTCGCCATGGTGTCTTCCAGCGTCGCCAGCCAGTCCGCGTCTCCCCCACCGTTCCCTGGGCCGCCCTTCAACAGAGCCGTGCGTTCGCGCATGGCGTGGTCATAGGCGTTGACCCGCCCGGCGTGGGCGGGGTCGGAATCAAACACCAGCCGGTCGAGAAATCGACGCCTGGCCCCCGGCCCTTCGAGAAACAGCCGGTCCATCTGCGGCGTCAGCCACAACGCGCTGACGTGGTCGGCCAGCACCGACTGGCTTTTGGCGATTTCGCCGTCCAGCTTGACGATACGTTTGTCGCGCCCGCCTGATGCCCCGGCCTCGAAGGCTGTGCCGATTTCGACCTCGCCCCCGGGTGTGCGCATGACCGCCGCCACGCCCCACGGAGAAAAAGAAGTGGCGCGTTTTGGATGAGCCACCTCCTGGCGCACAATGTCGTTTAGCCGCGCACGCCGCAGGCCGCGTCCGGGAACCAGGAACGACAGACCTTCCAGCAGATTGGTCTTGCCGGCGCCGTTGGGGCCCGTCAGCACTACCGGTGCGGCATCCAGTTCCAGGCGCTGATAGTGGTAACACCGAAAATCCGTCAACGTCAGCCGTTTGACCGAAATGCCACCGCCAGCGGACGCAGCAATCTCCTGCGGGGCCATATCCGCCGGAATGTCCACTGTCGCCAGACCTTGCGCATGACCTTGGGATCGCAAAAGAGCGGTCTCCCTATACTCGCATCGGCATCAAAACGTACAGCGCGCCGGCGTCCTCGACCTCGCTGAGGATCGTCGGCGAGGCCGCATCCGCCAGCATCAGCCGCGTACTGTCGCCTTCGATCTGGCGGATGATGTCCAGCAGATACCCGGCGTTGAAACCGATTTCCACGGCGTCCCCCTGGTAGGTGGCTTCCAGCTCTTCCGTGGCGCTGCCGTCTTCGGGGCTGGACGCGGACAGGATCAGGCTGCCGCTGGCCAGACTCATCTTCACGGCGCGGGATTTTTCGCTGGAAATAGCCGACACCCGGTCGACCGCGTCGGCAAACCCCTTGGTGGGCACATCCAGCTGCTTGTCGTTTCCTTCGGGGATAACCCGTTGGTAATCGGGGAACGTGCCATCAATCAGCTTCGACGTCAGCACCGTATCGTCGAAGGAAAAGCGGACTTTCGCCTCCGACAGGGAGACGGCGATGTCGGCGGTGGTTTCGTCCACCAGCTTGCGCAGCTCGCTTACCGCTTTGCGCGGCACGATCACGCCGGGCATGCCATCGGCGCCGGGGGGCAGCGGCACTTCGATACTGGCCAGGCGGTGGCCGTCGGTGGCGACGGCGCGAAGCACGGCTGCGCCGTCCCGCTCGGCGGCGTGCAGATAAATGCCGTTCAGGTAATAGCGCGTTTCCTCGGTCGAAATGGCGAACCGGGTCTTGTCGATCAGGGCCTGGATTTCAGACACCGTAAGCGTGAACTGGTGGTCCAGGTCACCGCCCGACAAGACCGGAAAATCGTCCGTAGGCAGGCAGGTCAGGGTAAACCGCGAACGCCCGGACGACAGCACCATCTGGCCTTCACCATCGGCGTCGAGCGCAACTTGAGCCCCTTCGGGCAGCTTTCGCACGATGTCGTAAAGCGTGTGGGCCGGCGCCGTTGTGGCGCCCGGCGTGGTGATTTCGGCGGCCACGGATTCGACAATATCGAGGTCCATATCGGTGGCATTGAGCGCCAGTTTTCCGTCTTTGGCGTCAAGTTTAAGATTTGAGAGAATCGGGATCGTGTTGCGGCGTTCGACAACGCTTTGCACATGCCCTAGGGACTTCAACAAAGCGGCCCGCTCAATGGTCAATTTCATGATGTGATTTCAAGCCCTTAGAATAATTCAAGCGGTTTGCAGGAGGGCCTGTGAAAAGTGTCGGCCAACGCCGTAAATCGCCCCCCCGGTTGGTCGCTCCAGTATACCAGAAGCCCCCTGAACCGGAACCACTTTCCACCATAAATCGGGCCTTATTCCGACCCTCCCCACGACAATGCCCAGGGCCCGGAACAAGCCAGGAAACCGGCGGCAAAATAAATCAAGGATACCAGCGGAGCGAAAAGACGGGAAAAAGCGGATGGTCAGCCTTCCAGCATGCGGCGCAGCAGGTCCACGTCTTCGGCGAAGGAGGGGTCGTGTTCGCGCAGTTCGTCGACCTTTTTTACCGCGTGCATCACGGTGGTGTGGTCGCGGCCGCCGAATTTCCGGCCGATTTCCGGCAGCGAACGGGCGGTCAACTGCTTCGCCAGATACATCGCCACCTGACGCGGCCGGGCGACGGAACGCGCGCGCCGGGCGGAATGCATGTCGGAGGTACGGATATTGAAATGCGAGGCGACGCGTTTTTGAATTTCCTCGATGGTGACGCGGCGGTCGTTGGCCCGGAGCAGGTCGTGAAGCACGTCCTGCGTCGCCTCGAGCGAGATTTCCCGGCCTACCAGTTGGGCATGGGCGACGACACGGTTGAGCGCCCCTTCCAACTCGCGCACGTTGGCGGTGATCTTGTGGGCGAGGAATTCCATGACCTTGGGCGGCACGACGACCGACAGCTGTTCGGCCTTGGATTGTAGAATACCGAGCCTGAGCTCGTAGGTGGTGGCATGGATATCGGCAACCAGCCCGCAATTGAGCCTGGAAATCAGCCGTTCCTCCATGCCCTCCAGATCCGACGGCGATTTGTCCGACGAAATCACAATCTGGCGGCCCTGGTCGACCAGGGCGTTGAAGGTGTGGAAAAATTCTTCCTGGGTGGAATCCTTGCCGCTGATGAACTGGACGTCATCGATCATCAGCACATCAACGGAGCGGAACTGGTCCTTGAAATCCACCGTATTCTTTTCACGCAGCGCGCGGATGAACCGGTACATGAACTTTTCCGCCGAAAGATAGATGACGTTGCGCTCCGGCGTACTTTTATGAATATGCCAGGCAATAGCGTGCATCAAATGGGTCTTGCCGAGGCCGACGCCGCCATACAGAAACAGCGGATTGAATTGTGTCGAGGAGGCCTCGGCGACGCGCCGGGCGGCGGCATAGGCAAATTCGTTGGGCTTGCCGACGACGAAGTGCTCAAAGTCAAAACGCCGGTCCAGCGGTCCGCTGATGTCGCCGGAGGGGCGCCCCACCCCGTTGTTCTGGGGTTTGTCGACGGGCGCGGGCGCGCGGTCTTCCACGGTGCCGGACGACGCTTCGCGTTCGGACTGAATGAAAACGTCGACACCTTTGACGTCGGCGTTTTCCGCTGACCACAAATCCGCAAGGCGGTCGGTGTAATGAGCGACAATCCAGTCCCGCATGAACCGGGTCGGCACGGAAATTCTCACCTCGCCATCGACGATGGCACGCACCGTCATCGGTTTGAGCCAGCTTTGGTAGGCGGCTTCGCCGATTTCGGCCCGCAGCAGACCAGACACGGTCTCCCATTGCGCGGCCCATACCGCGCTTTGATCTTTTTGGGCTTGTTCGGTTTCGGCCGGAACGGCGTCGTCTTTGTTCATGTTTTCCAATTCGCCCCCGAAAGGCCCGGCGGACCTTTGTTGTGCATTACGACGAAACCACCGATTACCGGCGTGGCGGAAAAAACGGCCCCGCCTGACTAAGCGTAGCCACATCTAGCCACGCCTGATCACACTTTGATTGTTCATTCCAGGGGCAATTTAAGCAAACCACTCGTGGTTGCCAAAGCTGTTGCGCAATATTCCGGAACGTGTTGCCTGCCCGCACAAACTATGCGGAAGCTTCCTGTTCCGGGCCTGTCATAAGCGGACCCTTGTTTAAATCGAATGCCGTTCGCAAAACTTTCGTGTGTCGGTCGCGTGTCCGTCGAATGGCATCCGGCCCCTTGCGGTCTTTCCCGGCACGATGACAGGTTTTAAGAAATCATCTTTTCCCTGTCTTGCGCACCCTGGCTCAAACCGTTCAATTCTTAATCCGGCTCCTCAAGATATCGCAGCTTTTGTTTAGCCCCCTTTGAGAACAAATTTCGTCTTTTGTATTCAGCTTTAGTTTCGCAAAAAAAAATCTAACCAAAGAGACAAAAAAATGACCGGGTAAAGTCCTGCCCAGTTTTCTGCCTAAAAATCTTTTACTTAAACCGCCCCACAACAGTGAAAAGAGTTACTTGATGATTACTTGAATAGATAAAATGCAATCGAATTTTTTTGAAATATCCGCTCCACGAATTCACGTTAACTATTTTACCTGGACCCTGTATGGCCCCCTCTTGTGAGTCCGAATATTAGGGCCACTTGGTCACGCTGGCAACGAGATCGAATAGGGAACGTGGCAAAAAAAGCGAAATAATTTTCTTGACAATGATCGGCCATGGGAATCCACCCGCCGTCCACGCGCAAAAAAACCGCGACCCCGTGGGGCGCGGTTCGATCGCTCGACCGGGTCGCTGGATAGCGTCCTTATCCGGCCATGCCTTTTATCTGCTTGGAAAGCCTGGAAACTTTACGTGACATGGCATTGCGGGGGGCAATGCCCTTCTGTGCGCCACGCACCATTTGTGGTTCGGCGGTGCGTAGCGCGGCCTCGGCTTCCGGTTTATTGCCGGAAGTGATGGCGTCTTCCACCTTGCGGATGGAGGTGCGAACGGTGCTGAGCCGGCGCGAATTGACGACGGTTTGACGACTGGTCCGGCGGACCCGTTTCTTGGCAGAAAGGCTGTGTGCCATAACTAGAAAAACCTTTTATTTACTTAGCGCTCTGAAATATTAATCCGAAGCGTCCTGCAGGTGAAGGCAGGCTTATATAGAGGCTTCGGCGGGCCGTCAAGGGCCGGCTTCGGGTTTCTCCCGAGTCATTTTTACACTCCAACCGCACGATCTAAAGCGGAGACCTTACCCGCCGGACGGCATCAGCCGGAAAACGACCGTTAAAACGGACCGCGTTGCAGGCGTCCCTCCGGGCGATGGCGTGGATTGGCTGGAAAATTCCAGGCGCAGCACCTCCCCCTCGCGGCGGAACACGCCGGGAGCCTCTGTCTTCCAGCCCAGTTGCGGCAGAGTCTGCTCATAAAAGGCGAGGACCCGGTCCTTTTGCAAAGCCCCTTCTGCAACCGCCTCGACAATCCGCCCACGGGCGGTATCGAAAACCGTTGCCGAGTCCGGGGCCTCCACGAGCCCTTTCATCAGCGGCAGATCATCCAATACGGAGATAAATACGGGAGACTCCCCCGCCATTGCGGCGGTCACCGGCAAGGTCCCCGACACGATCCAAGACAGACAGAGCAGTCCGGCGGAAAGAATGGCTGCAAACAGGAAATTTCGTCTCATGCTTCCGCTTATACCATTAGCGCTGCTTTTGGGCACAATAGAATGTTGAGCGGCCCGACTGAGTGATGCGCCGGATGCCGCCGGTCTTCCCCACATCACAGACGCATCCCGGACACGCCTCGTCCTCGCGCCCGTAAACGGCAAAGGAATGCTGGAAGTACCCCAGTTCCCCCGAAGGCTGGCGGTGATCCCTTAAAGACGATCCGCCGGCGGCAATGGCCTCGGTCAATACGTCGCGGATCGCGCGGACCAGTTTTTCGGCGCGCCCGCCCTGCACGGTGGCCGCCGTCCGTTTCGGCGACAGGCCCGCCCGGAACAGGGCTTCGGAAACATAAATGTTGCCGAGACCGGCAACCACCGACTGGTCCAGCAACGCCGCCTTGATCGGCGTCTTGCGGCCTTTCAGCCGGGCGGCCAGCGCCGGGCCGTTGAAATCGTTGGCCAAAGGTTCCGGGCCCATGGTTGCCAGCATCTTGTGCCCGGAAAGCCCGGCGGTGTCCACCAGGTCCATAAAGCCGAACCGGCGCGGATCATTGAATCGGGCACTGGCGCCGCCTTCGACGTCGAACACCACATGGTCGTGCCTTTCCAGGGGGCGCTCCAGTTCCGGGGCATCGCTTTTGTAAATCCTGAACCGGCCGGACATGCCGAGGTGCGCTATCAGGGTTGTCGCGTTGTCCAGGTCCATCAACAGGAACTTGCCGCGCCTGTTCAGGCGTTCCACCCGCCGCCCCGTGAGGCGATCCGCGAACCTATCCGGGAAAGGAAACCGGAGATCCGGGCGGAGCACCCGCACCCGCAATAGCCGCCGGCCCTGGAAAACATCGCAAAGCCCTAGGCGGACGGTTTCAACTTCGGGGAGTTCAGGCATTTTTTTAACAGAATGAATGACTTCGGAAGTGGCGTCGGAGGGCAGCTTAGGGTATGTTTCGCCCCATGTCCAAAACCCAGACCCCGCATCCGGGCCCCGGCCCGGAGACAACCCATTTCGGGTATCGAAACGTCCCCGAAGACGAAAAGAGGTCGCTGGTGCGCGGCGTGTTCGATTCCGTGGCGCCCCGCTACGACCTGATGAACGACCTGATGAGCCTGGGTATCCACCGATTGTGGAAACGCACCCTGATCGGCTGGCTTAGACCCCGCCCGGAAATGTCCCTGGTGGACGTTGGTGGCGGCACCGGCGATATCGCTTTACGTTTCCTGGAACGCGGCGGTGGCGATGTCACCGTTATCGACATCAATAAGGAAATGCTTAAAGTCGGCCGCGGCAGGGCCATCGACCGGGGCATTCTCGAAAATATCCGCTGGCTGGACGGCGACGCCGAAGACCTGCCCGTCGAAGACGCCTCCTATGACGTCTACACCACGGCGTTCTGCATCCGCAACGTCACCCACATTGAGAAGGCCCTGTCCGAGGCTCGAAGGGTGCTGAAACCCGGCGGCCGGTTTCTCTGCCTGGAGTTCAGCCATGTCGTGCTGCCGATGCTGGATAAGCTCTATGACACCTATTCCTTCCGGGTGCTGCCGGCGCTGGGTGAGCAGGTCGCCGGCGACCGCGAGGCATACCAGTATCTGGCCGAAAGCATCCGCCGCTTCCCCGATCAGAACACCTTTGCAAAGATGATCCGGGACGCTGGGCTGGAACAGGTCAAGGTGCGCAACCTGTCCGGCGGCATTGCCGCCATACATTCCGCGTGGCGCGTTTAAAAAGAGCGTAATTCAGTGGCCCGATCCGTTCAAAATTTTCTTCGGCTTCTTAAGGTCGCACGCACCCTGGCCCGCCACGATGCGTTGTTCCCGCTCGAAGAAATGGAGGTCACGCCCACCGTGGTCGGTCTCGCGCGGCTACTGGCGAAGGGTGCCGTGGACCAGGAAAGCCGGGGCCTGCGTCCCGGTCAACGGCTGGCCCGCGCGCTGCATGAAGCGGGGCCGAGCTTCATCAAGCTGGGCCAGGCGCTGGCCACGCGATCGGATCTGCTGGGCGATGAAATGTCCGCCGATCTGTCGGATTTACAGGACAAGCTGCCGCCGTTCCCGGCATCTGAAGCGCACGCCATCATCGAGAACGAGTTCGGACAGCCCGTGGCGACCCTCTATTCAACCTTCGACGAC
>JACKQG010000152.1_pt1 | contig 100029 bp, 89 predicted proteins | sample 8237621 | NCBI WGS metagenome assembly JACKQG01 (sample SAMN15677084, study PRJNA649215) | marine metagenome | biome: marine; feature: Black Sea; material: saline water; isolation source: suspended particulate matter (SPM) from the Black Sea western gyre | collected 2013-06-09/2013-06-10... | reverse complement strand
GTAATTACCATTATAGTTATTACGGTAACCACCAGGAAGGGCTGTGAAGCCACTTTCATTGGTGGCGCTGCTGTTTGGGCTGTCCCAATGCTCTGTGCCTGTCTCTTGCATCTTTCCAGCGGCTACACTCTCACCCAAGAAATCAACCAATATCTGCCATTCTTGATCTGATGGTATATGCCAACCTTCAGGAGCTATGTTTCGTCTGTCGTCCACGGCATACCAATTATATAAATAACCATAAGTATCTGCATTGGTCTCATTATTGTCATAAACTGCATAAGCACCTGTTTCTGTATCATCTAAATCTGACCATTCTGAATTACTATAACCTGTTAGTATTGCATCGCCATTGCGGTAGTGGGTTACTTTCAGGTTTGTCGTAGTCCAAATTTGGGTGCCAATTTGTATAGTTTGGTAGGTGTTGCCGTCTATGTCGGTCATTGTGTTACCATCACAGCTAACGAGCATTACTACTGCTAACACTATTATTGTTACGAGTTTTATTCTACTTTTTTTCATTTTTGGTTCTCCTTTTTCATTGTTTTCATGTTAAACTCCTTTTTATTGAAACGAATAATACTATTGAATTATCATATATAATATACAAACATTTTCTATTAGTAAAAAATACTAATAGTTGTAAGGTACTAAAACCGTAACTGGCGGAGAGGAAGAGATTCGAACCCTTGGTTCCGCCAAAACGAAACAACGACTTTCGAGGCCGTCGCATTCAACCAACTCTGCCACCTCTCCCTCTTGTTAATTTTACTTTCTCTTCTTTTGAAAGAATTGATCAAGAAATTCCATGCATTCATCTTCAAGTAATCCTCCCTGCACAACAGATTGATGATTAAATCGTGGTTCTCTGCATAATTGATATAATGAGCCACAACATCCTGATTGCTCATCGTAAACTCCAAATCCAACATAAGAAATCCGTGAATTCATAATTGCACCGGCACACATTGGACAAGGTTCTTTAGTAACATACAATTCACAATCGGTTAATCTCCAGTTGCTAAGTGTGTTTGATGCGGAGGTGATGGCAATCATTTCTGCGTGTGCGGTTGGATCTTTCAACTGCTCGCATTGATGTGTGGTTGATGTCATTAAAATATACTGAACTTGATGCTTGTATAGATTTCATTCTTTCTAAGTTATCTGTTATGGTTAAATTTCGTTATGGATAAAACCTCTAATCAAGTAAAAATAGGTGTAATTGGCGTTGGATATCTTGGGAATTATCATGTCCAACAACTTCAGCAAATTGAAAATTCTATAGTTGTTGGAATTTACGATTCGGATAAAAATCGATTATCTAAAATTAGTAACGATTATTCAGTAAAAGCATTTTCTGATATTGATGATTTGTTGAGGAAATGTGATGCTGTTTCGATTGCCACGCCAACAAGCACACATCACTTAGTAGCCCAAAAAGCTTTAAGTGCAGGATGCCATCTTTTTATAGAAAAACCTATTACTCAAACCGTAGAAGAGGCACAAAATCTCCTGGAAATGTCTAGTAAAAATAAAAAAATTATTCAAGTTGGACATATAGAACAATTTAATCCTGCATTTCTTGCGTTAGATAAACAGCATATTTCTCCTATGTTTATCGAATCTCACAGGTTAGCTCCATTTAATCCACGCGGAATTGATGTGCCAGTTGTCCTAGATTTAATGATTCACGATATTGAGATTGTTCTGTCTTTAGTAAAATCTAAAGTTACGGAAATTAGGGCAAGCGGAGTTAAAGTTGCTTCTACTTCGGAAGATATTGCAAATGCTAGAATTGAATTCCAAAATGGATGCATTGCCAACCTTACAGCTAGCAGAATTTCTCAAAAGAAAATGAGAAAAATGCGATTATTCCAAGAAAATACTTATGTAACAGTAGATTTTTTAGAGGGTATTGTTGAAATGTATGAAACGCATGATAAAAATATTACAGCTCCAAAAAACACACAGGTATTCCCTTTTGACGGACATGAAGAAAAGGTCGTTTGGTATGTAAAGCCAGAAGTAAAACCAGCTAATGCTCTTCGGCTGGAGTTGGAACATTTTATTGAATCAATTTCGCTTGAAAAAATTCCTGATGTTGATGGTAAAAATGCAACTGACGCTCTTCATTTAGCAATCGAAATTCAGAATATTATAGAGAAGTAATTTAAACTACGAAGTCTATGACACAAAATTATTTTATTATTGCAGGTGAACCGTCGGCCGATACACATGGTGCTTCTTTAATGAAGGAAATGTTGAGTATTAATTCGGATATAAATTTTGCTGGAATTGGTGGGCATAATATGAAAGCTCTTGGGCAAGACCAGCTTTTCAGTTCTGATCAAATGGCCATTATGGGATTTACTGAAGTAATTCGTCATCTGAAATTTCTAAAAAATGCAAAGAAAACTGTTGTTAAGCATATTATTTCTAATCCTCCTGATAAAATTATACTCATTGATTATCCGGGTTTCAACCTTCGGCTTGCAAAAGAGCTAAAAAAAATATCTAACATTCCGATTATTTACTACATCAGTCCTCAAATTTGGGCGTGGAAAGAAAACCGAATTAAGACTATCAAGAAGTATGTTGATAAAATGATTGTAATCCTACCATTTGAAAAAGATTGGTATCGTGAAAGAGGGCTTGAAGTAGAATATGTAGGGCATCCAATTTTAGATCAATATGTTCCTGCAAAACGAGAAGTAATCGCAAACGAACTTTCCATAGATCAAAAGAAACCTATATTAACTCTTTTCCCTGGGAGCAGAAAACAAGAGCTGCACCGTCATCTAAAATTGTTTTTAGATAGCGCATTGCTTGTTAAAAAAGAAATATCAGATTTACAAATTATACTCGGTTTAGCCAAAGAATTTGACCTAAATGAAATTTCTCAAAATTATGATTTGAGTAATATAAAAATCGAACAGAAAAACCCAATCTCTGCGTTAGAGATTGCAGATGTAGCGATTGTTGCTTCAGGGACATCAACACTGGAAGCAGCAGTTTATGAAACTCCATCAGTGATTGTTTATAAATTGTCAACAATATCTTGGTTGATTTCAAAACTTATAGTTAAAGTTCCTTTTGCTGGTTTGGTTAATTTAATTGCTAATAAAGAAGTCTTTCCAGAGCTTCTTCAAGATAATGCAACTACAGAAAATATTAGTAAAAGTGTATCTAAAATTTTATTAGATGAAGATTATCGAAACTCTCTAGCGGAGGAAATCCAAAATGTAAAAACTGCACTTGGTGGTTCTGGAGCTTCAAATCGGGTTGCACAACTAATTATGTACAATGAAAATTAAAGCAATTATTTATTCGTTTTTGGGAAGACTATTTCTTTCTTCTATATTTCGACTAAACAAAATTATTGTTGAAGGAGAGGAGCATTTAACTAAAGCAATAAAAACAGGCAACCCATTAATGCTTTGCTCTTGGCATGGTAGATTATCTTATGCGGCATTCTATCTATTTCGTGCAAATATTCGTCCTTGGGCAATTGCAAGCAAACATTTTGACGCAGAAATTGTGGCTAGAATTGTTCACAAATGGGGATTTAGATTAATTAGGGGCTCTAGTACTCGAGGTGGCAAGGAAGTTGTTAGAAAAATGGGGCAAATTTTCAAAACGGAAAACAATATCATAGCTTTAACAAACGATGGACCAAGAGGTCCCGCTGGAGTCGCAAAACCAGGATCGGTTGCTATAGCAAAAAAACACAATGCTTTAATTTTGTCCATATCTGGGACTTCTACAAAATACTGGGAATTTAAATCTTGGGATAAATTTCGTCTTCCAAAACCATTTGGAACTATAAAAATATCTATTGCCCCGCCATTAAATTATCAAAATCAAACAACTACACAAGAAGAAGATTCAAAAATTGTATCAGATTATTTAAACAATCACCAAACTCAGAGCGATAAATGGTAAGGTTTATTTTATTCAACTTGTCGCTTATTTACAGATTTATTGTGTTTTTACGAAATACAGCATACGATTTTGGTATTTTAAAAGTTAAGTCATTTGATAAACCTGTTATTTCAATCGGGAATATAACTACCGGCGGTACTGGCAAAACTCCAATGACAATTTTTGTTGCAGATGAGTTGATAAAATTAGGGAAAACACCTGGCGTTGTAAGTCGGGGTTATAAAAGGCAAAGCAAGGGGTGTGTCGTTGTTTGCGATGGAAACAAAATATGTACAGACTCAAGCATCGGAGGTGATGAACCTTATCTAATAGCAAGCTCTCTAAAAATACCTGTAATAGTTGATGAAAACCGCTCTCGAGGAATAGAAAAAATAATTAATGAATTTGCTGTAGATGTTGTAATTCTTGACGATGCATTTCAGCACAGAAAAGCTCACCGAGACCTTGATATTGTACTAATTGATACTACAGATGAGATTTCTCAACTTAAATTACTACCTTTGGGGAAATTAAGAGAACCACTACAAAACTTAAAAAGAGCTGATATTGTTTGCTATACGAAAACTGATTTTCCTTTAAATGATAGAATTTATAACAAATATCTTTCAAACAAAGCAATTAAAGTAAACAGTAATCACCATCCGATACTTCAAAAACACAATGAAAATGTTAATTTAGAAAAAGGGATTTTTGCTTTCTGCGGTATTGCAAATCCAAATTCTTTTATAGAATCTTGTAATAATTTAGAAATAATTCCGGACGAATTTATTCCTTTCAGTGATCATGTTATTTATACCGAAAAGAAAATTGAGTATCTAAATAACAAAATATTACAATCAAATTGTGATATTGTTATGACAACTGAAAAGGATTTAGTTAAACTACCAACAATCTTCATAAATAAACATAATTTATCGATAGTTAAGATTAAAACAAAAATGTCTGAAGAAAATAGAAAAACACTAATTTCACAAATTAGAAATACAATCCAAAATACATAGCTACCAAAAATAAATTCGATTCCATAGTTATGTATATTGTGTTGACTACTATATACCTACAAAGATAGAAATATAGTATAAGCCAGTTAGAACAAAAACAACACCCGCTATTATCCGTATTACTTTTTCTATTTTTGTAATTTCATTATAGAATACACCAACCTTCCCCGCGGTAAATGCTAATAAATAGGTGAATAAAATTACTGGCAACCCCGTTCCAAATGCAAAAATAATTGGCAAGTACAGTCCATCTGCTGACGCTATTGTCATCGGAATTAACATTCCGAAATATAATGCTCCGCTATATGGACAAAATGCCAACGCGAACAAAACACCTATTAAGAACGAACCTAAAAGACCTTTCTCTTTCAATTTCTCGGATAGTTTTTCTTGGAAGTTTGATTTACCAAAAAAGTTTAATTTGATAACATTTAACATGATTAATCCAATAATGATCAGTAAAGGGCCTAAATATTTTTCTCCATTTTGATTAAAAAAACGAGCAATGTGAAATTCACTTGCACCAAAATAAAGGATTAAACCAATTGTTGTATAACTAAATGCTCTACCGAGAGAATAGACTATTCCACTCAAAAATACTATCTTTTTATCTGAAATATTTTTTGAAATAAATGCAGTTGCAGTAATGTTGGTTGCTAAATGACAAGGACTAATGGCAGACATTAATCCAAGCATTAAAGCAGATAGAACTGGAATATTATAATTATCAACTAGCCCTTGTAGAAATTCCATTATAGCTTCTTCAATTCATTTTCTATTTTAATTTTTAATTCTATTGAAAACTTTTCTTGATTCTTTGCTTTTGAAAAACCAAAATCAGTTAAATCAATATGAGTTTCTTTTCCATCTTTTATAACATTTAAAAATAAAGCAGTCCCGTAAGCTTGAAACCTTTCTGCTATTGCATAGTTTTTGTCGTCATCTACATTAATGGTTTTAAAGATTACTATTCCTCTTTTTTGTTCGTCCGCAAAGTATGTTTCAACAGTGTATTTTGCATTTGATTCAATTGCTTTACAGGTTACACATCTATGTGTGCTGTGGAAGTCAATTACTTCTATTTTACTGATTGTACTTGTTACTGTTGATTGTTTTTCTTCTACTTTCTCTTTGCAAGAAAAAAGTAGAATGCTTAATGCAAAGAATAATAAAATTGTGAATTGCGCCATATTTGAAGTTTTTTTAATTATTATATTCATCTAAAATATTCCTTTTCTTTTTTCTTTCTACACATAATGCCTAGCAACAGTGGTGGTGTTACTCTCTACTAAGGCTCTTTTGTTAAGTTGTCCTCAACGGAATCTAAACTTCATAGTCTAAAACAGTTGGTTTGCATTTAGGATAATCTAAGTGACACTCGTCAAATATATGACATGTGCGTTTACATACTGAGACCAACATTAGCATAAGAGGAACTTCTATTAGCACACCAACTACTGTGGCTAATGCTGCTCCTGAAGATAAACCAAAAAGAATGACGGCGGTGGCAATGGCTACTTCAAAATGGTTAGAAGCCCCAATCAGGGCTACTGGCGCAGCGTCTTGATAAGAAAGTTTTAACCACCTTGCGAAAACAAAATAGCCAATGGTAAAAATAAAGATGGTTTGTATGAAAAGTGGAATAGAAATCCACAATATTGTAAGTGGATTACTGATGATAACTTCACCCTTGAACGAGAACAGTAGAATTAATGTTAAAAGTAGTGCAGTTATGCTAACAGGGGTAAGCCAATGCAAAAACTTTTCATTGAACCATTGGATTCCTTTGTATTTGATTATCCACTTTCTTGACAAATAGCCTGCTACAAGAGGCAGTGCCACATAAATTGATACTGAAAACAACATCGTTTGCCAAGGCACTGGCATAGAATTCACATTTAGCAATAAACTGCCTAATGGACCGTAAAGAAACAGCATCATTAAAGAATTAATTGCCACCATTACTAAAGTTAATCCATCGTTACCTTTTGAGAGATATCCCCACATTAAGACCATTGCAGTACACGGAGCAATTCCTAGCAAAATAGTTCCAGCAATATAACTACGCCATAATTCAACTTCTTCTCCATTTGCAAGTATTTCTACCCCAGGCAGAAAATCCTTAAATAAATAACCCAAAAAGAAATATGCGATTGCGAACATAGAAAATGGTTTGATAGCCCAATTTATAACCAAAGTCATAAATACTGGTTTGGGTGTTTTGACTGATTTTATGACTTGACCAAAATCAATTTTTACCATAATTGGATACATCATAAAAAATAAACAAATAGCAATTGGTATAGACACCTGATAAATTGAAAAATCATTAAGTGTTGTGGCAATTTTAGGGGATACTTTTCCCAAGACAATACCTCCTGCTATACATAGCAACACCCACAGTGTTAGATACCGTTCAAAAATTGTTAATTTCTTTCCTGTCATTCTATTTACTCCCTGAGGAAAACTGGATTGTTTCATCAATTACATTCTAAGGAACAATTAAAGAATCTTGAATTATTGGTTCAATAATAACATCTTCTTGTTTGTTATCTTGTTGTTCTGTTTCGTCTTCCCCACATTTATGACATGGGTTTTCTAGAACTTTTATATCGAATTTTTCTGTTGTTGTTAATCCAAAACGATCAATTGCTTTTATAGAAAAACTCTGTTCCCCAACATCAGAAGAATCAGGAATCCATAAAATTGAGTTTGTGGGTTTATCTAAAATAATTCGTTCTGAAGAAGGGTTTTCAACAGTAAAAGAAATATTGCCATCACCAGTAAAATCAGTAATTAACGGCTTGAATTTATATTCTAATCCCATAAATGCTTCTTTTGGTGGTTTGTTATTAAATTTAGGTAAATCATATATAAATAATTTTAACAACTGATTATCTTCCCCGCCTGGATGTCTATCAGAAACTTGTATGTTGATTTGGTGATTCCCTAGTAATTCGGTTGTTGGTGTCCACCGAATAATACCTTGAGTTGAGTCAAAATCAAATTCAATGGGAAGTTCAGCAATAGAATAAATTAGTGTATCGTTTAAATTAATATCCTCTACTAATATTTTATGAATAACTTCATTGCCAATTTGCACAGCAACACTATCATTTGATGATATTTTTGGTAGCGAATTTACGAATATGTTGATATTTTGTTCAGCAAAAGCAGCTCCATCACTTGCCATTATCTTAAAAGAAAAATCTCCAAATTGTGTTTGAGATGGCTCCCAAGAAACAACACCGTTACTATCAACTACCACACCTTCCGGTGAATCAATCAATTGATAATGCAGTTTATTTTGGACTTTCCTCCCAAGAGGAGATGTTAAGTTAGAATCTGCAACATTCAAAGAATAATTATACAATTCTCCACAAGTAGTAAAAACAGGTGGTTTACCAGTTATTTTTGGTGTGGAGTTTACATAAATATTTCCATTAAACTTAGTAGAAGAAATTCCATCGCTAAGTTCTATAGAATACTCAAACCAACCAAGAGAATCGGGATTAAATTTTAGTATCCCTAAAGAGTCAATAATCATATCATCAGGAGCATTAAGCAAATTCCATGTTAATACTGCATTTGAATTGGCATCAAAACTACCAAGAATAAACTCCCTTTCTGTATTGTTTTCAATAATTGTAACATCAGATGGTCGTGAAGAAATAATCGGCGCAACATTAACATACACAGAAACCCCTAAAGACGATTGAGTGTAGTCATCCGCTACGGAAACAATAAATTTTTGTGTATCAATTTGTGTTGAAGTTGGTATCCAAAGAATAGTCCCTTTTTGGTTTATTCGCATATTTTCTGGAGCCTCGTCTAACTCAAATACAAACTTATTTGTAATGTCGCCATTCTCTGGAGAAACAGAAATTTTTAACTCATCCCCAACATTAACATTGAAAAATATTCTATTGCTTTCTAATACAATTTTAGGATGAACAATTAAAGTGAACGAGGTTGTGTCTGATGCAAATCCATCTGTTACAACCAAAGGAAAGTTATTATTTCCAACTAAATCGTCTGTTGTTTCCACTCGAACCGAACCATCTTGAGACAGTTCTAATAAATTGCTTGTATCGGCAATAAAATAGAAACTCAAATTTGGATTAATATTGTGGTCCAACACATTAAATTTATATTCAAATAAATCACCTGACACTAAAGAAAATTCACTAAGATTGTTTGAGAAGACAGGTGGATAATTTACATATACAGAAAAACTATCAATTACAGTATAATTTTCTTCCTCAAGAATTATTTTTTGGATATTGTTAGAATTTATTTCTTTTAGATTGCCAGTTTTTCGGTAAGCAACACTATACAAAATATTCCTTAAATCTAACTGTGTAGTATTTGGTAGCCATGATATTGCAAAATTTTCTATATCAAATTTCATCCCATTTGGCATTGAATTGCTTTCAAAAGACAAAAATTTCGCTGAATCGTTTTGCTGTAGTTGAAATTCAAATAAATCACCATTGTTTACAACAAAATCAATACTTTTGTTTACAGAATCAACAGCAGAACTTTGTTTTTCTTCAATAACATCATCTTGGAGTTTGAAAAAGACAATCTCTGGATTTTTTTCGCCATGAGTCAAAACCAACATTTCAGATTGTTTCAGAAATAATGACTTAATGTTTGGAGTTTCTTCTGCAAAAAACAGCGTAGAAGCGTTCTCTGATAAATCTATTTTACACGCTTCTTCGCTTAACTCAGTTACAAAAAGAGAATCCGTCAATTGCACTTTAAATACTTGATCTTTAGAATTCGTAAAGGAAATATTACCATTGCCAGATACAGATAATGATATAACTTTACCGTGTGGGAAATCTATGGAATGGGTACTGTCAACTCCATTCAAAAATACTTGTCCTTCAGGCGAATTGCTGTTATTTATTAGAACGATATCGTCTAGTTTATCATTATTTAAGTCACCAACTGCAGATAAAATTGGTGAATAATTCTTAGCCAAAAATTCTTTACCAATCCGTTTTATTACTACAATTTCATTATTTTTGTAGTCACAGATATATCCGCACCGCTCCGGACTACTAACAATTATCAGAAATTCATCGCTTTCATCAGAATCCCATTTAATTTTATGAACTTTTGTTGGTCTAAGTGCTGAAATACTACTATTTGGGAATTTAGTAATTTTTTGAGGAACTGGGCCGAAACTATCACCAATAAGTTCAAAAATATAAAAAGAGTCAGACGAATTTTCTAAAGATGAAACGAGGATTAATTCAACAATACCGTTCCCGTCAAAATCTCCAATAATAGCATCAATCCAGAAACCTTCCTTTGCTGGAGAAAGCGAGTATTTCCAAAATTCAAATGGACCGTCGTCGCTTATTTCGTATAAATAAACTGTTCGATATAAACCATTTCCGCTAAACGCTAAGAAGTCTGGCTGACCATTTTTATTGATATCATTAGTATCAGTAATTGGGATAATTTGCGACTCAGTAGAAAATGACTGAGAAAATATCCAAAAAGTGGTAGATAATAGAAATATGATTGATTTTTTCATAAACATAGCCCAGTTTTACAGTAGTAATCTAATAGAAAAAACATACAACCCCAAACCAGAAATCTATAAAAATACTAAAAACCTCAAACAACACTTTTTAATACTCTATAAATCTCATTAGTTTTATACCCAAATTGGGAACAAATTCGGAGGAAGAACTATGAAATACATTGCAATTTTTATCACCACAGTAGTTTTAGCTTATTCGCAAACTATATCAGAACCATCTGACAAAGATGAAATGCACTTATATATTTATCATCCATCAAAAGCATTTATTGAAGAAACTAGAGAAGTTGTATTTTCTACTAAAGGTAATAATTTACTAAAAATTAACAATCTTCCGCTATCTACTAACCCTAAATCAATTATGGTTCAGTCGTCCAAGTTCGAAACAAAAACCAAAGAGCTTGTGTATAATCCCATTACGCAAAACACACTTTTAAAATCGTATTTAGGAAAAGAAATTACTGTTGAAAAATACAACGATAATGGAGAAACTGTATATTCAAAGACAGCAAAACTAATTTCGTTTAATGATAAACCTATTTTTAATATTGATGGGGAAATTATTACATCATCTGCGTTTGAATATATTTTCCCGGAAATTCCGAATAGCTTAAACGATATTCCATATTTGTTACTAAATGGTAGTGTAACCAAGAAAAAAACTGACATTACATTCAGCTATATAGCAAATCAATTTGGATGGTCTGCTGATTACGATTTATTGATAAATTCAGATGATACTGCGGAAATTTCAGGATGGTATAATGTTTGGAACCATAGCAACATAGACTATAAAAATGTCGATGTTTCTTTAATTTCTGGCGATATTAATCAAATTCCGAGTCGTCAACAAGGTGGCAGAAGCCAACTAGCATCAGCATCTTTCCTTGAAAAAAACTCTCAACGCGATGATTTTAGAACAGATACTCAAAAATTAGATGACTATGTAGTTTTTAACATCGACAATCCAATATCATTATCATCCGGTAGCGAAAAACAAATTATATTTATTGAACCTAAGGAATTACAAATTAAAAAGACTTATCATTTTAATCATACCCTTCAACGGAGAAATACAAAAAAGGAAAAATTTATTCCTGCTTTGGTAAGAATTGCGTTTAAATCCAAAGAAGTTTCCGACTATCATTTGCCGGCAGGATTGATAAAAGTCTATGAAAGGCAAAATGATCGATTATTTTTTGTTGGATCTGATGAAACTGGTGTAACTCATTCTGACACAGATGTTATTTTGAACATCGGTAAAACAGCAGATATAGTAGCGGAATTTATAACCGAACATTATGAGCATAGCAGAAAACAAGAAGAATTCACAATTTCTGTTAAATTTAAAAACAGTAAAGCAAAATCAGAAATAATTACTTGGAGAGAAAATGTTTATGGGGACTGGGAAGTTGTTGAAAACAGCCATGATTACAAAAAAATAAATGCAACTACTATAGAATTTATACTCACAGTTCCTGCAAAATCAGAAATAGAAGAAAGTTTCACTATAGAAATCAACAGAAAATAGAAATTAAACTATGAAATCAATAAAACAAATTATTTGGGACTGGAACGGAACATTATTAGACGATGCTTGGTTATGTGTTCAATCAATGAATAAAGTTCTTCAACGCAGGCAAATGCCTGAACTTACTTCTGCAAGATATCAAGAGGTTTTCGATTTCCCTGTAATTAAATACTACGAACTGCTCGGCTTCGATTTTAAAAAAGAGCCATTTACAATTGTAGGAACAGAATTTATAAACGAGTATTACAAAAATAGCCATAAACTTGATCTACAAGAAGGCGCTAAAAAAGTATTCAACACAATTAAAGAAAAAGGGATTTCACAATCTATTCTTTCAGCACAAAAACAGAGTTCATTAGAAAAATTACTTAAAGATTTTCAAATTGATAAGTATTTTGAACATATTATTGGTTTAGATAACCATTATGCTCACAGTAAAACAGAAAATGGTTTAAAGCTAATAGAAACTCTTCCGCAAGAGCCTAACGAAGTGTTGTTAGTTGGAGATACGGTTCATGATTTTGAGGTTGCTGAAAAGATGAAAGTTAAATGTGTGCTAATTCCATCTGGTCATCATTCTCGCAAGAAACTAGAAAATACTGACTCAATAATTGCAAATTCTGTAAACGATATTGTGCAGATGTTAGATTAACACAATAAAATTGTTCAAGCACATATTTCAACTTGCTTAGTTAGAGATTAATTTCCGAAGTTTGATAGGTGTTTTACTACAAATGTGTATAAATTGTGAATAATTATAATTATCACGAGAATTAATAAATTGCAGGTATCTGTTGGATAAAGATCAATTTTGGGGAAATTGTTTGAACTATATTCGGGATCGAATTCCTGAACAAGCATATCAAACATGGTTTGCTGGTGTAACAATTTCTACAATAAATCAAGAGGAAATTATTTTACAGGTTCCAAACCAATTTCACTATGAATGGTTAGAATCTAAATATCGTCATTTAATTGACGCTGCAGTTAAGGAATTTGCCAAGCATCCACTAATAATAAATTATAGTGTTGTTGTTAGTAAAAAATCTTCTGATGATATTCCTTCGCTTTTACCCAAGGAAAAACCAATTCCTCAAGGTTATCAAAAAAGAACACAGTTAAACGGAAAATACACATTTGACCACTTTATTGAAGGCAAGGGAAATCAATTTGCAAAAGCGGCTGCTATGTCAGTTGCAGAAAACCCCGGACAAACACCTTATAATCCATTATTGATTTATAGTGATACGGGACTTGGAAAAACACATTTGCTACAAGCAATAGGAAATTTTTCTATTTATCAAAATCCAACAACACGAGTTGTTTATTTTACAAGTGAAAAATTTATGTTGGATTTTATTAGAGCAATTCAATCAAACAAATCGCCTGAATTTTCATCTGCTTATAGAAATGTAGATGTTTTGCTTTTAGATGATGTGCAATTCTTCCAAAAAAAGGGACAAACTCAAGAACAATTCTTTCACTTGTTCAATGATTTATATCAACGAGGAAAACAAATTGTATTAACTTCTGATAGGCATCCGGACGAACTTGTTGGATTAAAAGATCGTCTTGTTTCTAGGTTTAAGTCTGGACTATTTGTTGATATCCAACCACCAGATTTGGAGACAAGAATTGCAATACTTATGGGAAAAGCAGAATCGGATAATTTAGAAATTCCATTTGAAATAATAGAATATATTGCCTCGGGTATAAAGGGAAATATTCGAGAACTTGAAGGAGCTTTGATAAGAATTTTGGCATATTCATCGCTTAGGCGAGAAGATATAAATATGTCTCTTACTCAGCGAGTACTCAAAGATATTTTAGGGAAAGCTGCTTTTGCAGAAGTTACAATTGACCATGTTGTAAAATTTGTAAGCAAGGAAATGCAAGTAACTGAACGCCAACTTGTTGGAAAAGGTAGAAAAATGGAAGTCGCCTTTGCAAGACAAACTGCAATGTATTTATCAAGAGAATTAACTGGTTCTTCACTATTTAATATTGGGATGCATCTTGGTGGTAGAGATCACTCTACTGTAATTCATGCATGTCGAACTATCGAGAAAAAAATAAGTGGTGATACGAAATTTAGTAACCAAATAGAAAAAATGAAAAAAGAGCTATCTCCTCCCGGTAGGTTAATAAACTAAATTGTGTTGATTATAATCAAGGGGATAAAATGTCACAGATAATATTAATTATAGATGACGATGAACAACTAACTGAACTCATAGAAGAATTTTTAGTATCGTTCAATTATGAGGTGATCTCTAAACATTTACCCGAGAAGGGTTTGGAATATTTAGATAAGAATGATGTTGACTTAGTTGTGCTTGATGTGATGATGCCTGGAATGGATGGCTTTCAAGTTTTAAGAAAAATCAGAGAATCTTCTGCTATCCCTGTAGTTATGTTAACAGCAAAAGGTGATGTGTCCGACAGAATAGTTGGGTTGGAGCTTGGTGCAGATGATTACATGCCAAAACCATTCGAACCACGAGAACTATTAGCTAGAATTCAATCGATATTACGAAGAAGCAAAGCTCCAGATTCTATGTTAGATATTCTTGAATTTACTGAAGGTTTGGTAATTGATAAACTTCGGCAGGAAGTTACATATAAGAGAGAACTTGTACAATTATCAACAACAGAAATAGAAGCACTTGTTTTGCTTGCTGAACACGCCGGAGAAGTTCTAAATCGTGAATTTTTAGTTGAGAGCATTCGAGGTATTCACTGGCAAGCATTTGATAGATCAGTTGATGTTTTAATAAGTCGAATGAGAACAAAATTAAATAAAGTTTCTAAAGCAGTAGAACTAATTAAAACTATCCATGGCATTGGTTACAAATTTGTAGGAACACATAAAAATTAGAATCCCATTTCTACAATTATTTAAAGAAAGACTATTTGTACGAATAGGTACTATTGTGGTCTCTTTTTCAATTTTACTAATATCCGTAATTTACTGGGTTGTTGCATTTTCCTATCAGGAACAAGATACGATATTAGATGCTCACGAATACTATTATTATTCCAAAATGGTGTCATCTTGGGAAATCCCTCCTGATACTATAAAAATAAAAGAAGATTTAATTAATCTAAAAATGATGTGCATTATTCATACGGATTCTTCCTTTTTTTGGAACTATCCTAAGGATTTTTTCCCAGAAAGATTAGATTATACAAGTTTCTCTGATAGTGAGTTTCTTGGAGAAATGTATGATATTGATATTTCACGCTATGTTTCTTTTGGTGAAATAGGAAGTTACACCGCAGCGTATATTGATAACGAACCATACCACTATTATCTTGCCATTGACTACACTCCGAAATCAGATTTGTGGATACGGTTTTTCCCTGCAGCTATTATGAATTTGGTTTTCATGATTATCCTGTATCTTGTTTTTAGACGATATTTGAAACCTGTATATCTTATGCGTAAAAGAGTAACAGCATTAGAGAAAGGAGATTTAGATTCTGAAATTCCTATTATTGGTGAAGACGAACTTGCAAGTCTATCAAAAACTATAAATAGAATGATCGCTGAAATAAGGGATTTATTGGAAAAGAAACAACTTTTGTTATCTGATATAAGTCATGAACTTAGATCACCTTTAGCTCGTATGCGATTATTGTCAGAAATGCTACCAGAACATAAAAATACACAAAAATTGAAAATTGAAATTGCATTCATAGATGATATCATTTCTAATATTTTATTATCCGATAAATTATCTACCCCATATTCAAATTTAGAGCTTGTAGAAATTAATATTGATAATCTTTTGGCTAAAGTAGTTGCAATGTTTCCAAATTCTCAAAATAATATTCTAATTACTGGAAAACCTTTGGATTTAACAATCCATTTGGACGAAACTAAAATTCGTTTAGCTCTTAGAAATTTAATAGACAATGCACTAAAATATGGCGGGAAAAACCAGCCAGTTGAAATAAGCATACTCACCTCTGAAAAATATTTAGAAATATCAGTAAAAGATTTTGGTAAGGGTGTTTCAAAATACGATATTAAAAAAATTACCGAGCCATTTTATAGACGAGAAATACATAAAGATAAAAAAATAAGGGGTTTTGGATTAGGGCTTTCTATTACAAAAAAAATCACTGAAGCTCATGGAGGGATGTTAAAGATAGAGAGTAAGCAAGGAGAATGGTCCGTATTTACCCTTTGTTTTCCAACCACACCGCTGTCAATTTAATTTAGATTTCTCCTAATTTAGCATTAATTTTACATCGTTCGCGATGTGATATATTAAGTTTTGAACATAGGTTTCTCAGTCCAGTTGACATTCCTTCAAAATAATTTACTTGCAGATAGAACCTAGTTATTGCTATCTTACTTAGCGTTTTTTATATTCAATTCAGCCGTCCAAGCTTGTACGAATTTTTTAAAACGCCAAAAGTAAACAGCTAATAACAAAAAGGAGATAATATGCAACGAAGTAGCGTAAACAAAGTCCAATTAGTTGGTCGCATAGGAAATAAACCAGAAGGCAGATTTACACCTAGCGGTTCTTCAACTGCCAGTTTTTCATTGGCAACAAACGAAACATGGGTTAATGCAGATAATCAAAAACAAGAACATACCGAATGGCATAATCTTACTGCATGGAATAAATCAGCGGATTTCGTAACTAAGTATATTCAAAAGGGTCAACTTGTTTATATTGAAGGGCGCCTAAGAACGCGATCTTGGAAAGACAAAGATGACAATCCACGAAAAACCACAGAAATTATTTGTGATACTATAACACCCCTTGAATGGAAGGGTGAATCATCCGAGGAAAAACCAACGACGGTCTCTGAACCAGGTGCAGAAAAAGGAGAAGAAGACCTACCTTTTTAAGGGTTGTTACAAATTGTTACAAATTTGTAGTTTTTCATATAAGCTTTATCTTGTATATTACTCTAGGCGTTAAAGGAGGGGAAAGGTATGCTTATTATGAAAAAAGGGTTGAAATACATTGTAATCTCGATGATATTTTTTGCTATAGGGTTTTCGGCAACAGCAAAAACATCATCTCAAACAACTGCGCCGGAACAATTTAGTGTTTGTTTAGTTTTCAGCAGTAATGCTGGAGTTCAGTTTATAGATAGTGGTGATCATAATTCTTCAAATTATGGGGTATTAACTGATGAGGTTATGAAAAAAAGATCTCATAAACGAAGAAGAAAAGTTCGACCTCCTAAAAAAGGTAGATAGAATTTATTAGGACAATTGAAAATGGCGTCATTGGCGCCATTTTTTTATATAACATAATATTCAACTAAGAAAAATGAATAATCCAACTTATAAAGATTTAGAAATTGTAGAAAACCAATATCCAGACAGAGATTACGAAGTAAAAGTGTCTATACCTGAATTTAACTGCGTTTGCCCAAAAACGGGTCTTCCTGACTTCGCTGAAATTAGCATTAATTATATACCAGACAAACACATTGTAGAATTAAAGTCTCTAAAACTTTATATCGTAAAATTTCGCAACATTGGGATTTTTCACGAAGAAGTAACTAACAGAATTATGGATGATTTTTACAAAGCAAGTTCACCAAGAAAAATTGAAGTAATTGGCAATTTTCATTCTAGGGGTGGTATAAGCACAATCGTAACAACTCGCAAGCCACAAAAATAACCCAAACATAATATTCTATACAAACGAAGTATCTTATTAATATTCTGATAATTGCCAGAATAACAAAATATTATATTAGAAACAAACCAACTGCCAGTATTAAATTTTGACATAAGATAAATACTTAATTTTGTTAAAAGGGGACAATATGTCAAAAAGAGATTTACAACATTGGATTAAAGTCGGTCAGCAAATGACTGCAGAACGAAGCAAAAAAATAAAAATCGCAAAAACACGAAAATTTGATACTGTAGCCGTTCACGGGCTTTATGATTTGCAAACTGCACTTGAAAGTAATGGAGGTTCGATAATGGAGCCAACTTACTTATCAACGGCTCAGGCTTATGAAAACTCTGCCGAAATGGAAGCAGGATTGTCATATCAAATGCCAAACTGGTGTTATTCAAGAATTGCTAACCCATCAAACTTTTTCTTAGAAGAAACCACTGCACTTTTAGAAACTTACGGAACAGATATTGAAGCATCTTGTTGCGCAACTGCAAGCGGAATGAGTGCAATCAAAACTGCCACTGATCCATTTTTAGTAATCGATGATAAATTAGGTCCAATGAACTTTGTAGCATCTGCTAAAGTATATGGTGGCTCGTTCCAACAATTTTGGATTCGCAGACGAGAAGAGCAAGGCATTGAAGTTAGGTGGGTAAAAAATCCTACTGACTTGAACGAATGGGCATCACTCATTGATGAGAACACACGATTTGTGTATGGTGAATTTCCATCTAATCCAACTGTAGATATTTTCGATATCGAAAAAGTTGCTGACTTAGCACACGAAAATGGAATTCCACTTATTATTGATGCAACTTGTGCATCTCCTGCACTTACTAGACCGTTAGAATTTGGTGCGGATATTGTCGTTCAATCTGCTACAAAAGTAATGGCAACCAACGGCACAACAATCGTTGGATTAATGACTGCACGGAAAAATATTGTGAGTAAAGTTGGCTCTGATGAAATGAAAGCAGATTTCGCAATTTGGGCAAAACTATGGCCGTATCGTGATAATGGTCCTGGTTTACATCCAATGGGGGCAATTTTGACTTTAAACGATATGCGAACACTTCGTTCTAGAATGGCTCAAATGAGCGAAACTGCAATGACTGTTTCAAAATGGTTGGAGAAACATCCAAAAGTTGATAGAGTTTTTTATCCTGGATTAGAAAGTTATCACGCTCACGATTTAGCAAAAAAATATATGAAACTCGTTGACAGTGATAAAAATGCGTATGGATTTATGCTTTTGGTTGAAATCAAAGAAGAAAATGATGATGACTCCGTAAATGCTCGAAAATTCTATGATGGTCTGGAAATGACTTGGCGAGCAACTGATCTAGGTAGAGTGAAAACGGTAGCAACGCTCAATGCAATCTCAACTCACCAACAACAAGGTGAAGAAGGACGAGCATTAGCATCACTCAAACCAAATGCAATCAGAATTGCGGTTGGAATGGAAAATGTGGAAGATATCATCGCCGACTTTGAAAAGGCATTAGATGCTATCTAACCACAGATTACACGGATAACACAGATTTTGAAAAAAGAAATATGTTATAAAGATCTAACATACAAAATAATCGGCTCTGCTATGGAAGTGCATAAAGTATTAGGATGTGGCTTTTTGGAATCGGTTTACGAATCTGCGTTTTGTGTGGAATTGGAGAAATCAAATATTCCATTTCAAAATCAAGTTGAATATCCTGTGATTTACAAAAATGTCAATGTTAAGTCATTTATTTGCGATTTGATAATTGATAGGAAAGTGGTGGTTGAATTAAAATCCAAAAAAAAAGTAACAGAAATTGAGCGAGCACAAATTTTGAATTATCTCAAAGTTACTGGTTTGAAAGTTGGATTGCTAATCAATTTTGGTAGAAACTCTCTTGAATATGAGAGATTTGTTTTATAATACTGCATTTATACGATTTAATCAGTGAAATCCGTGTAATCTGTGGTTATTAAAGGAGAAATAATGCAAAAAATAGCACTTATAGGATTTGGAACTGTTGGGCAAGGTTTATGTGAAATCTTACGCGATAAAACAGACGAACTGAAACAAAAATATGGTTACGAATGGAAAATCGTGGCTGTGTCTGATGTGATGAAAGGGTCGGTTTATTGCCCTGAAGGTTTAAATGTTGATAAATTATTAAAATTTGCTCAAGATGGCAAATCGCTTAATGATTACGATTGCAAATGCAAAGCCGATATTTTGGAAACAGGTTGGGATGCATTGAAAACTATCAAAAAGTCGAATGCTGATGTGATTTGTGAACTCGCATTTACAGATTTACAAACCGGTGAACCTGCAATTTCACATTGCAAAACGGCATTTGAATCAGGGAAATCCGTTGTAACCAGCAATAAAGGTCCTGCTGCATTGGCATATCAAGAAATGTTGAAATTGGCGACTGCAAATAATGTAAAATTTATGATTGAAGGCACCGTTGCAAGTGGAACTCCAATTTTGAATTTGGCTGAAGGTCCATTGGCAGGATGCAAAATTTCATCTGTTAAAGGAATTTTAAACGGAACTACAAACTATATTCTTTCTGAAATGGAAGGTGGAATGAGTTACGATGATGCCCTTGCCAAAGCACAAGAACTTGGTTATGCTGAAGCCGATCCAACCGGCGATGTTGAGGGTTACGATGCGCGTGCAAAAGTTGCAATTTTGACCAATGTAGTAATGGGCCAAAGTTTTGGAATTAATGATGTGGCTTGTGAAGGTATTACAAAAATTACATCAGATGATATTGCAAAGGCAAATTCTGAAAATGCACGGTGGAAATTACTCGGTTCTACTGAAATAGTTGATGGTAAAGTGGTAGCATCAGTAAAACCAGAAATGGTAACAATGAGCCATCCTCTTGCTGGAATTATGGGCGCGACAAATGCACTCACATTTTCTACGGACTTGATGGGTGATGTAACCATTGTGGGTGCAGGTGCAGGAAGAATTGAAACTGGATTTTCAATTTTAACAGATTTGTTGAGCATTGATCATTGATTATTGTATGGTAAATGGATGGAGTTTATAACTGACGAAGGATTAATTGAAGAGACTTTAGTTAAACCATTGTTTGATGAATCAGTTGAACTAACAAAAATTTCATGGCTTCCAGACATACAGCGAAGAAAAATAATCAATGATTAATAATCAATTTTAAAAAAGGATAAAATAAAAATGAAAAATTATACATTTGCAATAGTTGGTGCTTTAGGAAATGTTGGCACCGAAATGAGAAATATTTTAGAAAACAGTAACTTGCCCATCGGAGATTTAGTTTTGATGGATATTGCTGAAAATGCCGGCAAAAAAGTGACTTGGAGAGATAACGAAATTACTGTTATTGAATCTAAGCCAGAAGCTTTTGCAGGTATAGACTTAGCCATTATGAGTGCGGGCGGAGGAGCATCATTACAACTTTCACCTGAGGCAGTAAAACGAGGTTGTGTGGTGGTTGATAATTCCACAGCTTTTAGAATGCACCCCGACCATCCATTGGTGATTCCCGAAGTTAATGCTGAAGCATTGGAAAATCACAACGGAATTATTGCGAGTCCAAATTGCTCAACCATTCAAATGTTGGTGGCGTTGAAACCCATCCACGAAAAGTATAATATCAAACGAGTAGTAGTAAGCACCTATCAAGCAGTAAGTGGTTCTGGGCAAGCAGCAGTTGATGAGCTTCATCAACAAACAAGAGCATTTGCAAACGGTGAAGAAATTGTCGCAAATGTTTACCCACATCAAATTGCTTTTAACGCACTTCCTCACATTGATGTATTTATGGAAAATGGATATACCAAAGAAGAAATGAAAATGATTGAAGAAACTGCTAAAATTTTGGATCCAAGCATCAAAATGACAACCACCACGGTTAGAATGCCTGTTGTAAACGGTCATAGTGAAAGTTTGAACATTGAAACCGAAAACCCATTTGAAATTGAAGATATCAGAACTTTAATGGACAATGCTGATGGCGTTGTTTTAGAAGACGAACCTATAAACAATATTTATCCGTTAGCGATAAATGCAGCAGGAAAAGATCCTGTTTATGTAGGGCGAATTCGTCGAGATTTCTCTGCAGATAATGCACTCAATATGTGGTGTGTGTCTGATAATTTGAGGAAAGGTGCTGCATTGAATACAATCCAAATTGCTCAAGAATTGGTTCAGCGAGGTTTAGTAAGAGTTAAGTAGGTTATAGTTTGAATAATGATGTAATCTAAATCATAAATAATATGACTAACAATAATAAAATTCTTCAATCTAAATCAAACATTATCGTAATGAAATTTGGCGGAACTAGTGTTCGTGATGATGCATCGCGTTTTTCGGCAATGAAACATATTCAGCAAAATGTTGATAATGGCAAAAAAGTGGTGGTCGTTGTGTCTGCAATGGGACGACAAGGCGAGCCGTATGCAACAGATACGCTCATCAGTTTACTCAAAAATGTTGAAGGCAATGCTTCAATTTGTCCACAAGAACTTGATTTGGTGATGAGTTGCGGAGAAATTTTGAGTGCATCGTATTTTTCACATTTGATTAATCAACACAACCTACCCGGAATTGCATTTACTGGTGCTCAAGCGGGAATTCTGACAGATGATAATGCGGGGCAAGCAGAAATTCTGAACATTAATCCTATGCGAATTTTACAAGAGCTTGACAAAGGTAAAATTCCTGTAGTTGCTGGATTTCAAGGAGCAAATTCTGACGGGGATGTGCGAACACTTGGCAGAGGTGGAAGTGATACAAGCGCAGTAGCATTGGGTTCTGCACTGAATGCAGAAAAAGTAGAAATATTTTCCGATGTTGATGGGATTGCAAATGCAGACCCTCGACAAGTTGAAAATGCAGAGTTTTTGAGTGAAATTTCGGTTCAGCAAATATTGACAATGGCAGATGAAGGGAGTAAAGTAATTCACCCTCGTGCGGTAAAAGCATCGCTTAAAACTCAAACTCCAATAGTGGCACGAAATACTTTCAACAATACAAATGGAACCACTATTTATCACGGAGATGCAAAGCAAAATACGGTTTCAATTGCTCATCGTGATAATTTGGTGATGGTTGAATTTGAAAATTCGGTTGAAATTAGTAATATATCTGACATTATTACAATAAATGATAATAAATATCTTATAGCAGACGATGTATATCTAGAAGAAAAACTTGGAATGATGAAAAGTTTGAATCAAAACTTCAAAACAACAAAGCAGTGGGCAACTATATCTGTGATTTTTGGGCAATCAAAAATTGGATTTGTTGAAATTGCGAATGCAAAAATTATCAACTCGAATAACAAAATCATTCGCTATCTGTTAAATCGTACTAATTTGACCGAATCAATTTGTAAATTATTTAATCACTATATTAAAACTAAATAAGGAAAAATAAAAATGGTAGAGAAAAGATCGTGGGCAGAACCGTGGAAAATTAAAATGGTTGAACCCATCAAAATGACAACCAAAGAAGAACGACTGGAATACATCAAAGAAGCAGGTTACAATACCTTTTTGCTTAAATCTGAAGATGTGTATATCGATTTACTCACCGATAGTGGCACAAACGCAATGAGCGACCGTCAATGGGCTGGATTAATGATGGGAGATGAAGCGTATGCAGGAAGTAGAAATTTCTATCACTTAGAAAAAACTATAAAAGAATATTATTCATACAAACATTTAATTCCAACCCACCAAGGGCGTGGTGCGGAGCATATGCTTTCACAAATAATGATAAAGGAAGGTGATTATGTGCCGGGCAATATGTATTTCACTACAACTCGGCTACATCAAGAACTTGCTGGAGGTAAATTTGTTGATGTGATTGTTGATGAAGCACACGATACAGAATCACTTCACCCATTCAAAGGTGATGTTGATTTAAACAAAATGCAAAATCTAATTGATAAAGTTGGTGCAGAAAATATTCCTTATGTGTGCATTGCTACAGCAGTAAATATGGCAGGTGGACAACCAATTTCTCTTAGTAATTTAAAAGATTTACGCAAACTTTGTGATAAATATAATATCGATATCGTCCACGATATGACACGAGTTGCAGAAAATGCGTATTTCATTCAAGACAGAGAAGATGGATATGCTGATAAATCTATAAAAGAAATTGTATATGAAATATGCTCATTAACAGACCACGCAACTATGAGTAGTAAAAAAGATGCTCTTGTAAATATTGGTGGTTTTTTAGCAACTAATAATGAAGATGTTTTTGTTAAAGCACAAAATATGGTTGTAATGTATGAAGGTCTTCACACTTATGGTGGTATGGCTGGTCGAGATATGGAAGCAGTTGCGATCGGAATCAAGGAATCTGTGGAAGATGATCATATGAAATCACGAGTAGGGCAAGTGTTGTATTTGGGTGAGCGATTAATTGATATGGGAATTCCAATTATTCAACCTATTGGAAGTCACGGTGTCTTTTTGGATGCGAAGAAATTTTTACCTCATCTTACACAAGATGAACTACCAGCACAAACTTTAGCATCTGAAATTTATATTGAATCTGGTGTGAGAACTATGGAACGCGGCATTGTTTCTGCAGGACGAAACAAAGAAACGGGTGAACATTACCGTCCAGCACTAGAATTGGTAAGAGTAACAATACCTCGACGAGTTTATACTCAAGCACATATGGATGTAGTTGCAGAATCAATTGCTGATGTATTTGCAAGAAGAGATAATATCAAAGGGTTAAAATTTACTTATGAACCTGAATACTTGCGATTTTTCCAAGCACGGTTTGAGCCATTACAATAGAAAATAGCAAGAAGCAGGGAGCAAGGAGTTGATAGCTTATAGAAACACTCCCTGCTTCTTGCTCCAAGCTAAAAACTAATTATGGATAAAACAGACAAAAAAATATTAATCGAATTACAAGAAAATGGCCGTATTACAAATGCGGAATTAGCGAAAAGAGTAGGGTTATCCCCCGCTCCGTGTTTAGAGAGAGTGAAAAAACTCGAAAAACAAGGAATTATTAAAGGGTACTACGCTAAACTGGATACTGAAAAGATTGGAATTGGTGTAGAAACTTTCGTGGTGGTTACTCTTTCGCGACACAAGCACGATGCAATTACTGAATTTATAGATGCTATTCAATCTGTACCTGAGATAATTGAATGCTCTTATATAACTGGTAGAGCAGATTTTATACTTAGGGTTACTGCTGAAAACATGAAAGCTTATGAAGATTTTCTCCTCCATAAACTTAGTAAATTACCTGGGTTACAACATGTGGAAACAATGATGATTATGTCAAACATCAAAGAAACACGCAAATATCCGATAAATTCTGATAAAAGCAAGGATTAATAGTAATTTAAAAAAACAACAATACTAGATATTGTAGAATATATAGGTATATTTTCAACTCATACCACAATATATAGTGTTAAAGTATTACTTTAAATAAATTTCTTGCCTGATATTATCAATTAGTCCGAAACTTAGTCCAAGTTAAAACAGGGATAATTTATTATTTACTTTAAACATATCAACAACTTTTCTGGGCTGACGCCAAAAGGGCATCACGCATCTTATAATTTTCATTTAAATATAGACGAGTAAGCGGAGTTTTTCTAATTACATAAATTTCTAGTGGCTAGCCATAGAGGGCTAGTTTTAGAATAAACCACAATAAAGTAAGGAGTAAAAACATGGCATTTAAAAACATAACAACTCAAATAAACGATATCATCAGTGGCATAGTCGCTTTGATTAAAGGGCTGGTGGTATTTTTTGTGTTTGCCAACATTCTGTTCACAACAGGATTTACACCAATTGCAGGAATTATTTCTTTAATTAATGCATTCCTTGGTGCTGGCTTGGTTGGATTAGTTGCTTTGTTGATCTTCGTTTCATTTCTTGATAAATAAAGATCACAACAACACTATGTTAGGAGGTACACAATGAAAAAGGTATTATCCACAGTTTCTGATTGGATAGCCACTATTACCGATTTTTTAAAGGGTATTATTATTCTCGGAGTAGTAATTGGTATTTTATTTGACGACTACTTTGGAGTAATTGCCGGTATTGGTAAATTAATGGGCGAATTTGGGCAATCTGGATTAGCAGGGTTAGTGGCATTAGTGTTGGTTGTTGCTTGGTATAAAAAGCAATAAGTACGAAAAATCCTCGTAAGTCCGAGGTTGCTCGGACTTATGGGGTAAAATTTAATAACCATCAATCGGATATCGAAAGATATGGATTGATAACAAATAACAAACAAAAGGAGTAAGTTAGATGAAGATAGTTAAAATGATAGTAATGTTGTTAGCGTTTGGTGCAGTTTTATTTGCAAGCGAGCAAAGAATAGAAGCACTTGGTGGTAATGCTGGTTTTTGGGCAGATGATGACCTAAATATTGCATTATTCCCACACACAATCAACAACTGGAACATAGCACAAACAGATGGCGCAGACTTTGGTGTTATCTGGGGCGATGAAACGAAATGGGGATTTTCAGGCGGAGAAGCAAATGACCTAGTAAATCTCTATTGGGGTAACGGCACTTACGGTGCAATGTTTGGCTTAAATATGACACCAGAAAACACTGAGGTTGGGACAGAGGCAGATGCATACAATGAATTTGACTTCGGTTTTGGTATGGAATTCATGGGTGGAGAAACAGGACTATTTTACAGCATGGATAATGATGAATCTGCCTTTACTTTCAACTGGAGAAATGCTTTTAATTTCTGGTTGTTTGAAAACTATATCACAACTTTCAATTATGTGATGCCAGAAGCTGAGGGTGTAGATGCAGAATATATATTTACACAAGATTTCTTTACTGGAATTGATATTGCTGAAAACACTAAAGGTATCTTCGCAATGGGATTTGAGTATGGCAATGCTGGTGATGGTTATGGTGACTACAATATGACATTTGGTGTTGAAACAGCAATGAATGATTGGGCTACACTTCGTGCTGGTTTTACTAAAGGTTATGATTTAATCAATTCAGTAGGTTATGATGTTGACGCAGCATTTGGATTAGGGTTCAATTACGGTGGTTTCTTACTAGATATGAATATTGGAACAGACTTATTCACAAACCCTGTACAAAAAGTTGTTGGATTTGAAGCACTTGGTGCAACTGCATTTAATATCACTTATACTTGGTAATCTTTTAACAAACAATAGATTACAAAAAGGGCTCCAACGGAGCCCTTTTTTTGTAATTATACTTTTTCAATTCAACTAATGGATTGGATTTAGCTTTCAAAGACATTTATTTTTAGCTTATGGCATTAAGAGATAAACAAGGATTTCATCAAGGCTCATTTCAAGATTTAATGATGCATCGCATCCATGAGATTTTATTGGTTGCTAGCCAGTATGATGCGTTCATCCTAGAAGAAGATGGACGATTAACAGAGCAAATCCTTTATGAGTATGTTGGAATGAATCTAAGTTATGCTCCACGGGTTTCGCAAGCATCAACAGCTACTCGGGCTATGGAAATGCTCGAAAATCGTAAATTTGACCTTGTAATTGTAATGCTTCGTATTTCTGATATGGATCCACTAACATTTGGTTCTCGAGTTAAAGAGCAGTATTCTTCAATGCCAATTATATTGTTGGTGTTTGATGATTCAGAACTGAAACAATTACCAGAAATTATTCCAAAATCTTCAATTGATACACCTTTTGTTTGGTCTGGCAATGCCAGTGTTTTGCCTGCAATTATTAAACTCTTTGAAGACCGGCAAAATGTTCGTAGGGATGTCAGAAAAGGGAATGTTCGTACGATTTTGTTGATTGAAGATTCTCCGAGACATTATTCCGTTATGCTTCCACTAATCTACAAAGAAATTTTATTCCACACACAAAATTTAACAAGTAAAAGTTTAGATAATGCTCAAAAACTTTTATATATGCGCACGAGACCAAAAATTTTACTTGCTAGGTCTTATGAAGAAGCAGAAAAATTGTATAAACGCTATCGCTCTAATATGCTTGGAATTATATCAGATGTTGAATTTGTACGAGAAAATGAAAAAGATTCAAATGCAGGGGTAGATTTCGTTAGGTGGGTTAGAAGGCTAGATCCATCAATGCCTATTATGTTACAATCCACAGAAAAAAAACATGCAATTAGAGCTAAAGAAGTACGCTCTCATTTTTTACATAAAGAGTCAACTACTTTGCTCCAAAATCTTAGAGCTTTTATTGTTAATAATTTTGGATTTGGTGATTTTGTTTTTAGAACTCCAGAAACACAAGAAATCGTGGCAAAAGCTTCTAATCTAACTGCTTTAATTAGGGAATTAAAAGCTGTTTCGGAAGCATCATTAATATATCACGCTTCAAGTAATCATTTTTCAAATTGGCTTGCTGCACACGGACACTTTAATTTGGCTTCTGTAATCGGTCCAATGCAAGTTGAGGATTTTGAAAATATCAGATTAATGAGAGATTTTCTAACAAAATCTTTATCTCAAACTCTGTCTAAACAACAAAAAGGACGGATAGTAGAATTTTATGAGGATACTTACGGCTTAGAAGTAAATTTTGCAAGAATATCAAAAGGATCTTTGGGTGGAAAAGCCCGTGGTTTAGCGTTTGCAAATAAGATGATCGAAAACTCTAAAATATCAGAAAATTTTCCAGAAGTCAACATTAGAATCCCGAGAGTTATTGTTATTGGCACAGAAGAATTTGATAAATTTATGGATACTAACGATCTTTGGGACAAATCAATGAACATTGATGACGATCAACAGATTATTGAATTATTTCTAAAATCTCGCTTGACAAGAAAATTAGTTCAATCTCTAAAAAAATACTTATCGGAAGTTCACCATCCGTTGGCTGTTCGGTCGTCAAGTTTGTTGGAAGATTCTCAATATCAACCACTAGCTGGAATGTATTCTACATTTATGTTACCTAATTGTACAAAGGACAATAAAGAACGATTGAGTCAACTCTGTGAATCTGTAAAGAGAATTTATGCATCTACATTTTCACAGGACACGAAATCTATGATGAAAACTTCCATCCAAAGGTTGGAAGAAGAAAAAATGGGAATAATTATTCAAGAGTTGGTTGGACAGAAGCACGAAAATAGATTTTATCCGACATTTAGCGGAGTTGCGCAAAACTACAATTACTATCCTGTTTCTTATATGGAACGAGAAGAAGGTGTTGCATTTATAGCGCTTGGGCTTGGAAGAACAATTGTTGAAGGAGAAAAAGCACTACGATTTTCTCCAAAATATCCTTCCTTGCTTCCACAATTTTATTCTGTAAAATCTACAATCAACAATTCTCAAAATAGTTTTTATGCTTTAGAGTTATCTTGCGATACAAATCCTCTACGAAATGGAGAAATGGAAAATTTACAAAAGTATTCATTAGCAACAGCAGAAGCGGATAAAACACTAAAATATGCTGCAAGTGTTGTTTGTGCACAAGATGGAATTATAAGAGATTCACTTTCATATCAAGGGACTCGAGTAGTTACTTTTGCCCCCATTTTAAAATGGGAATCTTTTCCACTATCAGATATTATAAATGAGCTTCTCGATATTAGCAAGGTTGCGCTTGGGTGTCCAGTAGAAATTGAGTTTGCAGTAAATATTTTTGAAGATAAAAATAAAAAACCAGAATTTTGTTTAGTGCAAATTCGACCAATGGTCATTGAAAGTCATTTAAAAGATGGTAAAACTACACTAACAGATAAACAAAATATTGTAGCTAAAAGTTGTGTTACCTTGGGCAATGGAATTATAGATAATCTCAAGAATATTATTTTCGTAAAACCTGAGGTATTTGATGAATCGAATACTCAGAAAATTGCTGATCAAATTAGTGTGTTTAATCAAATGTTAGGATTAGATAATCAGTACATTTTGGTTGGTCCAGGGCGTTGGGGTACTGCTGATCCTTGGCTGGGTATTCCGGTTCTGTGGAAACAGATTTCAAGTGCAAAAGTAATAGTAGAAATTGGATTGGAAGATTTCAATATTGACCCATCATTTGGTAGCCATTTTTTCCAAAATGTAACAAGTTTACGAATTGGTTATTTTACAATAAATAGAAAAAATCCGGATGATTTTCTTGATTGGGATTGGCTGAAAGAACAGCCTGTTGAACAAGAAACTGAGTTCTTAAAACATATCCGTTTAGACTACCCACTTCAAGTTAAAATTGACGGACAAACGGGAAATGGAGTAATCATAAAACCTCAACCTAATAAGATTGAACAGATGGACGAGGATGAATCAACTGGGATTTGATTATTAAAAACCCTAACAAACACCTTATTAAATCAAATTTCTACAAACTTCAACTACACATTCCCCTAAAGCAGATAAATCATAACCACCTTCAAGTCCGAATAGTATTTGCGGATTTATCTCAATGAGAGCTTTTGTCATTTCTCCAAAATCTCTTGATTGTAAATTCAATCCACATAATGGATCTTTTTCGTGTGCGTCAAATCCAGCACTAACGATTAATAGTTGTGGTTCAAAATTGCGAATAAATGGCATTACTTCATTATGAAATTGGGATAAATATTCGTTACTTCCTGTATTAGCTGACAAAGGAATATTTAGAACATTATTATATTTTCCAGTTTCACAAGCTCTTCCCGTTCCAGGATAATGTGGAGATTGGTGCATAGAACAATATAAAAATCTTTCGTCACCTTCCAGAATATGTTGAACCCCATTCCCATGGTGAGCATCCCAATCAAAAATTGCAATTCGTTCAATATTTTTTTCTTCAACAGTATAAAGTGATGCAATTGCGCAGTTGTTAAAAAGACAAAATCCCATTGCATTATCGTTTTCGGCATGGTGCCCGGGTGGTCTAGAAATTACGACTGCTGATTTTCCAGAGAGAACCTCATCAACTCCATCTAACCAAGCACCAGCACTAAGCAACGCTATTTCATAACTTTCATATCCGGCGTGTGTATCTGGATCAAGATAACCTCCACCTGTTTCACAAACTTCTTTAATTTGTTGGATATGTTTGGTGGTGTGTGCTCTAAGAATATCCGAAATTTCTGCAACACGAGGGCTTAACCATTGCAATTTGTCCAAAATATCCGATGTTTTCAAGGCATCATTACACGCAGTTATTCGTTCCGGTCGCTCTGGATGTCCAACACCTGAATCGTGTAACAAATATCTGTTATCAGTTATTATAGATATCATTTGTCTTTTATAATACTTGTTAAATTAAGAACATTAGTCATTTTCTAACTTTCAAACCCTAACTACTAAATCACCTAAATTGTAATCACTGAATCGGATTTCGTCATAACAGACACAATATCGTGCATTGTACTGATTTGCCCAACATTAATTTTTTCATCCAATTTGTAAGAAGTTATACAAGTTCCGCAACCAAGGATTTCAACACCATTATTAAACAGTATTTGCAATTCGTTTAAAATGGGTGAATCTTTACTCATTAATTTTACGCCTGAATTATATAAAAGGATAAAGTCAGGTTGTTGGTTTAACAACCCAAGTTTTCTGAAAAATGAAATAGTTAATTTTGCTCCAAGCTTATCATCTCCTATTCCCATAAATTCACTATTAATTATAAATGTTTTCATAAATGCCCTTAATCTATACATTAAATTTAAAGAAGATAATATCTCCATCTTTGACAATATAATTTTTACCTTCTTGTCTAATTTTGCCATGTTCTCGCAGAGAATGTTCAGATTCAAATTGCTTAAGATCATTAAATTGATAAACATCCGCTTTTATGAATCCGTGTTCAAAATCTGTATGAATTTTGCCAGCTGCATGTGGAGCTGTTGAGCCCTTGGATATTGTCCAAGCTCTAAGCTCTTTTTCGTTATGCGTGAAGAATGTTTCGAGATTTAACAACTGATATGTGGACTGAATTAATTTATCTATTCCCGATTGAGTTAAACCGTATTCTTCCAAAAATAGTTGTTTATCATCAGGTTCCATTTCTGATATTTCCATTTCTAATTCCCCGCATAAACGGATTGCTAAATTATTTTCATCTTTAGCATACTTTACAACAGATTTAGGAAGTTCTCCGCGGTTTGATGATGCAATTTCGTTTTCATCAACATTGGCGATATAAATTATTGGTTTGTCAGTTAGAAGTTGCAAATTATTTATAACAAGATACTCGTTAGACTCTAGCTCAATATTCCTAGCTAAAATTCCATCGTTAATTTTTGGAAGAATTTTATTTAATATTTCAAGTTCAGTTTTAGACTCTTTATCGCCAATTCGTGCAGTTTTCTCTAATTTTTCAATGCGTTTTTCGATGGTTTCCAAATCCTTGATCAACAATTCAGTTTCGATAATATTTATGTCTCGAATTGGGTCAATACTAGATTCTGTGTGTGTTACATTCGGATTTTCAAAACACCTAACAATATGCAGAATTGTATCTACATTTTTAATATGAGAAAGAAACTGATTCCCTAATCCTTCGCCCTTGCTAGCACCCTTAACCAAACCGGCAATATCAACAAATTCTACATGTGCATGAACAACTGAAGGCGAATTGAATATATTAGCAAGATGATTTAATCTGTCATCGGGGACCTCTACTACTCCAATGTTTGGATCAATTGTACAGAATGGATAATTCTCAGCAGGAACACTGGAGCCAGTTAGTGCATTGAAGATTGTTGATTTCCCAACATTTGGTAATCCTATAATTCCACACTGTAATGCCATATTATAAATTACCTATATTATACTAAAGTCCTGCAAAGAAATTTATTTTAAACAAAACAAGGGAACTAGTCCCTTGTTCGATATTGCGTATATGTACAGACAATCTATTTCCCGAAAACTAAAAATCCACCTAAATGACCCATAAAGGCCATCAAACTAATTGAAATGAGTTGTACACAAAAATACAAACAATTTTCTAAACCAGATAATGGTCCGGAGAAATTTCTCAACACTAATGCAAATCCTAGTAGAATAAACATAATCACCGATAATCTAATTTTTTTTGTAATAATTTGGTATTTTCTACCTCGATATTTTCGTTTCCAATCTGTCCAGCCTGTTGCAAATGTAATTAATCCACCTAAAAAGGTAATAGTTAGTAGAATAAATCCAATTTGTTCAAATTCGATTGCAGAAGATGTATAAATTCCGCCTTTGAACCAGTTTAGAAAAAATGAAATAATTTGAGCAAAAATAGCTAACGGTAATAATCCAATAGAAATATGCGTTGCCATTGTGTGTAGCCGGTATAATGGCTGTGGTCTCTTAATTTCAACATCATGGATAATAGGAATTTTGTGTCCAAAAACATCAACAACTTCTATGACAGCGCCACATACAGGACAAACAACAATACCGTTTTTGTCAACATCGTGCATTGAAAGTTCCAAGTGACAAATTGGACAGATAAATTTATTCTGTCGATATTTGATTTTGGATTTTCTCATTATCTTCCCCTTAGTAAACTGGAAACAATAATTGTTCTTTGGATTTCACTAGTCCCTTCATAAATTTGAAATATTTTTGCATCGCGCATCAATTTTTCCATTGGAACTTCCATTGTATATCCATAACCGCCCATTACCTGAACAGCATCTATTGTAGCTTTCATACAATAATCTGCAGCATAAGCTTTTGCCATTGCTGATTCCTTGGTGTTGGATAATCCTTGATCGTACAACCAAGCAGATTTCCAAGTAAGTAACCGTGCAGTTTCTACATGCGTTGCCATATCAGCCAGTTTAAAACTTACACCTTGATACTTTATGATTTTTTTGTCGAAACATTTTCGTCGTTTTGCATAATTCGTTGCAAGTTCTAACGCAGTTCGTGCTACTCCTACAGCTGCAGCAGCTACTAATGGGCGAGAATAATCGAATGTCTTCATCGCAATTCTGAATCCATCACCCTCTTTGCCAATCAGATTTTCTATAGGTACACGAACATCTTCAAATGCAACTCGAACAGTATTTGATGCGTGCTGACCAAGATTTTCTTCTTTTGGTCCTCGAACAATTCCTGGAGAATCTGCAGGAACTATGAAACCCGAAGCACCGCCTTCTGCTTTTGCTAAAACAAAATACCAGCTTGCAACTCCACCCCCTGTTATCCACCATTTCAATCCGTTTATTGCATAAGTTTTATCGTCAATACGAGTTGCAGTGGTAGATAAACGAGAAACATCAGAACCTGCATCTGGCTCTGTAACTGCATACGATGCAAACATTGCCTTTTCCGTCATAGGTTGCAAAAATCTTTTCTTTTGGTCTTCGTTGCCAGCAACAATTAATGGACCTTGAGCAAGTGCATTTGCATCGAGAGCAATCCCAATTCCGCTACAAGCAGCAGAAATTTCTTCTGCAATAATACAAGTAGCTAAACTTCCTCTTTCTGGGCCACCAAATTTTTCCTCAACATGAGAATTCAGAAGTCCTTCTTTCCAAGCCATTTTAGCAATTTCGTAAGGAAATTCACCTGAACGATCATGTTCTGCTGCTGCTGGTGATACTACTTCTTTAGCGAATTTTCTTGCTTTCTCTTGAAGTTGTTTATGCTCTTCGGATAGATTAAAATCAATCATTTTCGTTTTCCTTAATTTTGTTTACAGTTAATTCTTTAATATCAAAATCTGAGGTGTTTTCGATATCCTTTGCATACGATAAACTACCGCCAAATCTTCCTTGGCTAGAAATTATTCCAATTATCATTATCCAAATCACCAAAACAGGTTGAATCAGTCCAATAGAAATGCAGTTAAAAGCAGAACTACTTGGATATGAACAAACAAAAATATTTCCAGAAACTGATAACAGGCTGACCAGAAGAATAATAGAAATAATAAATTTTCTCTTGAACGACGGAAACCAATTTGCATGTTTGTGTGCTCTTTCAATAACTCCTGTGATGATGCTAATTACTACAGTAACAATCGATATTGCTAATAGAAAATTAGACATTGTAAAATACAAGTGTTTCCCTCCAGATACAAAGAGTATGTGAAAGATTGCAGTCAGTGGAATTGTTACACAGGGTATGTGAACAATCATAGAATGTAAATGCAATTTTTTTATTTTTTTCATGTTATCGCCAATTATTAACTAGATAAGATTATCAAGAATTCACGCTATTTTTACTTAAATTCCAGCTGGTAAATTATTGTGAAGGGAACGAAATAAAAAACAGAAATTTATGTATGATTTATTATCTTTCGACAACAGTTCAAGGTTTGGGAACTTTTTCTTTTTCAGGTTTTTTTTGTTTCCCTTGAATTGCTTTTAGAATTTTCCTATTATCATCAGTTGGGTTGAGCTGAAATGCTATTTTTGCTTCGGATTCAGCTACATCATACCACTCTTTTTTTGCATAAGAAACAGCCAAATTATGGTGTGCTCGCGCAAGGAGGTCTCGTTCATTTATATCAAGTTGATGTTTGTCCTCTTGAAGCTGGTAAACTATGTAACTAAATTCTTTGATAGCTTTATCAAAGAGGTTCCACTCATAAAATTGAATTCCTCTTTCCATTGCCAATTCATTATCCGTTTTACCGCAACCGATAAGTATCAATAAACTAATGATTATTAGATAATTTTTCATTTTAAACTCCAGACATTGCATTTTGCATAATAGATTCCAAGTGGAATTTCCGAGCATTCATAAACTAAAATCAAGTGAATAATTAGTTTATTTCCTTTAAAATCCCTAAAAGCAAGTAAGCAAAGGAATCTTTAACTCGTTCAGATGTTTCTAAAACTTCTGAATGAGTTAATGGTTGATCTGATAATCCTGCTCCATAATTTGTTAAACAAGAAATACCTAGAATATTTAATCCTAATTTGTGTGCAATCTCAATTTCAGGAACTGTTGACATCCCAACGGCATCTCCACCAAGTTGTATTATTTCCTGAATTTCTGCAGGAGTTTCGTATGATGGACCTAAGGTCCAGCAATAAACCCCCTCTCTAATTGTAATATTATTTTGTTTTGCAATGGATTTGGTGGACTTAATTAGGTTTTCGTTAAAACAAAATATCTCTGACATTATTTTAGGATTTTCTCCACTTTTTCTAAATGTGTAGTCTAATAAACCGTTTATAATCATTAAGTCACCTAAATTCCAATTTCTGCGTAAACATCCAGCAGCATTTGTTATAATCAAAGTTTCACATCCAAGCGAATGAAACAATTTTACAGGAAATTGCACGATGTCCATTGAATATCCCTCATAATAATGGAATCTTCCTCTTGTGCATAATACCGGTAAATCGTTTACATATCCAAAAACAAATTCACCAATATGGCCCGTTACTGATGGTTGTAAGTACCCTGGAATTTCATTATAAGGAATTGAAATTGTATGTTTTAGATTATTAGAAAAATAACTCAATCCTGACCCCAAAACAACAGCTACTTTTGGAGATTGTGGTAACCGGCTTTGTATAAATTCTGAAATTTGATTTAGGTTCATTCAATCTCCATTTGTTTTGTTGCTAACTGCCCACAAGCTGCATCAATATCTTGACCTTTACTCCAGCGAGTAAGTACTCTAACTTTCCCTTGGTTTGAAAATAGGATTTGCATAAAATTATCAATTGTCTGTTCATCCGGTCGTTGATATTTCCCACCCATTTCGTTGTATGGAATAATATTGAGTTTGCAGTCTATATTTTTTAATAATTTTACAAGTTGTTGAGCATCTTTTGATGAATCATTGACATCTTTTATCAACACATATTCAAACATTATTTTTCGTCTTTTCTGATTTGAATATTTTTTAACAGCTTTAATTATCTCCTCTATTTGCCATTTATTGTTAATTGGCATTATTTTAGAGCGTATTTCATCATTTGGTGCATTAAGCGAAACAGCTAATTTGTATTTTCTGTTTTCATCTATAAACTGTTTAATTTTTGGGACGATTCCTCCAGTAGAAATTGTAATTCGCGTTGATGCTAAGTTAAATCCTTTTGGATTATGAAAAATATCCGCAGCAGTCATCACTCGTTTGTAATTGAGAAATGGTTCACCCATTCCCATAAACACTATATTTGTAATTGGTTGTTCAATATATTTTCTAATAAATATTAATTGGTCAACAATCTCTCCTGCAGATAAATTTCTACTAAATCCCAAAGTTGCAGTTGCACAAAAATCACACTCGAGATTACACCCAATTTGTGACGAAACACAGACAGTATGCCTATCATTTTCGATAATACTGACGGTTTCGATAAATTGTCCATCATTAAGTTGGAAAAGAAATTTTTGAGTTGGCTCAGTTTGAGATTTGCTTATTTTTTTCAGTTTTAGTGTGGAAAAAGTGCAATTGTCAGAAAGAAAAGCTCTAAACGATTTCGATATATTAGTCATTTCTGTTGGGTTGTCCACACCTTCACGATACATCCATTCAAATAATTGCGTGCCACGAAATCTAGTTTGTCCGACAGATATTGCCCATTTTTGCAATTCTTGCAAAGACATTCCTTTTAGAATAATATTTTGTTGCTCCTCCGACTTATTTTTGCCGGAACTATTTTCACTGATAATCATTGAGTGAATATTACGCGTTTTCTTGATGTCACAACAAGGAAATTCGTTGTGTAACTGTGAAGAATCCTTTAGATTCAACCCCGAAATTATTAGGAAAACTATGGATAATATTAAACTTGTAGAAAAATTACATCAAACAAAAACAGAACTTTTCGACGAAATCGGTAAAGTTATTATTGGACAAAAAGGAATAATTGAGCATTTGTTTATAGCTCTATTGTGCAAAGGACATATTCTTTTGGAAGGTGTTCCTGGATTGGCAAAAACTTTGCTTATCAAAACTTTATCAGATGTTATGGATTTGAAATTTAGCAGAATTCAGTTTACTCCTGACTTAATGCCATCGGACATCACCGGAACCGAAATCATTGAAGAAGACACAGCAACAGGAAAACGCTCGTTCAAATTTTTCAAAGGACCCGTTTTTGCAAACATCATTCTCGCAGATGAAATAAATAGAACCCCCCCAAAAACTCAATCTGCTCTTTTGGAAGCGATGCAGGAACATAAAGTAACAACTGGCGGAACTACTTACACTCTCGATGAACCGTTTTTTGTTTTAGCAACACAAAATCCAATTGAACAAGAAGGGACATATCCGTTACCTGAAGCGCAACTTGACCGTTTTATGTTTAATCTTAAAATTGATTATCCGCTTTCCAGTGAAGAAGTTGAAATAGTCAAATCCACAACAACTGGTGTTTTGGAAAAAATTGAAAGTGTGATAAGTCTAACAGATTTAATAGCTTTCCAACAATTAGTACGAGATATACCAGTAGCTGATAATGTAATCGAATATGCTGTAAACATCGTTGGGAAAACTAGACCGAACGAAGAGATTGCTCCACAATATATTAAAAACTGGTTGGATTGGGGAGCTGGACCAAGAGCCAGTGCTTATCTTATTTTAGGAGCAAAAGCCAAAGCTGTATTGGAAAGCAGAACCACTCCAGATATTGCTGATGTTAAAGAGATGGTGAAACCTGTTATGCGACATCGCATAATAACTAATTTTAACGCAGAAGCTGACGGAATCAACACAGATAATATACTCGACAAACTCATAGCAGAAGATGACTAAATCCCAATATCTGACTCCGGAGATAATCTCCCGTTTAGATAATCTATCTCTTAAAGCAAGACTGGTTGTTGAGGGGTTTATTGTAGGATTACATAAAAGCCCATATCACGGGTTTTCCGTTGAATTTTCGGAGCACCGAGCTTACGGCCCAGGAGATGAAATTCGTCATATCGACTGGAAATTGTGGGGGAAAACTGAGAGATATTATGTAAAGCAATTTGAAGAAGAAACGAATCTTCGGGCATATTTATTAGTTGACCAAAGTAAATCAATGGACTATCGTTCAGATAAGGTCAGTAAATTAGATTATGCTCAAATTCTTTCAGCATCACTAGGATATTTAATGCTCAAACAACAAGACGCCGTTGGCCTTTCACTATTTGATTCTGAGATTCGTGGGACAATCCCTCCTCGGTCAAAATCTAGTCATTTGAATGTGTTGATTGGTGAGATGTCAAAAATTCAACCTGGACCAGAAACAAAAATTTCACCCGTTCTTCATCACTTTGCTGAAGCCATCAAAAAGCGAGGATTGATTATTTTGATATCTGATTTGTTTGACAATCCCGAGGATATATTATCAGGATTAAAACATTTTCGTCATAAACGACACGAAGTGATTGTTTTTCATATTTTAGACCCGCAAGAAATGAAACTTGATTTTACGAAACGAACGATGTTTAAAGATATGGAAACAGGTGAGAAAATTGTAACTGAACCTTGGCATATTCAGAAGGATTATCAAAAAACAATGAAAGATTTTAGCGACTTTTTCAAGAAGCATTGCAGACAAAACAATATAGATTATATACCAATTACTACAGATAATCCTCTTGATATTGCTTTGGGTGAATATTTAATAAAACGCAAAAGAATTGGATAAATTATAAAAAATGTGATATAAGTCTCATTTTAATTATAAAATTCGATATATATTTAGCCCAAGTTTGATAGGGAAAAAGTTGGAGGAGGAGCACCGGATATATTTCCGGTAGAATAAAAAAGGGCTCGATTAGAGCCCTTTCCCTTTTAAAAGAATCTGTCTATTCATCCATCATTTTTCTTACAGCAGGGATAAATAAATTGTCAATTTGGTTTATCATCTTGTCTATTTCTCGAACAGCATCAGCACTTCCAATTTCTTCGGTTTCCAAATCTTTTGCTTGTAAAAAGTAATCTTTTGCTTCTGAAGAATAACTCCTTGCTTGAGCAAATTTATTAAAAAGTAATACTAGGGCATTTTTATCTCTATTATCGTCATTAGATATTTTATTGAATAAATCTCTCGCAGGATCAAACTCATTTAATGCTAATTTTTGGTACAGCACACCAACATTGTAATAAATATCGGGATCGTAAGGATTTTCTTTTAGGGCCAACATTGAATACTCGATTGCTTGAGTAAAATCATTCAATTCGATGTAAAGAAAAATTAGTTTCTGCATCACTGGACCTGGTTTTTCAAGAAGCTCAATTGTTTTAAGATAATATTTTATAGCATCCTCTAACATATTATTTTCTACCGCAATATCTCCTGCAGTTTGTAAAACACCTACATTATCTCCAGCATTTGATAGACCTTGTTCAATAATGGTACTCGCTTCACTAATATTCCCCGCATTTAGATGCAGAGAAGCTAAAGTACTGTAAGCATTACCATCATTAGGAACTATTCTCATTGCAAGTCCAAATAATTCAATAGCTCTGTCAATTTTCCCAGCAGAATAGTGTTCTACACCTGAGTTATAAATTTTACCCCACTCTTCTAAACTATAAACCCGAATTGCATCCTCAATGGTTTTGACATAGGTTCTATTATCTGTCATAAATGGTTTTTCGATTATTGTTTCCGGGTTTCTTCTCAACGCTTCATCAAACATATCTACCATTTTACTCCACCTTTTTTGTGGGCGATAAATTTCCGTTGCCATTATGTATGGAATTAAAGCATTATTAGGCTCCACTTCTAAAGCTTTAATAAACCATTTTTCAGCTTCCTTCACATTTCTTTCGCTACGCAAAGTAGTTTTTGCAGTTGTAAATTCCATACTGCTTGAAACACAGCTATATCCAATTAATACTAAAATTAAGAGTGCTACTATTTTACTTATTGATTTCATTTTATTCCTTTCTATAATAATTTTTCTATGGTTTTACATCTTTTTTTAATTTGTTCTAAATCTGTTTGTAATAATCCGTCTAATCCAAAATCGCTAACAGTAAATGATGCAACTGAAGCTCCTGTTATTACAGCTTTTAACAAGTCATTTGTTCCGTGTTTTGCAAGATGACCAACAAACCCACCAGCAAAACTATCTCCTGCACCTGTTGGGTCAAATACATCTATGTCTGGAACTACAGGAACTTGTATTTTCTCATTACCGTGTGACAGTAACGCTCCGCTTGCTCCTTGTTTTACTACTACGGTTTTGGGGCCGAATTGTTGCAATTTGTCTGAAGCTTTGATTAAATTTTGTTCTCCGGTAATTTGGATTGCTTCCTCATCATTTAGCAGAAACACATCAATTTTCTTTAGAACTTCTTTTAATTCCGGTAAGCATAGATCAATCCACAAATTCATTGTATCGCAGATAATCATTTCAGAATTTGATATTTGTTTTATCACTGACATTTGTAGTTCTGGTTGAATGTTTCCCAAAAACACGAATGGATGTGTTTTATATGTTTTTTGAATTGTCGGCATATAATTCTCGAAAACACCGAGCTCTGTAGAAAGAGTTTCTCTCGCGTTGTAATCGCGGCTGTATTCCCCGCTCCATCTAAAGGTTTTACCTTCATGAATTTCGAGATTTGTTATATCAATTTTATGAGATTCAAACAATTCTATCCCGGATTTTGGAAAATCATTTCCAACCACTCCAACCAAACTAACAGGTGCAAAATAGGATGCCGAAATAGAAAAATAAGACGCTGAACCACCCAGGATGTTTTCCCTGTTTCCCTTTGGAGTGATTAAACTGTCCAATGCAATTGAGCCAACGGCAAGTATGGATTTTTGCTGATTCATCAGACGGAAAGTTTACCGTAATTTTTGCATTAAAACCAAGTTGGATTCGTCGCAACAAAGTGTCATTTTTGTATTTTTTTAATTTGTATTATCTTATAAGTAACGGGGTGTAGCTAAATTTTAGTGAGTAAAACATTACTTCCCGTTTTGAGAATTTTTCAAAGTTAATAACAGTAATCCAGATAATGTCACCAACCCACCAACATATAAATATGCTTGAGGAATTTCATTTCCACCAAAAATGATTGCACCGAAAATTGTGGCTAAAATGGGCTCTCCCAATGGGAATGTCGCAACAACCGTCGGTGATACATATCGCATCGCGTAATACATTGAATTATGTCCCAAAATTGTGGGAATGATTCCCAGCATTAACAAACCAAAATATTCTTTATTGCTAAAACCCGTAAGAGAATCTCCGCTAAACAATATAAGAATCAACAATGTAAATGCAGATACAAAATAGAGCATTCGAGTGTAAGGAAGAGTTCCATCTTTGGTTCTAATATTTTCTGAAATTACCATTACAATTGCCAACCAAATTGAACATGTGAGTGCCAAGATATTCCCGAGAGTATTCTCTGCAGATAAGTCAAATTTATATCCCAATATGATTCCCGCTCCAATTAATGCGAGAATAATTCCAAACATAGTAGGTGAGTTAAATTTTCGTTTTAAATAATTTCGTTCAATAATAAGTGTAAACACAGGTGCAAGTGTGCCCAAAAAAGTAGCATTTGCAATGGTTGTATATTTCAAAGCACCAAAGAAAAATGCAAAGTGGATTCCCAAAAATATACCTGCAACAATTGTTTTGTTTCGTCCCGATGAACTTAAATTAACTTTGGGTTTGAATGCACTGTATCCCCACAATGCCATTGATGCAAATGTCATTCTCCAAAAGGAAATAAGTAATGCCGGGACAGAATCCAACCATTTTGCTAACAATGGTGATGTGCTGACTGATAACATCGCAACAAAAAGTAAAATGACTATTTTAGGGGACATTATCCTATTTCAATAAAATAAGTTTCTGTGTTTCATTAAATTCATTTGCTATCAATTTTACAAAATAGAATCCTGTTGCACAATTAGACGCATCCCATATTACTTCGTGATATCCTAAATCTTGATTTATATTTACTAACTGCTCAACCAATTGACCATTAATATTGTAAATATCTAATCTCACAGAACTGTTTTCCATTAACTGATAATTGATAGTTGTTTTAGGATTAAATGGGTTAGGATAAATACTGTTAATTGCAAACCTATTGGGGATATTGCCATCATCAATAGAATTTACTGCGTTAGAAGAATGAAAGAATCCAGTTCGTTCATAATTCCCTCGATACATATTCCAGTTATTATCTTGGGAATACGTGTAGTGCCTATTATACCGATTTTTAACATCTATTACATCAATACCGTGGGCAGTACCTATAATAATTTCCAAATCTCCATCGTTATCAATATCATTTATTGCCATAGAACTGGTATATATATAGTCAGAGTTAAAAGAAATAGCACTTAATCCAATAAAAGGAGAACTATTATTAATATGTTCTTCATAAAACAGTTGGCTTTGTGATGCTGTAATAAACCCTTTGTTCGGCAAATCACTCAGCTGTGCAACTATTGGGCTGGAAACAATATTGGTACCTAAATCGAAAGCATTGTAATTAGTTGAAAAAACTCCTGAATTGAAAACAAGACCTGACTCAGAGCCAAAAAATACAGTTGCGTCATAATCTAAAGCACCAATTGTAGAAATGCTATTTGAAACCGATATATTTCCATCTGTTTCAATGACTGAATGCAGAGAACCGTCAACATTTACAGTGTAAAAATTGTCATCTTTAGAACCTGTATAGAAAACGAATACACCCGTATCATCATCTCTGTAAATTGTAGGTGCCGTTCTAATATCGTCACCTGTAACAAATGGAAATCCATCTGCAATTTCTGCAGTATCATAAATCAAATATAAGTTACCATCATCCGTTCCGCAGACAATCTCAACTTTTCCATTGCCATTTACATCTGCAATTGCCACTCCAACTTTCACCTTTTCGCCTAATTCAAAAGGAAACCCTTCAGCGTCAGTTCCATCAGGATTTACTGCAAATATTTTGCCGGGAGATGAATATCCACCAAATATGATTTCTAGGTCAGCATCGTCGTCAATATTCCCTAATGCAGGTGTTCCTAAAAGATATTGATCGGCTTCGTACACCATTTCTTCATCACAGACGCTATTTAGTACAACCATCTTCTTACTTTTGGAATTAATGACAATCTCTAATTCTCCATCACCATCAATATCTGCAATGGCTGGAGAACCCCAAACTTGATCGGTGGCATTGTAATTACATTCAGGTTCACCGTATTTGTCAATAATATGCACCCAACCACTATAATCAGCAAAAATCACTTCCTTGTCTCCATCACCGTCAATATCAATCACAGCGGGAGAAGATATTACTTGTTGTTCGGTATAATACGGCCATCCATCTTGATATTCTGCCAATCCGTATTCTACTTCTAATTCAATTAAGTTGTTTTCGTCATCCATTCCGATAAAAATGGGGTCAACTATTGTCAAGTCAAGAGAAGAAGAAAAGTCAGTTTCAAGAATCATTAATGGTGCTTGGGCTTCAATAGGAGGAATTGAATTTCCATCCATTGAAAATACCTTCAATCGATTGGTTGCATCCATAAAACACGTAAACCCATAATCATTAACAAGACCATTTATGGAATTTACTACATAAGATTCAATTGTTTCATCACCATTTGAAAATTCTTGATTTACAATATCATAAGCCACTCCTTCTACACTTGTAATCAGAGTAAATTGAAATCCATAAATATGTTGGTTACTGGTAAGATAAATATTAGACCCACTTGCATCGTGATTGGTTTGTAATGTTACATCATTTGAAAACAACACACTAAATGTAAATATAATTATTAATAAATTTTTCATAACTGCTCCTAATAATAAATAACAATGTAAGATGACATAATAATTTCGGCTAAATATCCACTCGGATTTGTAATGATTGGCCAATCATCGTGACAAACATTCCCTTGTGATGCCCAACACATTTCGTATTGCATTACATTCTCATCACCCAGTTCAACAAAGTCGGTAATATCTTGGATAAATGGGTCAACATCTAACCCAGGACACCAACCAGCTCGACCATATCCCCACGTTCCATACTGATTGGGAATAACACCTTCACGAATTCTTTCAACCGACTGACAATCCGCAGATGCACCTGCTTCTGGATGAGATTTATCAAACTCAAATACACCTCCGTTTAGTGTAAAAAAATGTCGTGTATTGCAAAATTCAGCACAATTATCAGAATCACTCGCTGAGCCGTGGCCTGTAATATAGGTTACAAACTCTACTTTTGTTGCATTTGATGGAATCTCAAATATTTTGGGTTCAATATTATCATTGTAAACAGGTTCACCTTCGCTATAAAATCCACCTCCTGACCATAAAGGAATTATTTCTTGAGGAGTATGTTCAATACTTTCATTTTGATATAAATGTAACTTCATAAATACAATATTATTCGGCCAACCATAAATTTGAAATTTGAATAGTTTATTTCCTCCCGGTCGAAGTTTTGAAATAAACGGTGTAATATCTGTTAAATGATGAGGTTGTCTATCAAAAGGGGTTATCCATCGTGCAATTTCATTACAATTGGAACCATCTTCGTCACATACCCTGAGTATAGCTGTTCGGTCGTAATCATCGCATCCACTATCAAGATAATCGGCACAGGGTCTAAAAAGTTCAATCTCCATTTTTTCGGTATTTGACAATATCTCATCACTTGGAATCTCGACAATTGTTTGGATAGTCGATGCCCACCAACCATCATACAGCACGCTGTCGAAAATTGCAATTTCGATATAATCATCCGAAGATACGGAGAATTCTTCTTGCTCATAATTATAATACTGTGCTTCATGAGCTAGATAACTCATATGTGTTCCTGTAAAACCATTTGGATTTCCTAAGTAACCTATTTGTTTCAACTGTTGAAAGGTATCAATTCCAAGTGCATATTTATCGGATAGCGCATCAGATAACCAGTTTTCTAAATCTGATATTTTGGTTGGGACAAAATGTAGGTGATTCCTCCAATGCTCTTTGTCTTCGTCTGAATAGTTTACCAACACTTCATCGAATTTGGATTTCATCGCAATAACATCATTTTCAGCACTGGTTCTGTTGGAAACGAAAAAATAATGCACATTATCAGGAGATTTATCCAGTAAATCTGATTGTGTATTAGATGCCCAAAGACCTGCAGAATTACTAACATCTTGGTTGTAACAAATGAAAATATATGAATCCAATCCGTTCCAAGAATCTTCATAATTCCACTCGGAGTACAGTGGGTTGTCCGACGAATTTACAATAGTGACCAAGTCAATGTCATCTAGTAACCCATCTGAATTTACATCTGCAATTTGGAATTGTTCGTCAGATAATTCAATGGTTCCAGCATTGGCTAGTGTGATTATCAGTATATCTGAAATGTCTAAATTCTGATCACTATTTACATCACCTTGCATTTGAAGATTGATATCTAACACTGAAAACGGACCTGCAATATCATAGTATTCAGTTCCATAAGGCCCTTCATTGAACTCTTGTGAATAAATAATTGATAATAAAAAAGGTAAAAACACTTTTACTAACTTCATAATATCTCCATATTCTATGTATGAGTTTACCGTAAATTCTGCATTAAAACCAAGTTGGATTCGTCGCAAAATCAACCTAATTTATGGCTATGGCATATATGGAATACTGTTCAAATTGCGGAGAGAAAAATTCCGAAATGTTTGTTGAAGGACGACATCGTTACTATTGTAACCATTGTGATACCGTTCATTATGAAAACCCAAAACCAACGGCAACATTGATTTGTCCAAAAGGAAAAGAAATCCTTCTCGTTCGTAGAAAATACGAACCAGCAAAAGGTTTTTGGTGTTTACCTGGCGGATTTATTGAGCTTGGCGAAACTCCACAAATGGCAGCCATTCGTGAGCTAAAGGAAGAAACCAACTTAAATGGAAATATAGAAAAACTATTAGGACACTGCTCACACTTTAACTCATTGTTTGGAGATGTTCTTCTGCTGGGGATGGTTATGAAAATTGAAGATTTTTCCATAATGCAACCGGGTGATGATGCCGAAGATGTCAAATTATTTCCATTAAATAACTTACCAGTGTTAGCATTTCGTTGCCATACGGAAATTGTTGAAATGTATAGAAAGGAAATCAGTTAATTATGAAGATTCTAATATTACACGGACCAAATATGAATTTGTTGGGATTGCGCTCAACAAAAGACGGTTCTCGCATTACATTGGATAAAGTCAACAGAACACTTCGACAGCAAGCTCGGAATACAGATATTGAACTCAAAATATTTCAAACACACGACGAGGGTGAAGCAGTAACTTTTTTTCACAGAAACCGCAATAAAGCTGATGGACTTTTATTTTCTCCGTGTGCGTGGCATAATTGTGGATTTGTAATAGCGGACACGCTAAAATTAATCAATTTACCGTATATAACTATTTCGCTGGACAAGAACAAAACATCTGTTTATTCCGGAATTGCAGATGTGCAAAACTCAAACGCTATTGATGGATATTTGGAAGGACTAAAAAAGTTAATCACATATCTGAACAAATAAGAAAACCTTTTTGATAGCTTTCGTAGTTAGAAATTTTCGATATCAATCGTAGCAGAAAACAAAATAGTAGCCGGGCCTGTTAGCCAAACATTTTTCCAGTTTTCATCAAATTCTACTAATAACTCGCCCCCCCGAACCTTTACCTTTATTGGGCTCTTAAATTGATGATTTTGTGAAGCATGATAGGATGCTGCAACAGAACCCGAACCACAAGAGAGCATTATTTTTTCAATTCCTTTTTCGTAGGTGATAACTTTTATAGTTGATTTGTCTAATTTCTCGTAAAAATTAACATTAATCCCCTTTGGAGCAAACTCAGGTGAATATCGAATTTTCGGTGCAAATTTCGTGGCTTTTTCTAATGAAAAGCCTGTTACTTCAGTTGCGAAATGTCTGGCTCCTGAATCAACATGCCGACCTGAATAACCATCAATATCCAAGATTTCAGATTGATATGAGGGCGGAATCATCTTTAATCTAACTAGTCCATTTTCTAAAATTTCAGCTTTATGGTGTCCGTCACCTGAAACAAATTCTGTGATTTTTCTAATTATTCCTTTTTGAAACATTAATTTAGTGGCGCATCTTGCTCCGTTTGCACAGAATGTCTCCCAAGAACCGTCTGAATTATAATAATCCATTTTGAAATCATAATTATTTTCGTCGGATAAAATTAAAACTGCGTCTGCACCTATACCTGTTCTTCGCGAACAAGCTTTCTGAATGAAATTACTGTTTGAAATAATATCGGGGCATTCATTTTTGATAAAAATGATAAAATCATTTCCTGTACCGTGTGCTTTTGTGAATGGAATTTTCATTTTAATATCTATAACTATCAATAAATTTATTCGGGAATTTACAAAGATAAGTTAAAAGAAAATAGGACGAATTGTTTCATTCCTTTATTTTGTTACCGTAACTTTTGAGCATAAACTTAGGGAGTTTTTCAAAAGTTGAATAACAAAATTAACATTAGAAAAGAAATTCAGGAAATTGCAGAATCAATTATTTCAACACGGCGAGATGTTCACAAACATCCTGAGTTGGGATTTCAAGAATTCCGAACTGCTAAACTAATTGCTACACGATTAAGAGAATTAGGAATAGAAATTCAAACTAAAGTTGGCAAAACTGGGGTAGTTGCTACAATACAAGGCATAGAGTCCGGACAGACAATAGCTTTGCGAGCGGATATGGATGCTCTACCGATTCAAGAAAATTCAGATATAAATTATAAATCTGTTAACGATGGAGTTATGCACGCCTGCGGTCACGATGGTCACATTGCAATGTTACTTGGAGTAGCTGAAGTATTGAAAACAAAATCCATTAGAGGAACCGTAAAACTCATTTTCCAGCCTGCCGAAGAAGGTGAAGGTGGTGCTAAGTTTATGATAGAAGACGGCTGTCTTGACGGAGTGGATGAAATATACGGCGTTCATTTATGGAACTATCAGAAATTTGGAACAATCGGCATTAAGTCAGGTCCTGTTATGGCGGCAGCTGATGGTTTCAAAATTGATATTAAGGGCATTGGCGGACACGGTGCAACCCCACAAGGAACTGTGGATGCCATTGTTGTAACATCACATTTGATTACTGCACTGCAGACCATTGTTAGCAGAAATACAGATCCTCTTGAAAATACCGTTATTACGGTTGGCAAAATTGAAGGTGGTAGCAATTTCAATGTGATTTCTGATTCTGTGCATTTAGAAGGAACTGCTCGTGCGTATACTGAAGAAAACCGCATTATGATAAAACAGCGTATGAAAGAAATTATTGACGGAACTGCCAAAGCTTTTGGGGCGGAAATTCTATTTGAATATAAGGACGGCTATCCGCCAACCATTAATCATCCCGAACCAACTGAAACAATGAGATCTGCGTCTGAAAAGATTGTCGGAGAAAATGTAGGGAAACCGTTTTTGTCTATGGGTGGCGAAGATTTCAGTTATTATGCGCAGAAAATTCCGGCAAGTTATGGATTTATCGGCTCAACCCCAAAACACTTGAAACCAGAGGATATTCAGCACCACAGTTCGCACTTCAATTTTGAAGAAGATGCGATGTTAATTGGAGCCTCGCTGCTTCTACAAATTATCGACGATAAAATGGTAATAAAGTAGAGTGATGCAGTAGTAGTGAAATGGAGTAATTGAGACAAGGCGAGTATGCTCCCTTGATAAACTTAAAAATGGAGGATTTGATGATTAAAATATATTCTACTGATTGGTGCCCGTATTGTGTAAATGCTAAGCAATATTTTGCAGAACACAATTTAGACTTTGAGGAAGTTAATATCGAACAAGAGGAAATGAGTAGGCAGGAATTGGCTGAAATCACTGGTGGTTCTTCTGTTCCACAAATAGTTATTAATGATAAACCAATTGGCGGATACACTGACCTAATGGCATTGCATCATTCTGGGAGATTACAAGAGATGTTAAAAGAATAATCATTTACAAAAGAGGGATAATAATGAGTTTGCAAAATAAGAAATTTCTGATAATTGTTACTGGCTCTATTGCGTCTTACAAAGCGTGTGAAATTATTCGCATTTTGCGAAAGGAAAAGTGCGAGGTTCAGGTTATGATGACCGAATCTGCGCAAAAATTTATCGGCAAAGCTACATTTTCCGCACTAACCAATAATGAGGTTTTAACGGATATGTTTCCCGACACTCCCAAAGCAGGATTAGAACATATTGAACACGCACTCAATATGGATGCGATTCTGGTTATTCCTGCAACTGCAAATATTCTAGGGAAAGTAGCAAGTGGAATTGCTGACGATTTGGTTTCCACTACGCTATCTGTGTGTGAACAACCCACATTATTTGCTCCAGCTATGAACTATAGGATGTGGCAAAATCCTGCAACAATTGAAGCTGTAGATAAGTTGCGAAATAGAGGTAAATTAGTGCTAAATCCAGAAGTTGGTGCTTTGGCAAGTCTGCACGAAGGAGAAGGCAGATTACCAGAAATTTCGGATATTATGAACGGAATTAGAGAACTATTTGAAATTTCACTACCACTTAAAGGAAAAAAAGTTTTAGTAACTGCCGGCCCAACTCGTGAGGCGATTGACCCTGTTAGATTTGTATCAAATCGCTCAAGTGGGAAAATGGGATATGCAATTGCAGAAGTTGCGAGAAATTTTGGAGCTAATGTAACACTTATATCCGGTCCTGTAAGTTTACCTCCCGTTCCGGAAATCGAAATGATAAAAGTTGAAACCGCCGATGATATGCTTTTAGCTGTTCAAAATTGTTTAGTTGCCGACCAAAATTCAATTGATTTTCTATTTATGGTTGCGGCTGTTTCAGACTATCAACTTGAGAATATTGAACAACAGAAAATTAAAAGAAGTAAAGAGGAATTAAACCTAATATTTATTCCTGCACCAGATATTTTGAAGTCAATCAATGGAAATATTCAAGGAAAGACAATTGCATTTGCGTTAGAAACAGAGAATGGCGAAGAATACGCTCTACGGAAAATGAAAGAAAAGGGTGCCGATTATATTGTATTAAATTATGCAAATGAACAAGGTGCAGGATTTGAATCCTCAACCAATCGTGTAACAGTTTTTTCAAAAAGTGGTAAGAAAATAGATTTAGCAAAAAATCGCAAAGATAGAATCGCAAAACAGATTATAGAATTTGTGCTCAATAATGAATAGTTCCAACATCAACAATACTCATAGTGCCGGTGGAGTAGTGTTAAATCCAAACGGAGAAGTTTTGGTAGTTAGCCAGCACGGGACTTCATGGTCCTTGCCGAAAGGGCATATTGATGCTGGTGAAAATAAAATCCAAGCAGCACGACGAGAAATTTATGAGGAATCCGGTGTAGATAAGCTTGAATTAATAGAAGAGTTGGGTTCATATAAAAGGTATAGAATTGGATTAGACGGAAATAATGATTTATCTGAATTTAAGACAATATATATATTCTTGTTCAAAACATCGCAAACAAAATTACAACCAAAAGACAAGGAAAATCCCGAAGCAAGATGGGTAGTAAAGAATGAAGTTACGAAATTACTCACACACCCAAAAGATATCGAATTTTATAACTCGATTATAGAACAGATTTAGAATTAGTCAAATTTTAATTTTAGTCCAACCGGGCGATGATCAGAAATATAGCTATCATATTCCGACCAATTATTAAAAAACTTATCAACCAATATTGTTTGAACATCGGATGAAGAATTTTCGAACTCGTTAAAAAGTTCGTTAGTTATTAAAATGTGGTCAATGTGACTTGGCCAAGTAGGATAAGACCAATCAGATTGTATGTTTGCAGCTATTTCCATATCTATAAATACGAAGTTATCTGAATCATCAATAAAACTCCAAAACACATTTTGTTCTTCTGCATCTTGTATTTCGTCATTAAAATCTCCAAGAACAATTACATTTTCGTTTTGTAAATATGTGTCAATATATGATTTTAGAGAAATACTTGCTTGTTGGCGTATAAATTCTTCATCATCACTATAATTGTCTATTGTTCCATTGCCGCAACATTTGAAATGGTTGTTGATGATACAAATATCATTTCCGTTCCAACTAAAAGTCAACATCAAAGGGGTTCGAAGCAGATAATCATTGTCTAATGAGTGTATTTCAGAAATATCTTCAATGTCAATTTCTGAAGTGTAAATGAATGCCAGATTAAGATTCCAGCCAGCTGAGTTTGCCCTAAAACCATACCAAGTTTTTAAAGAGTCTGTATCATTTATATCATCAATCAGTTGATCAAAATAAGAACTACTTTCAATCTCTTGTAGAGCCAAAATATCAACATGAAGTTCGTAAATAATTTTTGAAAGGTAATCTGTAGTTGTGCCGTATTGCTTTGGAAAATTTTCTATATTCCAAGTTATGATATCCAGAGTTGAATCAGAACCGAAAGGTGTGATTTCTGATAACTCTTCATTAATGTAATTAAAACCATTTGGATTATTCTCAGCGCAAGTTAGAAAAAAACAAATCGAAATTACAAATATCATTCTATAAACCATGTTCAAAATTATCTTCTTTTGTGATCAGTTAGCAAGTAGAATAAAAGAGCTTGTTATATCGGTTCAAAGCTCTGAGAATGGGTAGTAACAGATGATTCTATGGCGTTTTTTATTTTTAATAGTTCTTCAATCATTGCTGCTTTAAATATCGGTTTGCAAAAAATATCGATTAGATAGTTTTCTGTATTACACTCAAGTGAATATTGCAAAGTGGTAAAATTATCCTCTGGATAAAGAGAAAAAGTTGTACGGTGATTAAGACCTGGTTTTTCTTTTTCTGTTTTTTCATCTAGCGTAAATGATTCATTTGGATTCCAATCATTTATAGCTATTTTCATCGGATGGGTACGGAACAGAAAACGGTGTTGAATATAAAATATATCATTTACTCTCTTTGCCATCCCAGGTGTTGATTCAATTTGTCGATGAAAACGATTGTATGATAGACTACGAGAAAAGTCTTCCATAAAAGACCAAACGACCTCATTATTTGCCTTGATTAACACATTTTGATGTAATTTGAACATATTTTAATTTAGTGTAAATAGTACAAATATTCAGAAGAAAGTTTTATAGAAAATCGGGGTCTACATGGGACGGCGCTGCAGACCCCGATTGGCGTTCCCTTGAAGGAGTGTATATAAGGAACTGATTTTGGAACTGCCTAAAACTACAATGAAAGACTTACGAATGCAATTACTCTGTAACAAATTGTGGAAATATTACGAAATAATTATAAATTTAGATACAACTACTAACTTATTGTTATATATATGGTTAGGGGTCTATTAGGCGTATTACAGGTATTACTTAATGGATTACTGAATCAAAAAAAGGGGGCAATAAATTGCCCCCTTTGAAACAGAATTATTTTGGTTATTTCATCAATAGTACTTTTTGTGTAGTAAAATATTTATCTGATTCAATCGTAACAATATAAAGTCCACTCGCAAAGCCTTCTGCATTCCAGACAACAGAATGATAGCCAGCCTTTTGCATTGACATTTCCACAAGATTATCAACTATTCTGCCTTGAACATCAAAGACAGAAACAGATAGATTTACATCAGTTGGTAGTTGATAACTGATCGTCGTAACAGGATTAAATGGATTAGGATAATTTTGATTTAGAACAAAATCCGTTGGGATTTCATGTTTTATTCTTAATAGTTTCGGTTCAAAATCATCTCCGATTATTCCGTTAATTTCAAATTCAATTGATTCGAGCACATTAAAAACTTCGTTAGTGTTTTCATCAAATATTTTGAATGATATATCTTCACCGATAGCACTTCCATAGATCGTTAAATTAACTGTATTTCTGTTTTCCGGAGGGAAATAGGTAGGTTTAGCTACACCACGAATTTCGTCTCCCACAAAAGCCGCAACAACAAAATCATCACCATTTTCTACTATACAAGTCAAGGCCATGTTGTACTCGTATTGATGTGGGTTAACAGTCCAATTGTAGTTATTGTGCTTATCTGTTTTTGATAACCTAATAAAAGGGGTCGGATAAATGAGCTCAGAAACTTCTCCCACAAGCAACATATACCCTCCGCCCGGCTCCATCACCTCTAATCCGTACCAACCATAATATGCGTAGTAATTTGCATAAGCAAACTGATTTTTAATAAAAACACCATTTGGCTCAATGCTATTAAGAGCATCGTCTAAGCTTAAAGAATGTTGTGGAAAATAACTTATCCAATTCCATCCTTCGGACAAAGGAATGTAATTTTCCTCAAGATTAATAGGATACCCGTCAAACGCAAATCCAGTTGAAGCATTAACCAAAATCATATACATACTCATCGAATCAAATGTTTCCAGTCCATACCAACCATAATCATCATAATAATTTGCATAACCATCTTGATTCTTGATAAAACTTGCGTTACTACCAAGCGATTCCAAAACCGTGTTAAGCGACATATCTTCATTAATCAGATTTAAAGAAAACCAATTCCAACCTTCAGAATATTCCATACTCATCGTAATCGTTGAAACAGCATGAATTTCAAATGGCTCAAGGTCATTTCCAATAATACCATCTGCTTGGAATTCCAACGCTTCGATTACATTCTCATAAACAATACTTTCTGAATTATCAAATGCTTTAAATGAAACTAATTCCCCTTCTGTCAGATTACTGTAAATCATCATGTTAACAGTGTATCGTTCTGTTAATGGGAAGTATGTTGGTTGAGCAACTCCGCGACATTCCTCTCCTACAAACGCACCTAGTAAATCATTTTCATCGAATGATTCTTCACCGTCAAAATAAAGCAATCCAGCCAATGCCATGTTAAACTCATAAGCATGAACATCAACTACCCAGTCTGGATAATCTGATATTGGAGTTAAGAAAACATCAAAATTCGTTTCCTCGCCTGGATAAATCATTATATGTTCGTGTTCGTAGTGTTCATAGCCATCAGCAAAAACTTCAATTGTATATTGGCCTGAACATATATCTTCAATAAAATAATATCCGTTGTCATCTGTTGTAGTATTGTATCCACACCAATTATCTTCACCAAATAAATTGACTTCTATTCCAGGAATTGGAGAATCCGTTTCTTCTTGGTAAACGAAACCAGAGATAGAACCATTATTTTCATAAAGTGGCGACATATTGATATCCACATGAGTTTCTTGATTAGGATAGATTTCTATCAAATCTGAATAATGATAATCCTCAAATCCTTCTGCCATAACATGTAACTGGTAACTACTATAACCACCAGCAGGAGGTAGCATTACCTCGAAATAACCTTCATCATTTGTATGGATTTCCGTTTCAAACATTGCATTATGCACATAAACCAATGCTCCAGAAATAGGTGGACAGTCCCACCATTCTGGCAAATCGCAGACAGATCGCACATTGCCTGTTAATAAACCAAATTGTGGCTCTTCGCCAAAAATGAAAGTAATTTGCACTGGTGCTTCATGAACGAAAACTTCTTGAGATTGAGTAACTCCTTCTAATTGACACGAAACAACATATAAACTATTCGGGAAAACGAGCATTTCATAATGGCCGTTTTCATCTGTAGTTGCTTCGTATATTTCACCACTTTCTGAACAAGTTGCGATTATTTGAGCTCCAGATACAGGCTCTACATCTCCGTTTGGTGCGGCAATTCCAACAAATCCGAATATACTTGCTTCCATTGGTGGCTCTTCACCAAAGATAAAGTTAAGCTCGGATGGCTCATATCCCACAAAAATCTCTTGAGTTTGGGACCATTCCATTTCAGCAGTAGAAAAAGAGCAAACCACAAAATAATGAGTATTTGCAGTTACTTCCATAGCATAATGTCCATTTTCGTTACTAAATGCTTCAAATCCAGAGTTAACGCTATCGGGATACGCAATGATATGTGCATCAGCTATGGGTTGATTACCGTTAGGAGTTTGCCAAATTACATTTCCGAACAGCTGACTAAATCCATTCTCTAACAACAGAATGAAATTAAGTTCGTTTTCTGTATTTGGTTCAATGTGAATTGTATGAGTCTGTGATGGAAACTCAGGATGTTCTGCTGTTACAACATAGTAACCAGCAGGCAATTCAAGTTCATAATTTCCTTCTTCGTCTGTTGCTACACCAAAAACAATATCACTATTTTCAGCAAATACTGTTATAGTTGCACCAGCCAAATCGTGCCAATCATCACACTCCCAACAAGAGCCACCGGTTACATGTCCATATAAAACACTATTTTCAGGTGGATCTAGAGTTACACAAGCGATGTTGCTTGGTTCTGTTTCTAGATTAGTGTCAAGTTCAACAGCTGTAACTTTATAGCAAATTTCACCGGTTATATTTTCTCCTGGTGTCATTAGATAATGTACAAAATTTGTTTCTTCTGCAGTGCCTATAAATAGCCAAGGGATGTCAGAATCTTCACCTAAATTTGCATAAACATTAAAGTGCATCAATTCACTGCCTGGGAAATCATATTCATATTGCCAATGAAGATAAACAGCCGCTTCATCGTCCATTAATGTTGCAGTTAAATCGAACGGTGGTGGAAATTCCTGTTCCCACGCATTGAAGTGAAAATTCAATTCCGTAACTTCATTTGGCTGAATTACAGCAAACTCTTCTTGGCTGCCATATTCTGTTGTGCAAAATACATGCCAAGGGGCTTGGTTTGCCCAAAGTTCTATCTCGTAGTAACCATTTTCATCAGTTGATGTTTCAAGCCACGGCTCAGGTCCCCAGGTTGGGGTTGCACCCATTATTGCACCAACTACTGGGAATTCCGGCCCCATTGGAGAAATTTGTGCTGTTACGAATCCTGCTAAAACACCCTCCCCCGGTTCTTGATACGGTTCTAAAATAAAATTCTGTTCGATTTCGAGAGAATTATCTTCAGGGAAAACTGTTACAGATTGAGTATAATATCCATCTGCTTCGCAAATAATTGTGATTGGACCGTTCCACATCCACGGGAATTCCATTTCGTAAAAACCATCGGTATCGGTCGTTGTATGAAAATAATTCCCCGCTTCTTCCGGCACAGCGATATAAGCACCCTCAATTGGAATCATCTCACCGTTTTCACTATAAGTCCCAACCAAACCGTGCAAGAAAACAATGGTTTCTTCATTTTGCTCAAGATAAAAATCCATCGTAATTGGCCAACATCGTCCTGTATTGCAATCAATTTGAGGTATTTCCATTTCTTGAGTTACATAACCAATTGCACTAACTCTAATCCAAGTTGCCGAACTAGCAATTTCACCAAATTCATAATATCCTGTTTCATCTGTGAAAGTATCAGCGTAAAGATCCGATGAATTATTATCAAATATTTCTACATGTGCTTCGCCAATTGGAAACATATTACTTGCATCGTCTGATGCTGAATAAACATGTCCTAACAGATATGCTTCAAAATCACTAATTGGTTCGAGGTAAAAATCCATAATAACTGGAAACTCAGTATCATCATGTATAATTTCTTGTAACTGAGGATAATATCCTTCTGTAGAAGATCTAAGTGCCAACCCATCATAAATCGCAGGAAATTCCATTATTGGAACTTCGTAATATCCAATTTCATTTGTTTCCGTTTCCCAAATATATGCCCATTCACCATTTAGTAATCCCAATAATTCTACTAATGCTCCAGGAAGAGGAAATGGCTCATTTGGATTATCAGGATCATTTTCTCCCAACCCAAAAACTGTTCCAGAAATCCAATGAGTGTTGTAAGAATGCTCAAGCATAAAATCTAACTGAGCTGGAGCATTACCAATTTCAATGCCTTCAGATTGAGGAATTAATCCTTCTTTAGAGCAAGTAACCGTATAAAACCCCGGTTCGAGTTGCAATTCGTAGTAACCGTTTTCGTTTGTTGTTGTAAAGAATACGGGGTCAGTTTCACTATTTTCCAACAACGCTTCAATAGTAGCGCCAGGAACTGGCATTTCAATTCCCCAATCATTTGTCGCCCACACATTGCCAAAAACCCCTGTTAGTGGCTCAGGGTCAATAACTTGAAAATGCTCTTCCCCTGTAATTGTGAATATTGGTTCAGCGTTTCCGTTAGGGTCATATTGATAATAATCTGCAGTAACCATAATTTGAAATTCTCCTAATGACAGATTCCCAATTTCATTACTGACTTCAAACTCTTCAACAATATCATAATTCCCGATGTAAACATTAGTCAAAATGAATATATGATTACCATCTATAGCAAAAGTTGAATTTGCTTCGACTAAATTAGACGGAGTCAATCCGCTAATTGTAATTGTAACTTCGTCGTTTATTGTGGGATTATCAGGATTGACATCTATTGAAAGCTCTATCCAATCTTGCGTAGAAGCAAAAGACATCATAAAAATAATAGAAACAATAGTTACTAAGCGGTTTAGTGATGATTTTATGAATAACATAACATTCTCCTTTTAAAGCTTAATTTATATACATAGATACAACTTCGAAGTTAACTAACAATCTTGTAAAATCCAACGAAATACGGGAACTGTTACAAACTGTTACAATCTACAACAGTAGAAATTTCATTTCAGTCTTAGACTTTTAAAAATGCTTTCCTGTGGACAGTTACGATTATAGATAATAATTATTTTATACTCTTTTGTTTTAATTTGCACGAAAGTGGATGCCATGTGTGTAAATTTGACTGGCAAACCTTAAAAAACATTTGGAATCACAAAAATAATAGTGTTAAACTTAAACAAAGCAACTTTGATGAGTTTTACAAGTTGAACAAAAAACTCATAAGTAACTACAAGACGGGGTATGACAATTTATACATAAGAAAAAATAAATGCTATATGTTGTATATACAGATATTACAGCTCATTAGCGTAGAGAATGTCGCTCAATAATTGATTCATTTGAGCTAAAAAGAGTCTTTTTATGAGCTAAATAATACATTATGAATATTGAAAGTCAAATAAATCCGACCTTAAAATGCCTGAAGGTCTGCGTGAAGCACATCGCCAAAACGATATAATCATTGAAAAATGTTATCGAAGCACACAATTTAATAGCGATGAAGAGCGATTGGAGTATTTGTTTAAATTCTACGAAAAAATGATGGCAGAAGAAAAAGAACAAGGTGCTTTGTTTGCCAAAGAAAAGAAAACCCGAAAAAAGAGGAAATAATATGCCAGATAAATCAAAAAAAGATCAGCAGTTAATCCGCAATAGCACAGCCGAATTTTTGATATTTACTTCTCAGGAGGGTGAAAATAGCATTGAAGCTCGTTATGAAGATGAAACTATTTGGCTAACTCAAAAACTTATTGCAGAACTTTTTGAAGTTGATATTAGCACTATAAACGAACATCTAAAAAATATTTACAAAAATAACGAGTTAGATGAAATATCAACTATTGGGAAATTCCCAATAGTTCAAAAAGAAGGTAACAGAAATGTAAAACGAACTGTAGCATTTTATAATCTTGATGCTATCATTTCGGTTGGGTACAGAGTTAATTCTATTCGAGCCACACAATTCAGGCAATGGGCTACAAAAGTGTTGCGAGAGTTTGCAATAAAAGGTTTTGTACTGGATAAAAAACGCTTGGAAAATGGTACTTACCTGAACGAAAATTATTTTGAAGAGCTACTCGCTGAAATAAGAGAGATAAGATTAAGTGAGCGTAAGTTTTATCAAAAAGTAACAGATATTTATGCTACCAGCTTTGATTATAACAAAGATGCCCATACTACTCGTGAGTTTTTTGCAAAAGTGCAAAATAAACTGCATTATGGTGTACACAAACATACAGCCGCTGAATTAATATACAAAAGAGCCGATAGTACGAAAGATAAAATGGGTTTATCATCTTGGAAAAATAGCCCTGAAGGGAAAATCCTAAAAACAGATGTTTCTATTGCTAAAAATTATCTTTCAAAAGATGAACTGGAAGAATTAGGACGAATTGTAAATGCTTATTTGGATTTAGCAGAAGTACGAGCAAAACGTAACATTCCAATGACAATGCAAGATTGGGCAAAACGACTTGATTTGTTTTTAGAATATGATGATAGAGCTGTGCTTAAAAGTGCAGGAAGTATATCAGCAGAAATAGCCAAAGACAAGGCCGAAAGCGAGTTTGAAAAATACCGCATAGTACAAGACAAACTTTTTGAAAGCGATTTTGATAAAGAAATTAAAAGAATTTTTAAGGATAAATGATTAATTGTTAACGAAAAGTATGAATAGAATAATTTTGTAAGGGATAAAAGTTTTGGATTTGCAAAATAAAAAGGAGATTATCTACAACAGTAGAAATTTTATATCGGTCTTAGACTTTTAAAATGCTTGTCTGAGGACAGTTACGATTATAGATAACAATTATTTTATACTCTTTGGTTTTAATTTGCACGAAAGTGGGTACCATGTGTGTAAATTTGACGAGCAAACTTTAAAAAACATTTGGAATCACAAAAATAATAGTATTAAACTTAAACAAAGCAACTTTGATGAGTTTTACAAATTAAACAACAAACTCATAAGTAACTACAAGGCGGGGTATGACAATATATACATAAGAAAAAATAAATGCTATATGTCTGTTGTGGCAAATATTAAAACGAGATAAATTATGCTATGGAATAACGATGATAAATTTTTAGAAATTCCTTATGAAAAGGAATCAGAACTTGAAGATGCAGTTAATGTAGTAAAAGGAACTTTATTTGGTTCAACACGAATTTACCTCGATGACAAAAAGAAGATTGGGAAAAAGGGGAGAACAAATAATTTACCAGATGGATATTTAATAGATTTAACAAATAATCAAGACCCGAAAATATTTGTTGTTGAAAATGACCTTGCAAGTCATCAACATTTAAAGCATATTGCTGTTCAAATCTTAGAGTTTTCATTGTCATTTGAGACTTCAAAAGTTAAAGTCAAGAATATCATAAAGGAGATGCTTCATAAAAGACAGGAAGAATGGAATAAATGTGAAAGGTTTGCATATAAGAACGGTTTTGAAAATGTTGATTATTTGTTGGAATCAATCATACATAAAAAAGATTCTTTTAATGCCCTTTTGATTATTGATGAACTTGGAGAAGAATTAGAAACTGTCCTTATAAGTAGATTTAAATTTCCAGTAGAAGTAATAACCTTAAAACAATTTAAAAATCAGAATGGGAAAATACTCTATAAATTTGAACCTTTCCTTAATGAAATTAGTGAAGATATAGAAAAAATTGATTTTTCTGATATTGATACAATTGTAATCCCGGCAAGAGAAGATGGTTTTAAAGATACTTTTATTAATGAAAATTGTTGGTATGCTATCAGATTAAATTCATTTATGATTCCTAAAATTAAGTACATTGCTGCTTATCAAGTTGCTCCGATTTCTGCAATAACACACCTTGCAGAGATTAAATCAGTTGAACAATGGGAAAATACACATAAATATATTTTACATTTTACAGAACCTGCTGAAAAAATCAAAAAAGTTCCTCTTGGAAAAGGAAAGGGTAAAGCACCTCAGAGTCCAAGATACTCTTCAAAAGAAAAAATATTGAATGCAGATAATTTAGACAATGTGTTTTAAGAAAAAATACTAACCACTACAATGTATATAGTTTATGGCTGGTGAAGTGCTAAATATGAGCGATTTAACAATAAATTAAAATCGGTGTAAATTGAAAGATTTGTGTTTCAAAAACCGCCACAAAGCCATATTCCAACCGTTATATGCCATTAATAATTTAAAGACAAAACAAGAGGAGACGAAGATGATAGAAAGCACAAAAAAAGCAATTCATAAAATTGAACCAGGGCTAAAGAAATACAAGACTATTATGGATAACTTCTATGAAGTTGATGTTTCTCAAGACATAGAATTTCAACGCAAATTCAATGGGTTTTATCGCATTAGACAGCGACCAAAAGATTTCTATCAGACATATTATTCATTATTGGAAGAATGCAAAACAAAACCTTTAGAATTTAATGAAATATTAATAACTCTAAATGAAAAGCTTGGTAGAATTGAAGCTTCATTTTCAAGTAAACTATTAGCAACAATTAATACATCAATGCCAATCTGGGATGTATTCGTACTAGAAAATTTAAAACTAAAAAAACCTGCTCAATATAGTAAAACAAGAATCGAAGACACAGTAAAATTATATAATCGAATTTTTTGCTGGTATAAGAATATGACAATATCCTCAGAAGGAATTCAAATGCTAGAAATCTTTGAGAATGAATATCCAGAATCTGGAATTTCTGATATAAAGAAAATTGATTTTATATTATGGCAAATAAGAAACTAAAAAATATTTTAAACAGCGCATAAATTTCTCTTCGCTAAATAGCAAAGATTCTAGTTTTACAATATTTTTGTGTTAATTCGTGGTTTGTTTATAAAGTGTTCTCTAAATTTCGTAATGGTTCACGATACAATAAATTTTATTAACGGTAATGTTATCACTTTGAATGTTGATTATCCATTCGCTAAATCGGTTACTATTTGTGATGGGAAAATTATTTCTATTGACAACACTCAAGCCAATGCAAAAAATATCAATCTTGATGGTGCTACACTCCTCCCTGGATTTGTCGATGCACATTTACATTTATCAGGCATTGGTAAACAATTAGAATATCTCAATCTTCGTGGTTTTACATCTCCACAACAAATCGCAGAAAAAGTTATAGAGCAAACACGAAAATTACCAGAGAATAAATGGATTTTCGGATTCGGCTGGGACCAATCAAAGTGGGATAATCCGGGATTTCCCTCAGCTCAAATTTTAGATGATTGCACTCCAAATCATCCGGTGTATTTAACTCGTGTTGATGGACATTCAGCGTGGATTAATTACAAAGCACAAGAAATTTCTGGACTAAATTCTTCAATTATTCCCGATGGTGGTCGGGTTGTAAATAATTGCATCCTCATTGATAATGCAATGGATATCATAACTGATATTTTACCCAAACCATCACTAAATGACATAGAGCGATGGCTGTTGTCTGCAGTTAACGAAATGCCAAATCGAGGGATAACTGGTGTTCACGATGCTTGGCAATGTGCTAAAACGGTTATAGCAATGAAAAAAATATCCAATAATCCTGAGTTTCCGATTCGTTGTTACGGAATGCTTGGAGACAAATATACTGATTTACTAAATGAATATTTTCAGCAAGGTTTTTTTGAATCTGATTATTACACGATTCGTTCTGTAAAAACATTGGGAGATGGAGCACTTGGAAGTCGCGGAGCCGCTTTATTGGAGCCGTATTCTGATGATCAAGATAATAGAGGTTTGTTATTATACGAAAAACAAGAATTTGAGAATTTAGCCAAAAAATGTAGAGATGCAGGATTTCAGCTAAACACTCACGCCATTGGAGATAGAGCTGTTCGTGAAACTTTGAATATCTATGAAAGCACACTGAACAATACCAAAAATCATAGGTGGAGAATTGAACATTCTGAAATGATTGCAGACGATGATATCTGTCGATTTGCAAAATTAGGCGTTTTACCATCGATACAACCATCGCACTTTATTTCTGATATGAATTGGTTAGATAAGCGAATTGGCACGCATCGCACGCATCAAATATCACGACTGAAAACTTTAATTGATATTGGGTGCCAAATACCGGGTGGGTCTGATTGCCCGATTGAAGAAGGGAACCCGATTTTCGAGTTTTACGCAGCGGTTACTCGAAAAACTTCTAATGGTTTCCCAGAAAATGGTTGGCATCCGGAGGAATGTATCTCGCGAAGCAATGCTCTCAAAATGTTAACTACTTGGGCATCTTATGGAGAATTTGCTGAACATCGAAGAGGACAAATTAAACTTGGATATGACGCTGATTTTACGATTTTATCCAACAATATTCTAACTTGTCCAGAAAATGAAATTTTGAAAACAGAAGTATTAATGACTGTAGTTGCTGGTAATAAAACTTTCAATAGTTTCTGAAAATAGTGATTTTATATAAATGTCAGTAATAAAACAATGAAATTTGGCGAGAAACTAACTTACATTCTATCTCTCACGGCATCTCTAACTTTATCAATCCCAACGCGGACTTGTTGCATTGTATCTCTATCGCGGAGAGTAACGGTATCATCATCCATAGTGTCGTGGTCAACTGTAATTCCAAATGGTGTTCCTGCTTCATCTTGCCTGCGATATCTTCGACCGATTGAACCACCAGCATCATAAAATGCGCTAAATTCTTTTCGCAACTCGTCAACAATTGTTTGTGCTTTTTCCGGTTGCCCTCCTTTATTCATCAATGGGAAAACAGCCACCGTAGTTGGTGCAACTTTTGGTGAAAATTTTAGGACAGTTCTTTTTTCGCCGTTTACCTCTTCTTCTGTAAAAGCATCTGCTAAAATAGTAAGAACAGCTCTGTCAACTCCAGCAGAAGTTTCAACAACAGCTGGAATGATATTCTCATTATTTGGTTGGTCAAAATATGTCATTTTCTTCCCGCTGAATTTTGCGTGTTGGTCTAAATCGAAAGTTCCCCTGTCGGCGATTCCTTCTAACTCTGACCATCCAAAATCAAATTTATATTCCACATCATAACATGCTGTAGAATAATGAGCTAATTCGTCGCTACCATGTGGTCGAAGCCGTAATTTACTCTCGTTGATACCCAAAGATTTAAACCAATTTAATCGTTCATTAGACCAATATTCTAACCATTTCCCAGTTTCATTTGAGCGACAGAAAAATTCCATTTCCATCTGTTCAAATTCACGAGTGCGGAAAATAAAATTTCCTGTGGTGATTTCATTCCTGAACGCTTTCCCAAGTTGTGCAATTCCAAAAGGAAGTTTCTGACGAGAAGTGGATTGAACGTTCGGAAAATTAACAAATATTCCCTGTGCAGTTTCAGGTCGGAGATACACAACAGATGCTGAATCATCAGTCGGTCCCATATGTGTTTTGAACATAAGATTAAACTGGCGGAGATTCGTCCAATCACCAACTTTTTTAGTATGCGGGTCAATGAGACCAACATTTACTAGAGCTTCAGCACTATTGGACTGGTTTTCGTTCAATTTACCAACAATTGATTGAAATTTATCTTCATCATCAGCAAATTTCGGGATTGTATCGCCATAAAATTTAACCAATAATTTCTCGATGACTTCTTCAGGTTGTTCTTCTAATAAGTGATCCATTCTATATCGTTTTTTGGATTCTTTGTTGTCCACTAACGGGTCGTGAAAATTGTCAATATGACCGCTTGCTTCCCAAACTTTTGGGTGCATTAAAATGGCGGCATCCATACCAACAATATTTTCTCGTGAAGTTACCATTTCCTGCCACCAGAAATTTTTAACATTTCGTTTTAACTCTACACCCAACGGGCCATAATCCCAGGTTGAACCCAAACCACCATAAACCTCACTGCTCTGAAAAATAAAACCTCGTTGTTTAGACAGAGAGGTTAGAGTTTCTAATATTGTCCCATCACTTTTTATATTTGCCATTATTTATCCTTTTTGTTATCGCTAAGACGCAAAGCAAAATCACATCTTTTTAATCACAGGTTATTTACAATTCTTGTTATTCCATCTTTAATTAATTTTTCATTGAAATTTATTAATAATCCAAACTTCATATTTGTCAACTTCAAATAAGTTCGCAACTAAGTCTTTCTTCATAAACTGACTCAAATAATCCAGGACATAATTTAATATGAATGTTGTAGCAAACATCCACCACTATTTTGGCTATTTCATTTTCGGATATCATTCCCATTTAGATGTTTTTCTTTGCATCTTAGAGACTTTGCGTTTTTACTTTCTCTTCTTAAACCGTCTTTTTTTCGGACCTTTGGCTTTCTTTTCTTTTATCAATTCGATTGCCGTTTCAAGAGTTAATGTATTTTGGTCAGTTCCTTTTGGTAAAGTTGCATTAATTTTCCCATCAGATACATAAACACCATACCGCCCATCTTTTAGCTCGATAGTATTTTTAGTGTCGGGGTCTGTTCCGAGCTCTTTTAACACAGCCGGTGCCGAACTTTTTTTGCTTGTTGCTAAAATCTCAATTGCCCGTTCGAGAGTTAAATCTATAATGATATCCGGAGCCATCACTTTTCGAGTTTCTTTTCCGCATCTGATATATGGCCCATATCGCCCAATATCTGCTGTAATTGTCTCGTTATTGTCAGGGTGTTTACCAAGTTCACTAGGTAGAGCGATTATTTTTTTTGCAATATTAGGAGTAATTTCATTTTTACTGAATCCAGGAGGTAGAGATTTCATTTTCTTTCCGGATTGTAAATATGGTCCATATCGCCCTTCCTTTAGAAAAATAGTTTCATTGTTTTCTGATAATCCTAATTCCTCAGGTGATTCATTTTTCTTGTCAAAATATGTTTGAATAATTTCAGGATTTAACTCACTTGGAATTGCATCATCTGGAAGCGTAGCATTTTCACCATTTTTCTGAAGATAAATTCCATAACGACCTATTTTGATAGCAATAGGATTTTCGGAATTTTCTTCTAATGTCAAAATGGTTTTGGAAACAGCTTTGTCAAATTCTTGTTCAATTTGATTTTTCAGACCATCGTGCTTATCGTTTCCAAAATAAAATCCGTTCAAAAAGTCAGAATGGCTTAATTCTTTTCGAGATATTTCATCCAACAAATCTTCGAGTTTGGCAGTAAATTGTAAATCAATTAAATCGTCAAAATACTTTTCGAGAAAATGCACTATTGCATACGCCGTTAATGTCGGGATGAGAGAACCCTTTACTCTATTCACATAGCCACGCTTCTGGATGTTCGTCATAATAGTTGCATAAGTGGATGGTCTTCCAATTCCCAGAGCTTCCAATTCTTTTACCAAAGTTGCTTCTGTAAATCGAGGTGGCGGTTTCGTAAAATGCTGACTTGGTAATAATTGTTCGCAATGTACATTTTCGCCCTTTGATAATGAAGGAAGCGTTTTCTCTTTGTTATCGAGTTCGCCGCTTGGGTCGTCTGAACCTTGCACATAAGCTTTGAAGTAACCAGGGAATTCTATAACTTTTCCTTTTGCTTCAAAAATCGCATTTCCATCGGACACTTTAATTGTTGTCTGAAGCAATTTTGCAGAAACCATTTGGCTGGCAACTGTTCTTTTCCAAATTAAATCGTATAATTGCCATTCTTTACCTGACAATTTTCCGCTTAAACTTTCTGGTGTTCTGAAAGTTGCTCCTGCAGGGCGGATTGCTTCGTGAGCTTCCTGTGCATTTTTAACTTTACTCTTAAATGCTCGCGGTTTAGATGGCAAATAATCACTTCCATACAATTTTTGAATAGCATTTCTAGCACCGTTAATTGCTTCTGCTGACAATGAAATAGAATCGGTTCTCATATAGGTAATGTAGCCGTTTTCATACAATTTTTGGGCTGACATCATCACCTGCTGTGAACTCATCCTAAGTTTTCTAATTCCCTCTTGCTGTAAAGTTGATGTTATAAAAGGTGGATACGGATTTGAAGTTATCGGTTTTTGCTCTATAGAATCAATTATCCAAGAATTTTCTTTAAGTTGTTTGGATAGAGATTCTGTTTTTTCTTTATTGAGAACCGTGATATTTTTTTTGGATACTTCTCCGGTGTTTTTATCGAAATCCTTTCCCGATGCAATTTTATTGTTATCTAATAGAGTCAAACGGGCATCAAATTTCCCTTTTTCGGCTTCAAATGTTCCGGTTAAATTCCAATATTCGCCTTGCCTAAACGCCGACCGCTGTTTTTCTTTGTTCACAATTAATTTTAGAGCAGGACTCTGAACTCTACCTGCTGATAGTCCGCCTTTTACATTAAGCCAAAGTTGTTTGGAAACCAAAAATCCGAATAGTCTGTCTAAAATTCTACGAGTTTCCTGTGCATTGACTAGTGAGCGGTCAATGTCGCGAGTGTGTGAAAACGCGTCTTGGATTGCCGATTTAGTAATTTCGTGAAAAGCTAATCGCTTAATCGGGATTTTCGGTTTTAGTAGCTCAATGAGGTGCCACGATATTGCTTCTCCCTCTCTGTCCGGGTCAGTTGCAAGATAGAGTTCGTCGGCATTTTTCAGTGCAGATTTTAGCTCAGTAATAACTTTTTGCTTGCCAGATGAAACAACATATTTCGGTTTGAAATTATTGTCAACATCTACACCGAGTTCTTTATCTGGTAAATCGCGAATATGCCCAACTGATGCTTTTATAGTATAATCATCTCCCAAAAACTTTTGTAAAGTTTTCGTTTTTGATGGAGATTCTACAATGATTAGTTTATTTATGTTTTTTCCCATATACTTTAAATTTACCTATATCGTAATCGTATAAAGCAAATGTTATTCTGTGTTTTTATTTTACTTTCAGCAAACTTAAATTTTCGTATATGTTTTCTGAACATTTATATTATTCTTACTTAGAAACTGGTATCTTGGGGAAAAATCTAAAATATCTTCCCAAAACAGAATCCACTAGTAAAATTATATGGGACTTGGTTTCTTCCAATAATGCAACAGAAGGAATGGCTTCTATAACAGACGACCAAACTTTAGGGAAAGGACGCAGAGGAAATAAATGGTTTTCGCTACCTAACTCTAGTTTAACATTTTCTATATTACTTTATCCTAATTTTTCAATTGAGAAATTGGGATTAATATCTCTTGTCGCAGGAATCGGTTGTGTTGAGGGTATCATAAAATCTACAGAGATTAAAACAAAACTCAAGTGGCCTAATGATATTATTTATCAGAATTCCAAATTGGGCGGAGTGCTTGCTGAATGCCATAAAATCAAAAATAAAAATGTTGTGGTATTGGGAATTGGGATAAATGTCAACGAAAAATTGAACGATTTTCCTACATATCTCCAACATTCGGCGACATCTTTGCGACACATTTCTGGTAAAAAATACAAACGAGAAGTAATATTAGCAGAAATTATTAACCATCTGGAAAAATCAATCAATAGTGAATCCACAATTATAGAAAAGTGGAAATCCTATTGCTCACATCTAAATACTGATGTAAAATTTCACTATGGAAATCGACTCTTAAACGGTCGGTTTGTGGATTTAAACAAACAAGGGCATGCTCTTGTTAAAATCAACGGGGATATTCAGACTTTTTCAACAGGAGAAATTCAGATTTAATGTTACTTACAATTGATATTGGAAACACTAATGTTGTCTGTGCGGTTTTTGATAATGATAATCTTGTTGAATCCGTGCGGATTGAATCTGACCTAAATTTTTGGAGTGAATTTCAACCGTTATCCGAACATCAGATTGATGGAATAGTAATCAGTTCGGTTGTCCCTTATCTCACCAAAATTTACTCGGAAGCTTCCAAAAACATTTTCGACATTTTTCCGATAGTTGTTTCTGTAGAAAATTCCGGTTTGCTTTACAATGTTGATGATCCATCTGAAGTCGGTGCCGATAGAATTTGTAATTGTGTAGCGACGATTGAAAATATCGGTTCACCTGCAATTGTTGTAGATTTTGGAACTGCAACAACCTATGATGTGATTGACGAAAAACAAACATTTATTGGTGGTGCAATTGCTCCTGGGATTGATGTATCTGCACGATATTTATTTGAAAAAGCCGCATTGCTCCGTGATACTGCATTTACATTTCCTGAAAAAGTTGTCGGCAAAAACACCAAAACAAATTTACAATCAGGAATTATGTTTAGTGCAATTGACGAAGTTGAAGGAATGGTTAAACGAATAAAAACTGAAATGGAATGGAATGATGTCAATGTCGTTCTTACAGGTGGATTTGGCAAACTCGTTTCGCCTAAATTAACAATAAAACATTCGCTTGTCCCGTCATTAACTCTCGATGGAATGCGATTAATTTATTTCGAGAATACTAGCTCAAACTAGAAGAGATATTGTAACCTCAAATTAAAATCTGCATCTAATCTTTATAAAAGAGAGGTTAAAATGTTTGGATTATTTAAAAAAAGAGAAAAGCACATTGTAGAATTTACCGACGGCAACTGGGACGAAGAAGTTCTACAATATCAAGGAGTAGTTCTTGTTGATATTTGGGCTTCTTGGTGTGGGCCTTGTAAACTTATCGGACCAATTGTCGAAGAAATTGCAGATGAGTTTGCTGGTAGGGCAAAAATTGGGAAGCTAAATTCTGAATATAATCAAAAATCTAAGGAGCTTGGGATACGAAGCATTCCAACACTACTATTTTTCAAAAATGGAAAATTGGTTAATAAAATTGTAGGAGCACAACCAAAAAATAATATCATAGAAAAAATTGAGAAATACTTATAGACTTGTTAGTAAAAATCTAACGTAGAAAATTAACTCAATGATAGGTTTGCATTTTACAATTTCCTTAATTTAAGGGGTATGCTAAATGATGAAAACAAAATTATTTCTCTGGCAAAACAGGGTAACAGGAAAGCACTCGGCGAGTTGGTAACACATTATTCACCTAAAATTTATAACCTTGGGCTTCGATTAATGCGGAATGAAACTGATGCCGAAGATGTGTTGCAGGAAACATTTTTGAAAATGGTAACAAAAATTGACACTTTCAAAGGAAATTCATCATTATATACTTGGCTCTACCGAGTTGCTACTAATGTTGCTTTGGAAAAAATGAGGGACAAGCATCATATCAATTTAGCTTACTCGTTGGATGACCCAGATTATCCGGAAATGGGAAGTAATGAGTCGTTTTCTATCCCGGAACATCTTGAAAATAAATTATCAGATAAAGAATTTAGAAAATATTTAGATACTGCAATCAAAGAACTGAATGAGAATCTTAGGACAATTTTCATTCTGCGTGATATCGAAGGAAATTCAGTTTCTGATACTGCGGAAATATTAAACATCTCAGAATCTAATGTAAAAGTTAGACTAATGCGTGCCAGATTATCACTCCGTGAAAAATTTGCAGAATATTTCAAGAATGAGGGATTAGTATGAGTCATCATAAACATAGCAACGAACTTAAAAAACTAATCTGTCAGCAAATGGGTGAAGATATTGATGCCCCTATTTGTGATGAAATTGTCAACCATCTCGAAGATTGTCCTGAATGCAAGGTTCATTTTGATTCCGTAAAAAAGTTGGTGAAAATTTATCGCATTACCGAAGAAGAACAGGATGTCCCCGAAGATGTGTCTCATCGATTATTTAAAATACTCAATTTAAAGGAAGAATAAATTATGAAAAATATATGTATCCCGGCAGAAGCTCCGGAATTAACTTCAAAAGTTGACAACCATTTTGGACACCCAAATTGGTTTTTAATTGTAAACGAAAATGGAGAACTAGTTCATAAAATTGTTGGTGATGAAAAATCTCATCACGCAAAAATCTTTGCTAGAGCTGAAGAATTAGGGTTTGATTCTGCAGTAACATTCCATATGGGTCCAGGAGCTTTTAATGTTGCAGTGGATTGTGATGTAAAGATATTTCTGCTTGAAGACATTCCAACGGTGCTGGAAGCCATAGACCGCCATAAAGATGGGAAAACGACTCTACTAACAAGTGGCGAAGGATTATCCTGTGGAGGAAACTGCGGACATTAAATAAAACTCCGCAATCAAGGATTTTACTGTCTAAATTTTTCTTTTTGTTGTTGGAAGTATGTGTTTTCTGGTTCGATTGCAATAGCTCTTTCGATGGCGTCAATTGCTTTTTCTGACTCACCCAATTTCCATAATATTTCTGCTTCAGTATCAATAATTTGAGCTTGGTGTTTTGGGTTTTGGTTCGCTAAAACTACTGCAAGCCTAGATTTTTCGAGCGCATCTTCGAGATTAACTTCTAATTCAGACATTCTCCAGGCATATCCATTGAGCACACTTGCATCATTGGGATACAAAGAAATCCAATCTTTAAACGCTTTAACTTCCTTCGTTGTATCCTTAATAAATCCAAAATATCTCACAAGTTGCTCATAAGCATTGTAGATAAATTGCGAAGAAGAATGCTGTTCAATAAAACTAAACAAACCATCAGTACTTCCGTTAAGAAGTGATTCTGATGCAACAAAATATCTTGCGGAATTTACTACTTCAGACGAATCGTTTGGATAATGTTCTACAACACTATGGTAAATATTACTTGCTTCTTTTATTTTACCAGAATTTTCATGCTTTTCTGCTAATGAAATTGCTACTTCAAGATCATTCGGATTTCGGGCATAACGATTTTGTAAATCTATTATGGTATTATGTCCATCTAGTATTTCTTGTTGTCTTACAACAAATTGTTCTGGAGGTAAATACCCAGGAATACGGTCAATTTCTTGACCTTGTTTGCTAATAAACACTATAGATGGGAAACCCGACACATTATATTGTTTTGCAATGTCAACTCCTGCCCCGACTTCAGCATTAATCTTAATATTCACGAATTGTTTTGATAGTTTGATAACAGCTGGGTGTGAAAATGTGTCCTTATCCAAATTTTTGCACCAAACACACCAATCAGTGAAAAAATCTATCATAATGATCTGGTCTTCCGGCTTATCAAGTGCTTCTTGAAAACTTCCTGGGAACCAATTAATAGATTGCTCTTTACCACAGCTGAGCCAAAACAACCCTAATAATATAATTACAAATATATTTTTCATTTTACCTCAACTGAATTATGAGAATTTTAATTAAGAATATCTACGAGTTCTACTTCAAATATTAAAGTAGCGTTCGGTGGGATTACTCCACCAGCTCCTCTTTCACCATATCCAAGATCTGGAGGAATAATCAAAGTTCGTTTTTCACCTTTTTTCATTAAAGCAAGTGCTTCGTCCCATCCTGCAATTACTCTTTTTGCACCAAGTTGAAATTGAAATGGTTTATCACGGTCATGAGAACTATCAAATTTCTTTCCTGTAGCCAACATGCCAGTATAATGCACAACAACAGTTTGTCCGTCTTTTGGTAAATCGCCAGAACCTTCTTTGTGTAGAATCATTTTTAGACCAGATTCAGTATTGACTTCTTTACCGGGTAGAGAAAAATCAGTATCAACAAAAGCTTCTTCAACTTCAAGTAATTCAACTTCAAAAATTAAAGTAGCGTTTGGAGGAATTACTCCGCCAGCACCTCGTGCACCATATCCGAGTTCCGGTGGGATTGTTAGTTTTCGTTTTCCGCCTACTTTCATAGACATCACGCCTTCATCCCAACCTTTAATAACTTGTCCAACCCCTATAGTAAATTCAAATGGTTGATTTCTATCAACTGAGCTGTCAAATTTGGTGCTGTCTTCTAAAGTTCCTGTATAATGTACTGTTACTTTGTCTCCTGCTTTAGGTGAAGCTCCTGTTCCAATTTTGTCGTCAACATATTTTAGTCCTGTATCTGTTACCATTTCTTTCCCTTCGATATCTAACTGATTTGCAGATTCTTTGTCTGTTTCTTTTTTACCATTGTTACATCCAATTATCATAAATAGTCCAATTGATAAAATCAATACTAAACGCATATTATTCTCCTAATTTTAGTGCGTAAACTTATGAAATGTTTTCAATTAAAAATTAGGATTTATTGTAGTGCCAAACAAATACTCATAGATCATAAAATTCTAAAACAAAAAAAGCCCTACCTAAGTAGGGCTTTTACATTGAGATAGGTTTAATATTATTTCAGTAGAATCATCTTTTCGGTTTTGATAAAATCACCGGCTATAATTCTATAGAAATAAACACCACTTGATACTGACATTCCAGAATAATCCAAACCATTCCAGGTTGCATGATATGTACCCGGAGTTGTGTGTTCATTAAACAGTGTTGCAACCTCTTTACCTAATAAGTCATAAACTTTAAGTTGAACATCTGTTGCATTTGGAATATCAAAACTAATCATCGTTACTGGATTGAAAGGGTTCGGATAGTTTTTATGCAAGGCAAAGTCAGAAGGTATCAAACCTACATTATCACTAATACTTAATACTTCAAACCAATCAAGAGCTTTTTTCAAAGTACCAGCATCACCTGCGCCCCACCAATCATAAGTTGGTGCTGAATTTAATGATAATGGATCAAAACCAAGATACATTGTTTTGTTGCCATTTGTCCATTCTTTATAAACTCCAACAGCCAAATCAGTAGCTGTATGATAAATTGTTGGGGTTGCATCTTCCGTAGCAACCATTCCATCAATCCAGTTGTAGTCTAATCCGATTTCATAGAGAGGGTCATACATTAGTTCGCTACCATCTCCAAGGTCATTAATTCCAGCAAATAAATCACCAGATATCAGATCATTCTCAACTGCATATAAGGGTGAAGTTCCTGAATATTCATCTGGATAGGATAAATCACTGTGGGCTTCAGCAATTCCTAAATCGTTAAAGAATGTTCCTGCTTCTGTTGCCCCGTCAACACCTAGCATGTAGAACAATTCATCGCCTGCTAATACATAGTTTTTATTTCCATCTTGCAACCAAGCATGGACAACATCATAGTGATCGTAAAAACTATCGTATGTGTTTGTAGTTGCAATTTCAAATACTGTATCATAAAAGTCAAGTAACTCAGGCACAACAGCACCAACCCAAAAATCTGGCATTAAATACAATCCACCAGTTGCTGAATTATAGAAGTAATACAATCCAGGATATCCCGCTGGGTCCATTTCATTGTTTAACACAAACAAGACATTTGAAGATGGAGAATATACATCATAGTTATAAACTTCGGTTGTATAAGATGCTCCTGTGTCATCTGTCGTAACAGCAAAATAATCAACAACAGCACCGCTTCCTTGTCCTGGAATTGTGCCCGTAAATGAGCCATCTCCATTATCTATAGTGGAGACAACTGTCGTTTCGCCGTCATTCACAATATATGATAATTCAACCGTAAAAGCATCACCGTCCGGATCTTCAGCACCAAATGTAACAGTTTGGTCTTCCTGGGTGAAAATATGCCCTGTTGGCCCATCAACAAACCAAGCAACAGGAGGTGAAGTTACTCCAAAGTCAGTTATAATATAGTTCAATAAGGTTCCAAACTGATCGTAAGTTAATTCACCGGTTTCTAATGTGTCAACCGCTGCATCCGCCATGAATGATAAATATGTTGCATTTCCATTTTGAATACCAACAATTTCATCAGAATCAAATCCAGCAAATATACCAACTCCATCACCTTCATAGAGATAATCAGCCCAATTGGAAGTTCCATATATGTCATGAGCCAAGGCAATTTCTTCTTCTTCAAATAACCCATCTATTAGACTTGTTACTAAAGTATCGCCTATACTATTGAGTCCTTCTTCATCCATAGGGTCATTTTCTCCACCAGCTAAACCAAAATAGTCATAAGCAAAATCACCAGCTTCAAAAACAGGTGATACATCTAGTGCATGACCATAAAACCAGTCTTGGTCAACTAACAATAAATGTCCGCCAGCATCTAAGAAAGCACCATATCCTGGGTCTTCTTCTTCGGCAATAATTGGAACTGTTGAAGTTCCCCATCCATAAACAACAATGGATGACCAACCGAAATTAATTACAGAAGCATCTATACCATTATTGTCTGTAACATTCCAAGTTTCAAAAATAATTCCCATATCTGCAACAACGGTTTCATAAAGGTCAACATTGTAACTACCAGCACGGTCGTTGATAATTAGAAGATCTGCATCTGTATTTAATGGAGCTTTAACTTCAAACTTTAATGGAGCAGTTTCTGAATACAAACCATCGTTATCAGTTAATTCTAACCAATATTCAATTACAGTTCCTGCTGTCCCAGTATAATCAATGTTGAACGCATAAACACCATTGCCTTCTGCACCAACATCAACCGGTAAAGCATCCGCAAGTGTTAGGGTTGTTTCCACGCCATCAACGGAATAAATAAAGTTGATAATATCATCGTCATTGATTGCATACCCACTTGCATCGTCAACATCATCAAATAAATCAACTAATACTTCTAATGTGTTTGTGGTAGCATAAGTGTTTGGTAACTGACTGGCACTCGATGCAATTGGAGCACCCCAAGGATATGTTACTTTAACCAAAACCATATTGTCGATTAATCCGCTGTCCATACTTCCTGAACTCTGGTATGATCCCCATGCGTATCCATCACCCCAGTCACCATCTGGGGTTGTAATATCACCATCAGGGTCGGTCCAAGGACCACCAAACCATAGGTAAGTGTTGTCTGCAACATCAGATGCTAATGGATGAGGAGTTTCTGCACCTTTAATAATGATTATCATGAATGCAGGCGTGTTTGCAAGATCACTTTCGTCTCCTACTTGGAATGTTCCGCCAATATCCAATAATTCATAGCTATTATCTCCAACAGCAGTATTTGGAGTTGGATTAGTCATCATTTGCCCAATTGGCGACCATGGCGCCGTTCCGCGAGGCCAACCTGTTGAAGCTCCGGTATTGCCGGTATTTTCGTTCGCAATATCACTCACCATTGACGCAAATGCAGTAATATTCCCACCGTCAAACCATTGACAATATACTTCCTGAACAATACATGGTGCGGCGGCTGTAAATGCTACTGCCATTGTATCGCTAGCGGCACCACTTCCAAGATACCATTCTGCCGTCTCATCCACATGAGATAAATCCCAGCAACCTTCACAGTCCCGTGTTGCAATCTTACTTGCAGCATGGCGATGTAAAGGTAAAACATCAGAATCATCATTTCCCTGCCGTGCCATTTGATTTTTTATAACATTATCCATCATTGACTGGGAAGCAATCAGGTTCTTACCCGGTATTACAAACTGGGTCTTGTTTGTTGTTAGTTTTGTAGTTTTCTGGTCAACTGGCATCTTTGCAAAAATAAAAGATGCTGTTAAGCACAAAACTAACATTACTGTTAACTTCTTCTTCATAGTACTTTCCTTTCTTTTTATACTATTTTTCTGTTTTTTAGGGTTTATCAACCTAAAATTAGTTGTTTAACGATGATAAAATCGCTAAAAGTTCATTCAGAAACAAACCGTAATCTTCTACATAGTAATAATTTGCTATTATAGTATCTTCGTTCGGGATAATCGGGTTTTCCTGAAAATAAAATGTATTGGTTCCTTCATCTATTGACAGTACTGAATAAACTGAATCAGGTGTTTCACTACACAGCAGTACTGATTCTACATAAATCAAAAAATAACTTTCGTTCACTATGTCCCAAAGATTGTTATTGTTAGCATCAGTAAATGTTTCTAACGAGTCGTAAACGCAGTCTTCATTCACATCTTCAAATACCTCTTGAAGAATTCCTTTATGTTCTCCTGTTAATTCAGTGTTATCGATATGTTCAACGGTAGCTTGACCATTTATCTGTTGGAAAACAGTTGTGAATTCGCCTCCCATATCTTTTGCCATCAAATACGCTTCAGAAATACTATGGAGGTTGAAATTACAAATTAATTCCATTAATTCAAGACGATCAATGTTTATTGATACATCATATCTCATTTGAAATGTAGGATTTAATCCTATTACATTTTGACTGTATTCAATTGCTGATTCACAATTTTCTTCTGCCATAAACACATAAGCCATCCCTGCATAAGTTTCAGCAAGCAAAGTATCGCCTAATTCATCATCAAAATCTGAAAACGCAAGCGTTTTAGAAAAATTTGCTTTTGCTGATTCTAAATTTGGTGTTCTTGCATAGCTCCAACCCAATCCTAGATATGGTTCTGGTTTAGTAGCGTCCCTATCAGCTGCTGATTGAAACGCTTCAATTGCAATATCAAAATCTCCTGTAACATACGCACCCCATCCCTCGACCATCAGATTTACATAGGTATCCGGAGGATTGTATAAATAATTATCATCACTATAAGGATTACACCCGAATTGAATTATTGCCGACAGTATGAACAGTATAAAATATTTTCTCATTTTAGTAATACCATTTTTTGAGTTTTGATTGATTGGTTTGTTTTCAGAGTTATGAAATATACTCCGGATGATAAAGTTTGGCCATTGTGATTTGCACCGTCCCATATTACAGAATACCATGATGCTGGTTGCTTCGCATTGACTAATTCTGCTATTTGTCTTCCCTTTAAATCATAAATTGATAGATTGACATGAGAGTCATGCGGTATGCCATAGTTTATCTGAGTTGTGGCATTAAACGGATTTGGATAATTTTGCTGAAGAATATATTTTTCTGGCAGCAATGAGGAAGTATCTACAGGATAATGTTCTTCTCCTGCTACAATTGCAAAATATCCAAAACGATTTGTTGATATCGTAATCACACCGTTGTTGATATGCCCCCCTAAATTTATCCAGTCCCCATTTTGGCACGAATAAAGTTGAACATTATCATATTCTTCGGGCAGATTTGCAGTTAATCTAAACGGTGTTTCAGTTTGTAACTCACTTGGTCCAAAATATGCAACAGTGGAGCTTATAACTGCCAAATCATCATTTTGCAATTGACTGATAAGGTGATTGTTGGCTCCGGTTTCGAAACTGATTAATCTAGTATTAATATTTATTTCTTCAGAAAATTCAATCCAAAAGTTTTGAGATGGAGAATAAAATCCTCGTTCTAACACCTCTTGAGAATATATTAACGAAACATCTATTGTATCCGAGTCTATTGCAATCCCATGTTGGTCAGTACCTGAATATATCAACGAATAAGAATCCCAATTCCCCAATTCCCAAAAATTGTGGTATAAAATGTAATCATTTGAGTACAAAGACGAAGGTTCGAGTAAAACAATTGTTGTATCATACAAACTCTGCACTTCAATCTGTGGCCCCTCTACACCAAATTCATCAAAGATTGTTCGCTCACTCGCAACATAAAGATCAAGATAATTTCTAGCGCCTACATTCTGGAAAACATAAAAATCACTATAATTTGGAGGTGTTTGTATATTTGTTAGCACAAAATCATAAGTTACCGGTGGTTGTTCGTCATCAACCTTTGCAACCACAATTGCCATATTTTGAACTCCTGTCCATTTGTAATCGGTTGTATCTTTGAATGTAAAGTTAAATGTAGTATCATTTATCGTAATACTATTTGTAGTTACGGGAATGAAGCCTTTTCCGTTTATTTGGTCAATCTCCAAATCTACTACTTCAAACAATGAGCTCATTGGTTCGCTGTAGCCACTTCTTAGCATTATCTTTGATGCTTTATAATTAATACCATCATAACCATCAAAAATTAATGTGTCCTGTGGATCAAGAAGTGGCGATAAAGCTATTATTGAACTATCCATTTGACTCACAGAATATCCCTGAATGAGATAAAAACTGTAAGACCAAGGATTTAGCCCTGAAAAAGAATATGGTGGTGGACTTATATCGTTGAATTTCATCACTCCTGCATTTTTGCCGTCGGGAGCGCCATACAAATCAACAGCATCCATCGCGTAAGCCGCATCGTAATAATGTTCCTGATGTTCCATGTCAAGGAAACTTGCTATGGCATAATCTAAAAATATATCTTTTACATCCTTTTCAAAACCAAGCTCTACCAACGCTGTATCTATAGAACCCAACCCCTGAATTGTATCATTTAATGAAATATTATTGATGATATCCCAACCATCTGTATTGGTGTATTTTTCAAAAAGATAATTCAAGAATAGATAGATATTCCACTGATCATATCTGGTTTTAAGAGAATTGCTGAGGTAGGTCAATTGATTACCAGCAACTGCAGATGGATTTGTGTTATTTCCGAAAAACTTAACATCGCCGGATGTGCGCAACTGTTCTAAATATGCCAAACCTTCAATGAGCCATTCTTCCTCTATATTTTCATTTTGAGTTATTAACAATTTTGTGTATTCGTGAGAAATTGCATTAAACATTGTTTCATTAAAGTCTTTCTCATCTTCGCCGTCCCAAACGATTTGTGGATTGATATCCAAATATATAATATCTCCACCATTTGCATAATCTTCATCAGATTCCTCCGCATTGAGCGAGAAATAACCATGCGTGAATAAACTGGCATTGGTGTCATTTTTACCTTTGCCATATTCATCAGATATATCGTAAAGGACAAAAATCAAAACACCATTTTCGTCAATATCATTAAATGATCCATGATAAGATTCAAGAGTTTCCTTTGTTTCACTAAAAAATGATACAATGCTATCAATATCAGATGAATCAAAATCAATATTCCATAAAGAATCCTCTACGAAAATCATCAAATTATCACTTAAATACTTGAAAGAACAAAAGATCTCTTCAGGAGTTTCAGCAAATGCCCTAAAACTCTTGTTCCAGAAATTCTTGCCAAACGACAGATCTATGGTCTGTTCTTGTTTCCATACACCGTCTAAACTTTTTATAGTAGAATCCGGAATAACCAAATCCATTTCAATAATATTATTATTTGGGATGGCTTCGGCTACCGATTGCATTTGAGTTTCATTAATAGATAAATAGAGCTCATCAGAGAACTCCGAAAGCATATTCTCAACAGATGTGGTTAAGGTAATGGTTTCAGAATTTATAATAACATTCAAAGTTTCAAGATTTATGGTATTTAAACTTATATTCTTATCAAAAATTAGATGGAGAGTATCAGATTCTTCGTTGAGTATTGCACTCTCTACACTTGGTGCTACTACATCCGGATTATAGCTAATTCCTAAATTAATGGTAAAATTCCCACTATTATTCCCTGCTCCGGATGAGTACAAAGTGTATGCATCTATTTCCATTATCAGAGAATCTGACGAATGAAATTCAATCCAACCTGCTTCTTCCAATGTTAAATCAAGATAAGTTTCTTTTTTGGTGCTATTTCGACTAATGTGTGCTGTTGTGATTTCTAAAGTATCGGCGTATTCGGTTCCGCTATAAACTCGAATACCAGAAACATCATACAATTCAGGTGTTGTTGATAATTTGTTCGATTTATAATAATTAATTTTATCAGGAGACCAGTTTAGTGTTATTTGATTTTCAAGAGCATCATAGAAAATTTCATCCAAAACCGGTGATTCAAAATCCTCAATAATTTCTATTGGTATATTTACAACTTCAACATTTCCATTCCCGTTAACATCATAAACAGAATATTCTTCAATGCTCAGATAAAAACTACTTTCACCTTGTTCATAGTTGGAGGATATCATATTTTCGATTGCCGCCTGATCTGAAAATAATAATTCTCTAAGTTTTAATGTAGAACCAGAAGTACTAACTGATTCAATCCCTGATAGCGAAATTGAATTTTCTCCATCAGAAAAACTGAATTTAGACCATATTGGAGTAGGGTCGGTATATGTTACATCCCTACAATCTGTAAAAAATATCTGCATCTCATTATCAGATAAATTGTAAGAGCTACTGTTGGCAACGAATAGAATAGAATCAGGAATTGTTGTTACTGCAACAGAGGACATGATATTGGAATTATAATTGGTATCTCGAAATGCACCTGCTGAGACATTTGCATTAGTGCTAGTATCATTAATAAGCAATGAAGACTCTAGTTTTTTTGCGTCAAGATTAGTTAGATAAATACTGATAAGAGTATCGTCTTCCACTTGTAATATATTATCAAAACCTTCAAGATTCATTACACCGTAATCATTAGAAAATCCAATTTTGAACACATCAATATTCTGCTCCATATCTAAAACGCCATTATCATTTTCATCTTCTGTCGGATTTCCATCCATCTGTTGATTCCCTGGACCATCGTCCTCAGATGCCCTGTCCTCAGCAAGTTGATCAAATTGAACTATTCTATCAAATTCTACAGTTAACATGTTAATATTGCAATCATAATAAACCGATTCCATAACAGGATAAATGTCTTCGGAATAAATAGTCTCTACACTTATTTCTTGATATCCAATAATTTGATTGTCAGATGAGACAAATGCTGGTGGTTGAACTATTAGAATTAGATTCTCCAAGTCCATATTCTCTACCGACTCAGCTAAATCGCCAGTGTTACCCCAATAATTGTAATCACCACGAGAATCAATTATCTCCCCATAAATTAAGGATATTTCAACTGATTGGGAAAATTCATCTTCAGTAACAATTTCTCCTCCTGTAAGAGGCAACTCGATTGTGCCATCGGAAAATGCCATTAATCCTAAAAGAACATCCTGAGTATTGATAAGATTATCGAAAGTAATCGAAATCGTATTAGAATTTAAATCATAAGCACAATCTTCCATTTCAATCGTAAAACAAAAAGAAATCAATATAAGAGTTATAAAATACATCTTTTTCATTATAGTGCCAATCCTATGCTAAATTGATGAATCAATCCCAACAAATTATAATTTGAGATTGAGTAATCTAAACTAATACTCCGTCCTGTTGTATTAATTCCAATACCAGCCATCATAGATGCTGAATCGTGATTTGTATATAATCCACCCCTCACAGACAGTAGCTTTAAGTAAGTATATTCTACTCCAATATTGAGCCTTTCAACAGAATCATTTGGATGAACTCCATCCAAACAGACAATTAAAGATTCATTTTTGCGTTTTTCAAAGAAATCATAACTTAAACCAACCTGAAAAGTTAATGGCATATGGTATGGTCGATAAGGTTCTATAGATACAGAGTTTCCATCTGCATAATCAACAAAAGATTCGTTGAAATCCAGCTCGGGACCAAAGTTTCGGATATTCATTCCCATTTTCAAGCTATTAAAACCAGTTACATAAAAAGTGCTAACATCCACTCCTACAGCATTAGCATTCAAATCATACTTTGCGACACCCTCCGAAACATAAAAAATATTCATCCCAAATGAGAATCTGTTTGTGAGTAGCTTTGCGTAAGACACACCTACAGCCATACTCTTCCAAGCAAAATCATACCCTGTGCCATTTGGATAATGTACAGTTGTTTCCTCGATATTTCCGGTATTTAGAAGTCTATAGTGTGCGGCAAACGATTGACTTCCTCTTTGGTAAGCTATTGCACCTGCAGTGTATTGAATGTCTGCAATCCATTGCACACTGCTCGCAAAAACATCTAAAGCATCCACATAAACAAGGGTCGCAGCATTATAGAATACAGAAGAAGCACTATTATTTTCATATCCTGAAAATGCATTGCCCATACCTGCAAATTTAGCATCTGGACTAACGGATAAAAAATGTCCCCCTGAAGTACCAGTTTTGGGTACAATTTCTGTACTGGAAAAATCTACCCCTCCAAACGACAATGAGATTAAGCCTAACAATACTATTAATTTATTTAATTTTTTTCTCATCTAAATACCACAAACTTTCCAATGATTTTATTAAGATCAGTTGATGTTTCTCCAACATATTGTATGTCAGGGGCTTCAATTACGAAAACATAAACTCCACTCACAATAGATTGATTGTTCCGAGAGACAAGGTCCCAATATTCGTTATCGCTACCATCTGTGTGGGATATTTCTTGAATCAAATCTCCTGCAAGAGAAAAAATAGAGATTTTACAGACAGATGGTAAATTAATAAACTTGATTTTGTCCTGATATTCCTCTTCCCAAATAGCTGTTCCTCTGTATGGATTTGGCACTACTTTCACATTTTCTAAATCGGGAATTGCATCACCTGTTTCGTACAACTCTGTCGGGAATACCGGAAGTGGTGCGCCATCAACCGATTTTTTGTAATTTGTTAGTGGGGAATAAGCCGGTAGCAGTTCTTGACCAGCTTCTTCTTCCGACTTATATCCATCATAAGCTGATATTGCATAATAGTAAGGAAGTCCATTGAGCGGATTGTCAAGCTCAGTTCCCCAATCAGTAGTAAAAGGAGTGCTGTCATCAATTGAATTTTGTATGTCCGGAAGATCAAGAAGTATCCAAGTATTGTTATTATCCTTCTGATTTAGCGTATCTCCGTAAATATTCACGATATGAACTGGACTGTCAGTAAGATTATCAAATGCTCTTATCATCACCCAATCTTGTGGATCATAAACAGCACGATAGATTTGGTATCCTTCAAAGTCTATTCGGCCAAGATTTACATCCCATGAAGATTCAGAACCTGTATCCCAAGCCAAGCGCATACCATTATTGAGAGGGCTATATGATAATTCAGGTGTAAGCGGTGGTATAGGCAAGTTCCAGTGTACATCTTCATCAAAGGATGATGGATTTAGCGGACCACTATGTTTACTACCAGAATAATAAGCTATATATGCATTATCAATATTTTGCCTTAATCCTTCAAGTCCCTGTCCGCAAGCCAAAATAAACACAACATCCGTTGTATCACCTTCCGGCAAATCTATTGGTCCGGTAGTAAGCAGAAAGCGATAATCAAAAACAGAGAAACCAAGCTCCAGCGGATTATTTAGATACCGTTTCCCTAAACTAGCGGCATGCTGACCTTTCATATAATCCATTTTCTCTTGATCAGAATCAAGCGGATCACTTTCCCAATTCCACCACTGATGGGAATATGCTCCATAGTATGAATTTCCATCTTCGGCAGTGAATGGTTCAGCATCGCTGAAAATAATTCCCCCACCTAAAAAACCATCATTTGCAGTTTGGTTTTCCCTTTCGCCATAATCGTTGGCAGAAGAAGTAGAGTTGTCCCCATCATAAATATAAGATAAACTCCGAGGGAATAAATATCCTTTTAGTGTATCTCCATCAATGATTGCAGGTTCTCCCGGGACACCGCCATTGAGATCTGTTTGCCAATTAATTAATGGACCATCAGAATCCAAAATTAAAGACCATTCATCATAAAACCCATCAGGTTCTATTTTGGATTCATCATAATTTGGATTTTGAGGAGCATCTTTACCATATGGAATTCCCCATTCATCATAGCCTTTTAAACCATCTTCATCTAAATCGTAAGGATCAACAAAATCAGAAATATCTGTATCAGAATCCTGATCATCCCATCCGTCATAATCCACTAAATCATCAATGTGTGGAGAATCAGTATCTGACGAAGAAACATCAATATCATACCAAAACGAAATATACACATCTTCTAAATCAGCATTTAGGCCAGTGTTAATGATAGAATACTCGAACGCGATAAAATCATCGAAATCTGGTAAACTCCAAGTTAACCCTCTTTGAATTACTTTAACACCTATTGGTAGATGTTCGCTGTCTGGATGGCTATCATTGTCGTCGTAAACAATATAGCTGTCTTCAAGAGATTTTGATTTTTCTCCATTCACCGTATTCCCAACTTCTCCAGGATTTCCAGGAGAAGGCATATATTCTTGGTGTGGATTATAGAAATATGTCGTAACTGCAGGTTCGCTCCCTAGCATTGTTCCTATCCACAAACCAGCATCATACAAATAATTGTTTCCTGAACCAGACGGCCATTGGGCAGATGGTCTGCCAGATGTTGAAGAATTAGGATCCCCAACGCTTCCGTAGTTGGTAATGGATGACCACATATTATTTGATAAATGATTGTAAAATGCCTTTTCCGGCCTCGAACTTCTATTTAATCCTGATTTCTCATTTTGCATCTGTTCAGGAAAATATTCTCTTCCAAACATCATTGTCATAAAACAAATGCCAGCTGTGATTATAATTATTCTAAAATTCAAATGTAACTCCTATTCTGAATCTTCGGTTATCGCTGTAAACTGCCGGATTTAGGTTTGGACCCATTTCCGGATATTTTTTGTTTTCATCAATAACACCATCATTATCATTGTCGGTTTGACTGATGTAATCTTCTTCGCTCATTGTTCCATTTTCGTATGCATCATTAATGCTCTTATAGGTATGATACCATTCCACATCATCAAGATACCAAATATTTTTTTTGTTAAATACATTGTTTACGGTTGCAAAAATAGATCCTTTTACACTACCAAACCGAAATCTGTAATTTATTTTCATCGAAGAAGTTAATGTCCACGGCATTCGTTCAGTATTTTCAATAATTAAATTTCCCTGACCGGGTTTTGTATATCTTGTTCCACTGCCGTAATTAATAATCATCGTCGTTAAGAAATTTTTGTAAGCACAATTAAGCTCAAGATTAATCGTATGTGTTTGATCCCAATCCAAATAGGACTCAAATGTTGGGACAATGCCACCAGCCCAATTTGTTTCGTAGCCCTGCCTGAATGATGAGCTTTTACCTTTAGCAATAGAATAAGTATAATTAATTTGTCCAAAGAATAATGCAGGAGGTCGCAAAGCTAAAATAAATTCAGTACCACGAATATTCCCATAATCCCTGTTTTCGTATGTTGTGTACCAGTCTGATATTGTCCAATAAACAGGACGAGTATCTGTTAGCCCAAAAATATCTTTGTAAAATCCTTTCAACTCTAATAAAACATTTCTGGAAATCTCATTTCTAAGACCTATTTCGTAAGATACCGTTAACTCTGGATTCAAATCAGGGTTTCCGATTATAGGAAATCCACCTCCAAGATTATAGTTAATATTTCTAAACAGAAAGTCTAATCGAGGTCTTTGATAATACCGCCCATAATTGAAATAGAGCATTGATTTATCAGTGATTGGGTGTGATACCCCAAGGCGAGGAGAAAATACAATTTTTGAATTTGTCGAAATAGGATTTTTTATATCACCTATAGAATGAACATAGTCACCTGCCAAGTCTTTTTCTTCATAGTAATACTCGTTAATTCCATCGCCATCCCAGTCCTCAAAATCCCCACTATCCCAAACAGGGTCAGTCTCATCAGTTGGCTTTTGTTCCGTTGCATCGAAATATTCTGCTCTTAATCCCGCATTAACTATAATGCCCTTGTATTCCATTTTGTCAGAAAAGAACAAACCACAATCTATTGGATAAACAGTATAATTTTCAGCATAGCCGTAGCGGTCGGGTGCATCGTGATTGCTAAGGTCGTAAAATTTAATTTCCAAGCCGGTTTTGATTTTATTGTGTATATCAACCTGTGAAACAAAATCTAATTTTAGTGTTTTTGTTGTTTTAAAATCGTAGTGCCAATGATCTCTGCTAAATGTATTTGGATGTCCGGGGGCAACTGTATAATAATCACCACTTTTTTGTCCTTCACTTGGGATATCATTCCAAGACAACCAATCATTTTCATCTATGACTCCATCGCCGTTATTGTCATGGGTATTTTCAGATTCATCAACAAAATCATTGTTGTTTTCGTCGTGAAACATATCTTGGGAATCGTTAATTCCCCAAATGTCTGTTTGCGGATTATACTCATCCAATATTCCATTCCCATTTAAGTCTTCTCCATCATCTAAAACTCCATTATAATTCACATCTTCATTTAATCGCTCGATAATATTCATAGTGGCTTCTGTTGTGTACGAAGCAAATTTAAGTGTTAAATATGTTCTAGAAGAAAATGTATAAGTTGTGCTTAATGAATAGAGATAACTATTTGTGCGCCACCAAGGTTGGCGGTCAAAAAGCGAGAAAACTGTTATTGAGCTATCTCTGTCGATATCTTCTGATTGTAGTAATCCATCACCGTTAAGATCTTCTCCATCGTCCAATATTCCATTAAAATTTATGTCCTCTGTGTTAAGTGTATTGTTACCAAACCAAGAGTAAAAAACTGAATCAGTTGCCGGATTGTCTGGCGAATAGTCCCACAACTCATCTTCATTAACAGTTTTTGACCATAAATGTCCATATCCATCTTGAAAATCAGAAACAGAAAATAACCCCGACACCGTAAACTTTAAATTGTTGAGTGGAGAATATGATAGTTTCCCTGCAAAGTTTTTAAGATTCGTAAACTGATTGCTAAATCTTCCATAATCCTCATTTATTTCACCTGATAATGAAAAGTAACTATTTTTTGCAAACAAAGGTCCAGATGTTGAAAACTCCATTTTCTTTAGTTTTTCTGGATTATCCGTATTTAACATTTCAGAAAAGTAATCAGAAGTAGTTAATCTCAATGATGTTTCAAAGATGTTTTTCCCGTCTGAGCCTGATACATTGATTACGCCCGATTGAGCGTCTCCGTATTCTGCTGAAAAACCTCCTGTGATTACATTCATTTCACCAACTCCTAGCATTGGAACATTCGTATCATTAGCGTTTCCAGTTAAAGGGTCATTTAGAGAAATTCCGTCGAATAAATAGACTGTTTCTTGTGCCCTTCCGCCCCTAAGATGTAAAACTCCTCCTTTCTCAACGGCACCTGCAGATAATGCTACTGCTCCTTCAATATCATCAACAGGTAAAATCAACATTTCTTCTTTGCTAACGGTATGCTGGCTAGATGTCATATCCATTTGTACAATTGGTTTCTCGCTAGTAACAGTAATCATTTCACCTTCTAAAACGGATGTTTCCATATTGATATTTACTGTGGTGGTCAAGTCTGTTGAAACTCTTACCTTTTCCGTAATAACTTTTTTATAACCTATCATTTTCACATTCAAAGTGTATATTCCAGGTGGTACATTCAATATAAAATAATTTCCATCTAAGTCTGTGGCAGAGCCAATAGATGTTCCTTCGAGAAATACATTGGCTCCAAATAGTGCTTCATTTGTTGTGGAGGAAAGGATTTTTCCGGTAATTTTACCTGTGTTTCCAGTAAATGCAATAGAGAATAGTAGAACAAAAAACAAAAACTTGTATGTAATAATCTGATAAAAAACCTTTGAATGATTTTGATTGTTATCCATGTATTATGCCTTATTATAGTAAAAGTGTGTAAAGAATTTCTACATAATCACTAGTTAAAGTCAATACTTTTTATTTTTATTTATTTGGTTGTAATAATTTAGTTGTTTTACATTATTGATATGCTATTACTTACTTTCTTATCACTTGTTCTAAATCCGTTAGAAATTACAATTTCTGAAGTTATGTTTGATTTAGCTGGAACCGATTCTCCTAACGAGTTTGTAGAAATACACAATTTCTCTGACTCCACAATTGATATTTCTGGATGGAAAATTGCCGATTTAATGTCAGAGGATAATATTGTTGGCGATGATTTACAGATTCCGCCAAATTGTTACGCAGTGATTTTTGAAGGAGATTATGACGGAGTACTATATCAAGACATTATCCCCGAAGAAGCTTACATTCTGTATGTAGATGGATTAACAATTGGAAACAATCTCAATAATTCTGCAGATTCTTTGTTCCTAATTTCAAATTTAGGAGATACTATTTCGTATATGGGATGGAATTCAGGAAATCCCGACGGATTTTCACTAGAGAAGATTGTGTTGGATTTCCCCAACATTGAGATAAATTGGCAAACAAGCATTGATTCGCTTGGAACACCTGGATTTTCTAATAGCATTGCTGGTTTTGCAACTGATGTTGGAATTGATTCTGTTTGGAACGATCCACATTTTCCATCTCCAAACGAAGCTGTAACCGTTTTTGTATCAATTACAAATGTTGGATTACTAGATGTTATAACTAATTTATCGGTCAATTCAGAATTTCTGTCTTCTGTAAATTTGACTTCGTTAGAAAATTGCATCGTTGAAATCCCAAACAATCAGTTTGATTCGGGTAATCATGACTTTCAATTTATTATTCAATCCCAAGATGATTACAACTCAGACAACAACTCCCTAATTCATACTATAAAAGTGGAATACAATTATCACGATTTATTGATAAATGAAATTATGTATGATCCTATATCTGGAAATTCTGAATGGGTAGAAATTGTTAATGTATCAAATGAAGAAATCAATCTTTTCGGATGGATGATTTCTGATAATGATAATTATGAAACTGGAATACTGGAATCTGTAAAAATTTCACCATATAATTTCATTGTAATTTCTAAAGATTCACTTTTTGAGTCATCAATTTTTCAAGAAGATTTTCCAACCTTAAACAATTCTGGTGATAATGTGTATCTTTTTGACCATACAGGAAAAATGATTGACCATATTTACTACGAGCCAAGCTGGGGTGGAGGTGATGGTTTTTCATTAGAGCGTATCACTCATTTTCTTGATTCTAATAATAGTGAAAACTGGGGGACATCAGTTGCGATAGAGGGTTCAACTCCGAATGAACAAAATTCTCTATTTGTAGAAACAATTCAAGTTAGCGGTTCATTAACATTGTCTCCAAACCCATTTTCTCCAGATGGAGACGGTTTTGAAGATGAACTTATTATTGCATATCATTTACCATTTACAACTGCAGTAATGAAAGCAGATATATATGATGTCCGCGGAAGAAAAATAATTTCTCTAAAAGAGGGAGAGCGAGTTAGTATGGAGGGAATTCTCCGTTGGGATGGGAAAATGACTACAGGGGAAAAATGCAGAGTAGGGCAATATTTACTCGTGATTGAAGCAGTAGGTTCATATTCAAGCGAAATGTGGAAAACGGTGGAACGCATTATTTTGGCTAAAAAATTAAATTAATAACACAACTTTGCGGAAGTTTTGAACTCCCGCAAAGTTATAAAATTATGGTTCTTCACAGATTTGAGTACTTTATTGAATTTGGCCTTACTCAATTTGCGTATAAAAACAATAGTTGAATTCCGTTTAAAAAGAAATGCTGTTTGAAGTCCGTCAACTGACGGACAAGTTTATTTCTTTTAGGAATGAAAGTATTTGTTTTATAAATTGAGTGTTGCCTTGACCTTTTTGGTTCTTTTTCTGTCAAGAGAAAAAGAACAAGTAGCTAAACTAATAATTGAGATTAATCCTGTTATCTCTTTATGAATACTACCGACTTGAAAGTAGATGGAAGCGGTATCGTTCCTAAGTCCATTCACTTTATTCAAAAAATAAGGGCAAGTTTGCGCTCGCCCTTACATTTATCTTTGAACCCTTCACAACAAAAAGTATCGTTTATTGTGAAGAACCAAAATTATTTAAAATCCAAAAGCAAATCCCACCCAAATACTTGGGAAACCATTTTTGTTTGGTATAACCTTTTTTGCAAATGTATATCTGGCATTAACAAATAAGTTTAAAACCAGAACTTTCATTTGTAGGCCAGCCTGAAGATGGACTCCATTGGTTTTAATTTTATTTTCTTTGATGTATTCAATTAACCGTTCTTTTTTTGCTTCATCACTAAAATCAATTTCGTAAGGGTTGCCTTCATCTACAAAAACTGATTCTATCATATCCTTTGTAACCATTGGTGTTACAATATGACTATTTAAACCGCCACCAGCATAGAGTTTTATTTTAGCTAAGAATGGTATCCCTGTTTTTTTAATAGATTTTCTTGCTGTTAAATATCCCGATGCCCTACCCCAAACTACTTTCTCATCGTAGAGTTGTATTTCCTCTATGTATGTTGAAAACACATAATCATTTCCAGCAAGTTCAATATTCGCTTCTAAATCAATAAAGGGTAATGCATCTATATAAACAAACACACCACCACCTATCGCATTATTAAATGATTCAGTTTGTAAGTTGTAGACTAGGGAAACACTTGGGTCATTTGTTTCTGGATACAAAAACTTATCTACATCTCCGTAAACTCCAAAACCTACAAATGCCTTAAGAGGTGAGATGAAAAATATCCCGCACATCACCAAAATTAAGTTTACTTTTTTCATTTTAAGTCCTTTCTGTGACTGTTATTTGTTGAATTCCCAATTTTTTCTCAGATAATTTAACAGTTTAGTAGTGTTCGCTAAAATGAAATCCCAGCGGATATAAATATCTGACTCGTTCTTCTTTCTGCAAGCACTTCATCTTCTTCGAAGCCAGCGTAAGCTCCCTCTTCAAGTGTTGGAAATGTAAATGCAGCGCCTATAGAAGCATCCACTATAAGCACTCTGCCACTCAATCCTAAAGTTATAGAGGTGTGTGATAATTGTCCGTTAGGGATGTTTTCATTATTTTCGTTTAACAAAAACTCATTTCCTTCCCAGTCTGTAATTGCAGAATGGTTAATCCCAAACCTAAATGTTCCGTGAGCAAGCCAACCTAAACGCAGGAACTCAGCTTCCAAGCCAATGTGAACATTGTTGAAAGATAAGTCGTCTTCAGGATTATCTACCTCTCCAACATTTTCAAATGTGCTTATTTCAAAAGTTGGAATTATATCACCAATTAAGTACTTTATTATTGGGAGATTAGGAATTCTTAATGCAGTTCCTATACGAAATTTCGTTGGAACTTCATATTGGATTGTATTAGTTTCCATTTCAGTATCCTGCGGATATCTGAAATCAATATTCAACTTTGAAGCAAAAGCATCCTGTAATACAATTCCTACTGATAACAGTTTACCTTTATACATTAGCCCAAAGTTCAAGCCCCCGCCAAAACCCTTTCCTGTTGAATAGATTGTTGTTTCTTCTCGCTCGATTGTTGAGCTTTGGTATTTTGGGAATGCTAACTTCACACTCGTTCCAATGGCAAATTTCTTGCCAAATTTTTTGGATACTCCAAAAGCAAACAGTGGATGATTTTTCTCATTTTTGTTCTGTCCAATGATTGTTGTTGTGTGATCTAAAAATAATCCCATTCCTTTGTTCTTTGAAGTTCCAGAAACAACACCTCGTATTTTGACAGTCTGCTCCCTTTGAATAAGATTTACAGTAGTATCTTGAGGATGAACAATCGCTCCTAGATAAATTGTAAATTTTCCATCTTGAAACGATAGTCCGGCAGGATTATACATTAACGCATTTTCATCATCTGAAATTGCAGAAAATGCACCGCCAAGCAAAGCAGGTCTGATTCCATTTACAAAATATCCTCTATCCCAAAATATTCTTTGATGGTCTGTTTGAGAAAATGCTATAGAGCAGATTGTAAAACATAATGTTGCATATATCAATAACTTTTTCATTGTTATTCCCTTCCGTTTAAATAAATTTTATAGAATTTATCAGTTTTTACTCCGATAATTTAACTGCTTTTACTTAATCTATTAATATGATTTTCGATAAAAATAAGGTTATTGAGCAATTTCCTTGGCTAAAACAGAGAAATTTGCCATTCATAATATCAGCAGATTACGATGGATTACTTTGTGCTTCCTTCCTACATCACTACTTAGGTTGGAAGTTGGAAGGATTTTACAATCTGCAAAATTTATGGGTATCTCAAGCAGGAATCGAAAACAGGAATGATATTGTGTGGGTTGATTTAAATATCCTCCCAAAACAAGGTCGAGCAATTGGTGGACATATCGTTTCCTTTAATGGCGAAATTCCAAAGGGATTTGAATCGTCGTGTAATCCCAATATTTTAGCAGGATTAACTTCAAAAGATTTTAATTATAAATATCCATTTTCAACCATTTTATTTTTGCTGTGGATAAATAACATCCATATTGAAAAAAATCTACTTGCACGAATGTTGATTTTGCACTCTGATTCTGTTTGGCTCAAACTACAGAATTTCATCGATAATGTAGAAATTTGGAAAACAAGAATGCCAGATTATGAATGGAATTGGCTTTTTAAAAATGTTCACACCAAAACTTTTGAAAAACGGATTGACCAAATCCTATATCCAGAGCTAAAATCAATTGGAGCAATTTCTGGATTTAGCAAACTAACAAGCAAGCATCTAAATATTAAAAGTCGGCAATTTCAGTTTAACCCCGATTGGGACGAAGATGTTGTGTTGAAGTTGTTACATTTATTTGCGAATTCATTAAAATGGACGCCACCAGCAATCCCGAACATCTCTAAAAGAATTGAAGGATTAAGAAATAAAGTTTCAGTTTCTAAGGTTCACAAAATAGGACTAAATACATTTTTGAACCAAAATAAAGTTTTTTCCTATGCTGTCCCCTCGCCTAGAATTTTTAATTATACGACTTTCGGATTTGTTAATAAATCACCAATGACAAAAGAGAAATTGTAGATGTCTGAAATTCAATCTTTTATAAAACAATTTGGCAACCCCGATGCACTTATTGACCATTGGGAAGAAACTTCCGATTGTTTTGCGATCTGGGGATTTGACGAAACAATCGAATTTTCTGCAAAAAGCTGTCTTATAAACGGCAAACAAATTGACGGCAATCCTTTAGAAATTCTACAAAACACACTAAACCAATGGAAATCAGAGTCTGAAACATTATCTGCAACAGGATATTTTTCTTACGATTTCAAAGATTTTTTATTCAAGCACCGCGATTTCAAAAAATATAATTCTAATATCCCATTATTTTGGTTTGGAAAACCATCAAAAATAGTTAAATATAAAATTGAAGAATTAACTCCACAAAAAGATCTAAATGTTTCTATTACTCAAATTCAAGACATCCCGAAATTATCCGTTTACCAAGAAGATATTCGTAAAATCAAAAATTATTTACAAGCCGGAGATATCTATCAAATCAACTATACTCATCCTAAGAAATTTCAAATAAACGGTAATCACTTTGAATTATATTTGAAGTTTAGACAATCTGCAAAACCTCATTTTGGTTATTATTTGAATCTCAAAACTTTTCAGATAATATCGCTATCTCCCGAGAGGTTTGTCAGAAAGCAAGACAAGACAATAGATACTTTTCCAATAAAAGGAACTCGACCTCGCTCTTCTATTCCTGCTGAAGATGAACAGCTTGCTAATGAACTTGTTAATAGCGAAAAAGACCGTGCAGAACATTTAATGATTGTAGATTTATTGCGAAATGATATTGGAAAAATTTGCAAATTTGGAGCAGTAAAAGTTGACAAACTTTACAATATTGAGTCTTTTGAAACAGTTCATCATTTAGTTACAAGAGTTTACGGTGAGCTGAAAGAGAATGTTTCTGAGACTGATATTTTCGATGCAATGTTTCCGGGAGGTTCAATTACGGGAGCTCCAAAAGAACGAGCAATGGAAATTATTGATGAGTTAGAAAATACAAATCGCGGAATTTATACAGGCGCAATCGGATTTATCAAACCAAATGGAGATTTGGATTTTAATATTGCAATCCGAACAATGACCATAGAAAATGGCAATGGAACTTACGGAGTAGGTGGTGGTATCGTTTGGGATTCTGCCCCAAGAAATGAATGGGAAGAAGCTCAACAAAAAGGGGCAATCCTCGATACTGTGATAAAAGAAACGATAATATAGGAGTTTATTAATGAAACACGAAAAAAATTCTCGAATTCCATGGGAAGAATATTTTATGAATATTGCAAAAGAAATTGCTACAAGGGCGACTTGTGACAGAAATCATGTTGGTGCTGTAATTGTCCGCGATAAAAATATTCTATCAACTGGCTATAACGGAAGCATTAGTGGACTCCCGCATTGCGATGAAAATGGTCACGAAATGGAAAATGGACATTGTGTGCGAACAATCCACGCAGAAGCAAACGCAATTGTTCAGGCCGCTCGAAATGGTGTAAGAATTGATGGAGCTGAAATTTACATTACGGCTTCACCATGCTATAATTGCTTTAAAATGATTGCTAACGCAGGAATAAAAAAAATATATTACGGTGAATTCTACCGCGATGAACGAATAAAAAAACATGCCAAAGAAACAGGAATTGAATTAATACATTTGGGACAATGAGTTAATAAGTCAGCAATCTCATTAATTAATAGAAAATCTCCACGCACAGTAATATTCTATAGGGTGTTTGTCTGGAGGACATACAACACATTCCGTTTTGATTCTCGGGTCAATAGTTTTTGCAAATTCAGAATATTCTACAATCCCAACAGATTTGCATGGGAAATCTCGTAATCCCTTTCTTTTTCGTGCAAACTGAACTCGACACTTATTCATTTGAAAAACAAACGAATTTTCGGATTCATCTACAATACTTTGTGTGTTTAATCTTGAATACAATCTATACGACAGTGCTTTTTTTAATCCACCCAAACCACTATCATTTTTGATATTATGTCGTTTCATAATTCGTTTGGCTTCGATAACCGTAAAAATTCTCCATGCTTCTCTATCGCAATCCATGGCACTATTTATCCCAAATCGTTTTTCAACTTCTTGAAACCACAGCCCGTCGTGAGCTAACCAGTTTTTGGCAAAATCGTCAATCATACCAATTAATTGTTTTTTAGATAAATTGTTTAAATCCATATATTCACCTTTTTGCATTTTACAATTGATGTTTGTGTGTAAATTTCTACACTTAAAAAATAAAGGAATATTATGTTAAAGAACTCAGCAATTTTATGGATTTTGGCAATTATTTTTACACTATCGTTTGTAGTTTATCAGAAAAAAACGGGACCAACCTATCCGGTTAGTGGAACTAAAAAAATCTCAGGACATAGTATTTCATATAAACTTTTACGAAGCGAGGATGTTAATAAAGATGTTGGTGTAGAGGTTTCTATTGCCGATTCATCATTTGCAGGATTTATAAGACACAAACGATTTAGAAGCCATGACAACTGGGAAGATATTCCAATGGTTTGGGCAAATGGGAAATTAGCTGGCACACTTCCTGCACTGAGCGAGCTTGCAGGAAAACGAATTTATGAAGTTTTCATAAACAATCAATCACTTACAGAAGAGCCGGTAATTATTAGATTCAAAGGGCATGTGCCACTTTACATTTTGATTCCGCATATTTTATTTATGTTTACAGCGATGTTGTTATCAACTCGTACAGGATTTGAAGCATTGTTTCGAAATATTAGCACTTACAAAATGGCGTATATCACGACTGTCTCATTGTTTATTGGTGGAATTGTTCTTGGTCCAATAGTTCAGAAATTTGCGTTTGATGCGTTTTGGACAGGTTGGCCGTGGGGTCATGATTTAACAGATAATAAAACCATAGTTGCTATGATTATGTGGGTTATTGCGTTTGTTAGATTAAGAAAAAACCCACAGAGTCGTTGGGTTGTATTAACTGCCACAATAGTTCTGATTGCAATTTACTTAATTCCTCACAGCGCACTTGGCTCAGAATTTGACTATACCGCAAACGGGCAATAGTTATTTATTTTGTTGGTATTGAGATGCATTCTCATTTAAATTATTTATAGGTAATCACGAGTCTTTTTTAAGGTTTGTAACCTTATGGAATTGTTTTTATCAAATTAATATTAAAAGGAACTAAAATTATGAGTGAAATTATTGACAATCAAAAACAACAACGAATAAACATTATGAAGGGTTTGGTAAGAAAACTTCATGATGGTGAAGATTCTGAAAAAGTAAAATCTCAACTAGAAAATTTACTTGATAAGGCGGACTATACTGATGTTTTTGCGATGGAAATCCAATTGATAGAAGAAGGAATTCCTCAAGAAAATATACAAAAATTGTGTGATACACACACTCATGTGCTAAAATCTCAACTTGATGCACAAGAAACACCGCAGACTATTCCTGGACATCCTGTCCATACATTTTTTCAGGAAAATATTGCTTTAACAGAAAAAACCGGGTTAGTTAAATTACTTATAAAAGAGATTGAAAAATCTACCGATGAAAATGCTCTTCCAAAAATGCGTGAAATCCAACAACACCTAAATGATTTAATGGATGTGGATAAGCATTACAGAAGAAAAGAAAATCTCCTGTTCCCTTATTTTGAAAAAAACGACAAACCCGGACCACCTGCTGTTATGTGGGGGAAAGATGATGAAGTCCGAGACTTGTTAAAAACAACTATATCTGGTTTACAGCAAATTGATGCAATAACAAAATCTGAAGCAGTAGCATTTAACGAAATGGCTATTTTACCATCCGTGGTTGCTGTTGAGGAAATGGTGTATAAGGAAAATAAAATTATGTTTCCAATTGCATTAGATATGCTATCTGAATCTGACTGGTATCAGATTTATGTTCAATCTGACGAAATTGGATATTGCTTATATGCACCGGAATTTCAATGGACACCATCCGAAGATGTTGATTTAAGCGAGATCAAACTTGAAAATATCGGTGGAAAAGTTCAAATGCCTACAGGTTCGTTTTCCGTTGAAGAATTGATATCAATGTTTAGTGTGTTTCCATTTGATATTACTTTTGTAGATAAAGATGACAATGTGCGATTTTTTAGCAATAGTCCGGATAGAGTCTTCGATAGAAATAGAGCAATATTAGGAAGAAAAGTACAATATTGTCATCCACCATCAAGTGTTAATATTGTTAATCAAATTTTAGATGATTTTAAATCTGGGAAACAGGAAAGAGCTCGGTTTTGGATACAAATGGGTCCAAAACTAATTTACATTGTTTATTACGCACTAAAAGATAACGATGGAAATTATAGCGGAACTTTAGAAGTAACACAAGATGTTACAGAAATCAAGGAACTCGAAGGTGAGCAACGATTGTTAAGTTACGATAAATCAAATTAAGGTTGAAAATGGAAATTTTGCAAACAACAAAACTATTTGATCTATTTAAAGAATACCCTCAACTTGAAGATAGAATTATAAACATAGCTCCACCATTCAAAAATCTAAAAAATCCCATTTTACGAAAAACTGTTGGGAAATTAGCAACTATTGAAAAGGTTGCCCAAATTGGTAAATTAGATCCTTTTGAATTTGTTAATATGCTTAGGGAAATTGTTGGAGTTGCAAAATTGCAGGTTAAAATGGATTCTGGCAGCTATGCATCATCAGATAAAATGCCAAAGTGGATTTCTGGCAAACCAGCAAGAATTGTTGATGGTGTAGAAATGTTAGAAAAAGGCGAACACCCACTAAATACCATTATCGCATTACTAAAAGAAATTAGTGAAGGACAATTTATTTTATTAAAAACTAATTTTGCCCCACTTCCCTTAATTGAAACACTAAAGGACAACGGTTACAAAACTTACCATATAGAGAATAATAACGACCACAAATCGTTCTTTGGGAAATAGGGTTTGTGATTTGACTTTGTTGGCTTGATTATGCTTTAGAAATAATTAGATTCCAACAGGGATTAAGGGTTTCCTGTTCGTTGACAACATCCGTTTTTTATATTCGACAACCTTTTATCTAATAATTTTTCTTGTTTGATTTATTGTTGTTTCACTAATTTTGTTGCGTTATTATGAATATTATAGACCAAACTTATCAATAAAATATGGAATATTTACACGCCAAACAATTTTTGTCTGTTTCCATTATAACTCTTTTAGATTCTAAACTGGGTTTCCTAAATAAAAATTTACAAATATCATTTGGTAGAAAAAGCCCAGGAGATAGTTTATGAGAAAAATTTCAAATTTGGCTATACGGCTGTTGTAAAAAAATAAGGAGTAACAATTATGAAATTAATAACATTGTTTTTATTTACTATTTTAATCTTATTTACAGGCTGTGTTCCGACACAACCAATACAAGTGGGGAACACCCAGCCATTAAGTGAAGATTCCTATAAATTACAGGAAACCTTTGACCTAAATATTTCAAGAAACGAGGTATTTGATAATGTCCTTGAGTTTATCACTCTAAAAGTTGCTGATACAAAAAGTGGTATCGAATTTAAAGACCGAGACAATGGTAAAATAATTGTTAAGAATCGCACTCAATCCAGTAGTGGCAAGGTGTTTGGTATGGTTATTATGGTTGATATTTACTATACTTTACAAATAGATGTGAAAGAAAATAAAATTCGATTAACATATAGCAATTTCACTTATGTTGATGAAAGACATTCCCGGCCATTAAACAACCCACAAAGCAACACAGAAAAAAAGTATTTTAAGAAACACCTTGTTCAATCAAAAGAAAATTGCAAACTGTTTTCTCAAAAATTATTGAAATTTTTAAAGACCGGCGGTGGTGGAGATAATTGGTAATATTACAGAAAGCCTTTTAACACCCTCGCCAAGCCAGGGCAGGCGTATGGCTAAACTTGTGCGGTGAATTTTGATATTTGGAGACAAAATGAAGATTTATGAGACTACAAATGTTAATGGAATAGATTCGCCGTCCGCCGTTTTGGCGAGAAAGAGGGTTGAATGTATAAACCAACCACACAATACAGCGCATTTGTAACAGAAATGGGAGATGGAACTAATGAAGATTTTTGGTACAGCGATAAATAATTTAATTAGTAAATATTTTAAACAGATACATGTAATAGTATTTTTGATAATAAGTCAAAACTGATCTTCCTACAAAAAAACGGACACCTAAAGAAGCCATACAGCTCATCTGTAATTTAATTTCCCATAATCTTCAGAGGATTTATATCCTAAAGCAAAATGTTTTCTAATTCTATTATAGAATGTTTCAATATATTCAAGCAAACTATTTCTTGCCTAAATAAACTCTACTACCCACTAACCATCTTGTTTTCCGTTCCCGAATTTCACTGGACTAGTTCCCCGGGTGTTGATGTAAGCGAGATCAAACTTGAAAATATCGGTGTAAAAGTTCAAATGCCTACAGGTTCGTTTTCCGATGAAGAATTGATGTCAATGTTTAGTCCAGAAACTATCAACAAATGGAAATTAGAAGTGCTTTAGAACCACCGCTCAACCTACCCAAAATTTCATATAAAACATTTTAACATAACGACGCAACTAAACTAAATTTGC